>LFFM01001008.1_pt1 | contig 20052 bp, 18 predicted proteins | sample 643131 | NCBI WGS metagenome assembly LFFM01 (sample SAMN03777445, study PRJNA286221) | soda lake metagenome | biome: soda lake; feature: Kulunda steppe; material: water; isolation source: sample Tc-Br brine of Tanatar trona crystallizer | place: Russia: Kulunda steppe | collected 2011-07
GGTGAGGTAATCGACCGTCGCCCCCGTCTCGATCGTCCCGCCGTCCCCGACCTCGATCGTCGCCGACAGCGGGAGGTCCGGCCCGACCACCGCCCCGTCGGTCCGCTCGTGGAGTGGCGCGACTCCCGCGGCGTGGTCGGCCCCGACGGCGTCGACGTAGGCCCGCACCGACGCCTCGAGGAGCCGCAGTTCGTGTCGGCGCTGTTCGGCCGAGTGAAAGCGCTCGTCGTGGTCGGCCCACCGCTCGCCGAGGCGGTCCGTAGCCGCCGTCTCCAGGTCGTCGGGGTCGGTCCGTAACGCCACACAGATCGCCGCCCGTGCCGGCTCGAGGCGCCGTCGTTCGGGCCGGTCGTCGTCGACCTCGAGCCCCTGGACGTGGGCGAACTCGTATCTCCGTGGACACCGCAGGTAGGTCTCGAGGTCGGTCGCGGCCACCCGGTCACCCATCCCGGCTCACCTCCCCGGCGGCAAACTCGAAGGAGGTCCGGACGGCCTCCGCGAGCTCGTCGTCTAGCTCACCCTCCTCTACGACGAACGCGATCTCCTCGAACAGCGCCTCGGTCTCGCCGAGGTCGGCCTCGCCGCCGGTGTTCGCTTCTCGGAGGACGGCCTCGAGTTCGCCCCGTGGTTGATCGAGCAACGCCTCGAGGGCCCTCGTTCGGCCGTGTATTACGCCCGCACTCGACCGGTCGGCGACGTCCTCGATGGTGATCTCGGGGTGGGTCCCGAGAGTCCGGAGGTAGCGTGACTCGGCTCTGGTCCGGCCTACCCCACCCGTCTCGCGTTCGTAGCTACAGAGATACAACGCCGACCGGGCGGCCCGGGCCCCGAGTGCGAGTTTCCGGCGGGTACGCTGGGCGTGGTAGGCCTGGAAGGGGGGTCCGGCGACCGGCCCGGAAGACCGTGCGGGCTCGAACGTCCGCTCGATCGCCGCCGGCGAGGGGTCGGTCACCGCCGGGAAGTGGTCCATCCCCTCGAGCCAGGCCGTCGGGAACAACGGGGTGAGATGTTGTTCGCCGGGGTAGTGGGCTTCGATCAGGTCGAGCAGGAAGACCGCCTCCCGGCAGTCGTATTTCAGCTCGGTGACCGGACACACCGCGACGCCACCGCCTTCCGGCCGGGTCTCGACGGCGTGGACGTAGGGGGCGTCGTACTCGATCGTCCGGGCGAGCATTCGGCGAAGCCCCTCCCAGTCGGCGGCGACGACGTCCGTCGACTCGACGAACCGGGCGATCTCGAGGACCCGCCTGACCCCCTCGAAGCTCTCGCGGGCGTCGATCCACGCCTCCCCGCCGGCGAGTCTGCCCTTCAGGTCCGTCCGGACGATCCACCGCTCGAGTGACCGTGAGACGCTCGCGCCGGTACAGTCCTCGATCAGCTCCCGGGAGAACTCGGGCACGCGGGCCTCGAGTCGCTCGCGTGCGAGCTCGCGGTCGTACTCGCAGTTGTAGGCGACGAGGGCGTAGAGTTCGTTGACCGCGGGGTCGCTCTCGAGTGCGTTGGTTCCGACTTCGGCGGTCGGCACGCCCGCGTTCCTGAGCCGCTCGCGGACCACGGGGACGCGTTCGACCGACGGGACGGCGACCGCGACGTCGTCGTAGGGAAAGCCGTGGCGGTCGATCAGGGTCTCGATCTCGGCCGCGACCCGGCGGGTCACCTCGCGGGCAGTCCCGGCCCGGATCCGTCGGGCCGCGCCCGATCTGTCGGTTCGTCCGGTCGCGAGCACGTCGACGACGGCCCCGTGGGGTGGATCCGTCGACCCGTCGGCCTCCCGTTCGCGGTACTCGACCTCGAGACGCCCCGCAACGTCGTCCCGTGGCTCTGTGTGACTGTCCGCGGGGTGTCGCCCCGCGATGTCCTCGAGCCCCCCTGTCTCGACGCGGGTCCGTTCGACGCTCGCGTGGCGTTCCCCGAGACAGACCAGCTCCGCCTCCCGGGTGAGTTCGGCGAGATATCGCCGGTCGAGGCGGCGACACTCCTCGAACTCGAGGACGAGGACGGCGTCGAACGAGGCACTCACCCGACTCCGGAGGCCGTCCTCGTCGGCGAGCAGGGAGACCACCCGCGGGATCACGTCGGCGCGCTCTATGAACCCCCGTCGGTCGAGTTCCTCGTGAAACCGGTCGTTGACGGCGTACAGGAATTCCAGACACTCGTGGGGGTCCTCGAGGTCCTCGAGGCGGATCCGCCCGCGGGTCGCCTCGAGTAACAGTTGCCCGACGTCGCGGACGAACGTCTCCTGATCCCGGGCACGCTCCAGGTAGGGGGGCATCTCCCGGCTCGCGCCCGCGATGACGGTCGAAACGATCTCGATACGTTCCTCGTAGGCGAGTCGGTCGAGGGTCGGATCGTACTCCTCGAGGACTTTCGAGGCGTGTTCGGGCAGTGACTCTACCCGGGGGCTGAACGGGGTTCCGTTCGTGGCGTCCCCGCTCGCGAGGACCGCACGGACCCGCTCGAGACCGCCCGGATGGCGTTTCACCACGAGCACGTTCCGGGGGCCGTACGCGTTCGCGAGCGCCGTGTACTCCTCGAGGGCGGCCTCGAGGGGATCGCCCCGAAGCTCCGGGAGGACCACGAGACGGCCCTCGAGGCCGGGATCGGATGTGGCGGACATCGGTGATGTGTCACCGGGTATGGGTCGCTGTTGCACTTAAACGTGTGGAGGCGGTGGACAGTCACCGACGCCGACCTCGAGGCGTTCGAGCGAGAACCCCGGACGGGGTTTCGGACCGAAAGCGGGTTGCCACGAGCAGAAGTGTGATAACAGTACACATGTAACGGTCGTGGTATGGACGACATCTTCGTCGGTCGGCTCATGTCGGACGATCTTCACACTGTCTCCCCGAACACGCTCGTCGAGGACGCGGCGACGGAACTCCTCGAGAACGACATCGGCTCGCTCGTCGTGGTCGAAGACGGCGAACTCGCGGGGATCCTGACGACGACGGACTTCGTCGAGATCGTCTCCGAGAGCAAGCCCAAAGCACGGACGACCGTCTCCCGATACATGACCGAAGACGTCGTCACGACGACCGCCGGCACGCCGATCCGGGACGCCGCGGACGTGATGCTCGAACACGGCATCCACCACCTGCCGGTCGTCGACGGGGACGGTGGTGCCATCGGGATGCTCACGACCACGGACCTCGCTGGCTACCTCTCACACGTCCAGACGCCCAGTCCGGCCTGATACGGTCTGTTGTGATTCGTTACCGGTGATCGACCCGAACGGGGCGGCGATCACCGGTAAAACGGTATACCGATCCGTATGAAACGATCCGTCCCGTCCGGGACACGGCCGGTGCCCGGATCGACGTCGAAACCGTCGCCGCTGCAATTGAATACCGTGGGGGGCGTACACACGACAGATGTCCCGAGACGGCAAGATACACTTCGTGCCGAGCGTACACTTCTCGCCCGTCCACCGGCGTCGCGTCCGCGAGACGATCGACGAGCGTGATCCCGACCTCGTCGCCGTCGAGCTCGACGAGCGGCGGTTCGAACGCCTCGCGGACGGCACCCGGCAAGACCGCTTTCAGGACCGTCCGCCGGCCACTGTAACGGCCTACAGCCTGTTGGGGACGATCCAGCGAACTATCGTCCGGCTGTACGGTCTCGACCCCGACCGGACGGACATGGAGACCGCCATCGAGACGGCGGCCGAACACGATCTGGCGGTCGCGCTCATCGACGACCCCATCGACGAAATCCTCACGGCACTGACCGACCGCGTCGGTCCGGGGACGCTCCCCAAGGCGATGATCCGGGCACAGCTTCTGGGCCCTGAAGACCGACTGAACCAGGTGCGGATGTTGACCATGCCGTTCCAGAACGTAGAGAGCGGCGACGACGTCCAGCCGGCGATCGAGACGATGCGACGGCTCCTCCCGGAGGTCACCGACGTGATGATCGATCGACGCGACCGGGCGATGGCGAGACGGCTCGCCCGGATCAGCCGCGCCGGACACGACGTCGTCGTCGTCATCGGCGCGGGTCACCACAACGGCATCCGGCGGGAACTGCAGGCCCTCGAGGGGGAGGGCCTCCCGGACGTCGAGGTTCCGATCAGGAAGCCGACGAGGACCGTGACGACGATCCCGATCGATTAGGACTCGAGGACGGTCACGCCGGCGAGGGTTGTCGGTAGGTAGGGGAGCCTGTAGGGCTTCGTCCGGCGGCCGTTCGGTTCCGGCGCGAACGACTGTGTTTAAGTCGTGGCTCGCACAATCGAAGCGTATGCAGGACAGAACCTACACGGCCGACGCCGAGCCCGGCGACCACGTGACCGTCGCCGGCTGGGTCCACGAGGTCCGTGACCTCGGCGGCATCGCCTTCCTGATCCTCCGGGACAGTGCCGGGAGGATCCAGGTCAAATTCGAGAAAGACGAGATGGACGAGGAGTTAGTCGAGACCGGTCTCGGCGTCTCCCGGGAGAGCGTCGTCAGCGTCACCGGTGCCGTCGAGGAGGAGCCGCGCGCGCCGACGGGCGTCGAGGTCACACCCGAGGGGATGGAGGTCGTCGCCCCTGCCGATCCCGAACTCCCACTCGACCCCTCCGGCAAGGTCGACGCCGACCTCTCGACGCGCCTCGACAACCGAACGCTCGACCTGCGCAAAGACGAGGTCCAGGCTGTCTTCGAGGTCCGCGCCGAGATCCTCCGGGCCGCCCGGGAGACCTTCCGGGATCTGAACTGCACCGAGATCAACACCCCGAAGATCGTCGCGACGGGGACCGAGGGCGGCACCGAACTGTTCCCGATCACCTACTTCGGCGAGGAGGCCTTCATGAACCAGTCCCCACAGCTGTTCAAGCAGCTGATCGCCGGCTCCAACGTAGAACGGGTCTTCGAGATCGGACCGATCTTCCGCGCCGAAGAGCACAACACGCCCCGGCATTTGAACGAGGCGACCTCGATCGACTTCGAGGGTGCCTTCTGTGACGAAAGCGACGCGATGGACGTCGCCGAGGCCGTCGTCCGTTCGGCCTACGAGGCCGTCGCCGAGAACTGCACCGAGGAACTCGAGGCGCTTGACCTCGCCGACGATTTCGAGGTCCCCGAGGAGGAGTTCCCCCGGCTCACCTACGAGGAGACGATCGAGCGCATCAACGCGACGGGCGAACTCGACGACCAGCTCGTCTGGGGCGACGACCTCCCCACCGAAGGCGAGAAAGCCTTAGGCGAGGACGTCGGCAGCCACTACTTCATCACCGACTGGCCGAGCGAGATCAAGCCCTTCTACATCCAGGACCACGACGACGACGAGCAGCTGTCGACGGGCTTTGACCTGATGCACCCGACCATGGAACTGGTCTCGGGTGGCAAACGTGAACACCGCTACGAGCAACTCGTCGACGGGTTCGAACAGCAGGGTCTCGACCCCGAACAGTTCGACTACTACACGAAGATGTTCAGGTACGGTATGCCCCCCCACGCCGGCTTCGGGCTGGGTGGCGAGCGTCTCGTGATGACGATCCTCGGCCTCGAGAACATCCGTGAAGCAGTTCTGTTCCCACGCGACCGGCAACGGCTGTCGCCGTAACGGTCGCGTGGGTGTTCGCGGGACCTTCGGTTCCGCGCTATTCCCGCGGGATCGCCAGAGACTGAGTCCGTAGGACTGGTCGCTGACCGCCGATCGGGAGCTGCGTTATTCGGCGAGACATATTTATCGCCGGACGTGGTCGACCGTCCATGGAGCTTCTCGAGGACAGTATCGTCCCCGAACGCGCTCGAGGCGTCAAAAGCGAGGCGAGGGAGTTCGCCGACGAACACATCGAACCGAACGCCGAGGAGTACTTCCGGGCCGGTGAGTACCCGTGGGAGGTCCTCGAGGCCGGGAAAGAGGCCGGACTCGTCGCCCAAGACATCCCCGAGGAGTGGGGTGGACGCGGGTTCGACCTCGCCCAACTGCTCGCGCTCACCGAGGAGTTCTACCGTGCGGATGCGGGGATCGCGCTTACCCTCCAGCTGGCGAGTTTCGGCTGTGAAATAACCTACGACTACGGCACTGACGAGCAGTGTGAGGAGTTCGTGCGGCCAGTCGCCGAAGGCGATCAGCTCTCGGGGCTCGCTGTCTCCGAACCCGAGACCGGGAGTGATCTGGCGGGGATGGAGACCCGAGCCGAGCGGGATGGCGACGAGTACGTGTTAAACGGCGAGAAGTACTGGATCGGCAACGGCGTCGAGGCCGACTGGATCACGGTCTACGCCCGAACCGGGGATAACGAGGACAACCGCTATGGCAACCACTCGCTTTTTATCGTCCCGACGGACGCGAAGGGCTACGAGGCCGAACACATCCCCGAGAAGATGGCGATGCGGGCCTCGAAACAGGCCCACATCACCTTCGAGGACTGTCGGATCCCCGCGGAGAACCTGATCGGCGCGGAGGGTGCCGGATTCATGTTGCTCGCCGATTTCTTCAACCACGGCCGGGTGATCGTCGCGGGCCACGGCCTCGGGATGGCGGCCGCCGCCATCGAGGAAGGGTGGGCGTTCGCCCACGACCGCGAGGAGTTCGGCCGGACGATAACCGAGTTCCAGGCCGTCCAGCACGGGCTCGCCGACGCGATCACCGAGTTCGAGAGCGCCCGCGCGCTGACGTGGCGGGCCTGCGAGAAAGTCGCCGACCGTGACAACGAGGGCTACTGGGCGGCGATGGCGAAGACGAAAGCGACCGAAACCGCGACCGAGGTCGCCGAACAGTGTATGCAACTCCACGGCGGCCGGTCGGTCCTCGAGGACAGGAAGATCGCGCGGGTCTACCGGGACGTTCGGATCCCGGTCATCTACGAGGGGGTAAACGAGGTCCAGCGGAACCTGATCTATCGCCAGACGCCACGGTGAGCGGGTCGATCGATACAGAACTGACTTCGGGCGGAGGCGAACGGGTTCGGGAGCGAACGGACAGGGGGAGTCAGTTCTCCGACTGGAGATCCTGGAACGCGCCGACGAAGTCGTCGTGAGAGGACAGCTCCGAGACCGTCGCGTCGACCCGGCCGCGAAGTTCGTCGACGCGGCTGGCCAGGCCCCGGTACTCCTCGTTTTCCTCGAGTTCGCGTTCTGACTTCTCGGACTCGAGGAGTGCCTTCTTCGAGGCGAGTGCGTAGTACTCCTGGATGTCGGCTTCGTACTCGGTGCGCTGTTTGACGTCCTCGACGATCCCCCCGAGTTCGTCTTTCGAGACGGGTTTGACGAGGTAGTCGTCAAAGCCCATCTCGATGATGTCGAAGTCGGGGTCGACCGCGGTCACCATCACGACCCGGCTGTCGTACCCTCGCTCGCGGATCCTCTCGAGAACCTCGTCGCCGGAAAGTCCGGGCATCCGGCGGTCGAGCAAGACGACTTCGACGGAGTCGCTCATCTTCTCTAGGGCCTCTTCTCCGTCGTAGGCCGTCTCGACGGAACGGTCCGCTCCCAGCCATGCCGCAAACAGGTCCGCGAGACGAGTCTCGTCGTCGACGACGAGGACTTCCGGCCCGTCACTCATGGGTTGTCACCTCCTGTCCCTTCATCCATTGCAGCCACGGCAGACAAATGGTAGTAATGGGTGATAAATCTCGCGACCCGACGCTTGCCCGATCGGTTCATTGGTAGCCCCTCCAGACGGAGAATTCCTCTATTCGAGCGTTACGGTAATAATTGCCACCGTACGTCGGCGAACGATGGGTGTCGGCCGGATCAGTGCCCCTGGAACTCCGGTTCCCCGTCGCCCATGAAGGCGGTGATCCCCTCCATGAGGTCGTCGGTCCCGAGCAGGTGGCCGAAGGCCGTGGACTCGACCTCGAGGCCGGCGTCGGTGTCGTCCCGGCCGGCGGCCATCGCGCGTTTGGTAAAGCGGTGGGCGATCGGTGGGCCGGCGGCGAGGTCGGCGGCCAACTCGAACGCGCGGTCCTCGAGGGCGTCGTTGTCGACGACGTCGTTGACGAAGCCGTATTCGGCCATCGTCTCGGCGTCGTACCGATCGGCGGTGAGGATGATCTCTTTCGCCCGGCCCTCGCCGACGATGTGGCGCAGTCGTTGAGTGCCACCCCAGCCGGGGATGAGCCCGAGGTCGAGTTCGGGCTGGCCGAGTTCCGACCGTTCGCTCGCCACGCGCAGGTCGGCACAGGCGGCGAGTTCCATCCCACCGCCCAGACAGTAGCCGTCGATGCCCGCGACGACCGGTTTCTCACAGGCCTCGAGTTTGCCGAACGCCCGCTGGCCCCTCCGGGAGAGTTCGACGGCGTCGAGCGGGTCGGCCTCGCTGGCCATGCTCTGGACGTCCGCGCCCGCCGAAAAGGCCCGATCGCCAGCCCCGACGAGCAAGATCGCCCGCACCTCGTCGTCCTCTTCGAGGGCGTCGATCGCTTCGGGGAGTTCCGAGAGTAACTCCGAACTGATGGTGTTCATCCGGTGGGGTCGGTCGACGACGAGTTCGCCGACCATCTCGCCGGGGTACTCGAGGCGGACCGTCTCGAAGTCTGTCTCCCCGTCGCCTTCTTGCTCGGCCTCGTAGAAGCCACCCCCCTCGGCGCGCTCACGGAGGTACGCGGCGGGCGCGTATCGCTCGTGGCCGGTTTCCTCGTAGGCTTCCTCGAGCGTTTCCAGGAGATCCTCGAGGCCGTAGTCGTCGGCCATCGAGACGGGGCCGTCCGGGAAGCCGGCACCGAGTTGAGTCGCCTCGTCGATCGCTTCCGGGGTCGCGACGTCGCCGCCGATCAGTTTCGCGACCTCGTTTGCCATCGTCGCGACCAGCCGTGACTCGACGGGATCCGAGCCCTCGTCGGTCGGGATCTCCGCGCCGGGGCCGTCCTCGTAGTCGTAGATCCCCGTACCGGTCTTCTTGCCGAGTTCTCCGGTCTCGACCTTTCGCTCGATCAGGGGTGCCGGCTCGTAGGCCGCCCCGAGTTCCTCGTGCATGTACTCGAGGACGTGGTAGCCGACGTCGATGCCGACCTGGTCGGCGAGTTCGAAACTGCCCATCGGCAGTCCGATCTCGAACTTCGTGGTGGAGTCGACTTCGGCGATCGTCGCCACCTCGTCGTCGACGAGCCACGCCGCCTCGTTCATCAGGGGGACGAGGATGCGGTTGACGATGAAGCCGGGTTCGTCCCTGTGCACGCGCACGGGTGACTTGTCCATCGACTCGGCTAACTCCTCGATGGTCTCGAGGGCCCCCTCGTTCGAGTCGGCTCCCGAGATCACCTCGACGAGATCCATCCGGATCGGCGGGTTGAAAAAGTGCATCCCACAGAAGCGCTCGGGCCGATCCGTACAGTCGGCGAGGTCGGTGATCGAGAGACTCGAGGTGTTGGTCGTGAAGATCGCCTCCTCGGGGGCGTACTCGGAGACGTCTTCCCACACGTCCTGTTTGATCTCCATTTTTTCGGGGACGGCCTCGATGACGACGTCGGCGTTCCCGACTGCCTCCTCTAAGTCGACCAGCGGCGTGATCCGCTCTAGGGTGGCCTCGACGTCGTCCTCGGTGATCCGGTCGTTCTCGGCGAGTTTGCCCAGCGACCACTCGATCTCCTCGTAGCCGCTTTCGACGAACTCCGCTGTGATGTCACGCATCGTCACGTCGTAGCCTGCCATGGCTGTGACTTCCGTGATTCCGTGACCCATGTTCCCCGCTCCAAGAACTGCGATGGTGTTGATATCCTCGATATCCATGGACAGCTATGCAACGTGCATCCGTTTGAACGTTTCCCTCTCGTGAAAAAGAAACTTTTTTTGGGTTTATACTAGGTTACAAAACCCTTTGTCGGCCGGTCGGGATCGTAGGGGTATGGACTTCGGGTTGACCGACGAACAAGAACAGATCCGCGAGGAAGTGCGACGGTTCGCCGAAAACGAGATCGAGCCACACGCGACCGAGTACGACCTCAAAGAGGCGTACCCCGACGAAATCGTCGACGCGGCCGCGAATATGGGGCTGACGGGGCCGTACATCCCGATGGAGTACGGCGGGGCGGGCTACTCGATTCTGGACACGTCGATCATCGTCGAGGAACTGTTCGCCGTCGATCCCGGAATCGCCCTCTCGATCGTCGCCGCCTCCTTTGGCTGTGAGGCGATCATGGAGTTCGGCACCGAAGAGCAAAAACGGCGCTTCTTAGAGCCCGTCGCGCGTGGCGAGAAGATCTCCGGAGCCGCGATCAGCGAACCCGACACCGGGTCCGACGTCTCCTCGGTGTCGACCCGGGCGGAAAAACGCAAGCCACGGAGTGCCTCCGAGCGAAACGGCCCAGCCGCGGAGCAAGACGGCGGCGAGTGGGTCATAAACGGCTCGAAGATGTGGACCACCAACGGCACCGTCGGGGACTTCTTCGTCGTCCTCTGTGAGACGAACCCCGACGCGCCGGGTCGGTACAACGGCTTCTCCCAGTTCGTCGTCGAATCCGACCGCGATGGCTTCTCCGCCGAGAAGATCACGGGCAAACTCGGGATCCGTGCCTCCGACACCGCCGAACTCGTCTTCGACGACGTCCGCGTTCCCGAGGAGAACCTCATCGGGACCCGCGACGCCGCGTTCGTCCAACAGATGCACTTTTTCGACCAGACCCGCGTCGCCGTCGCCGCCCAGGGGGTTGGCATCGCCAAAGGGGCCTGTGAGGCCGCCCTCGAGTACGCAACGGATCGAGAACAGTTCGGCCAGCCGATCTCGGAGTTCCAGGCCATCCAGCACAAACTCGCGGACATGCACACCAAGACGGAGGCTGCCCGCACCATGACCTACAAGGCCTCCTGGAAGGTCGACCAGGGCGAGGACATCACGAAACTCGCCTCGATGGCCAAAGAGTACGCCTCCCGGGTCGCCACCGAGGTCGCGGACGAGGCCGTCCAGATCCACGGCGGGGCGGGCTACGTCAACGACTTCCCGGTCGAACGCCTCTACCGGGACGCGAAGATCACCCAGATCTACGAGGGGACGACCGAGATCCAAAAGAACATCATCGCCCGGGAACTGCTCGGGAAGGGCTTTTGACTGCGAGCGAAGCGAGCAGTTTCTAGATGACGCCCGTCCGTTCGGCGACCTCGCGGGCGGCCCGTTCGTCCATCCCGTCTCCGAGTATCGTGTACCGATCGCGGATCCCGTGACACGTCGAGAGGGCCTCGATCACGGTCCCGTCGTCGATGCCGAGGTCGGCCGCCGTCGTCGGCGCGTCGATACTCGAGAGCGCGTCGCGGATCTCCCGCCAGATGCCACGGTCCCCGCCGTGGAGGTAGGCGGTCATGATCGACCCGACGCCGACCTGGTGGCCGTGGAGGGCCACCCCGGGTGCGAGTCGGTCCAGTTGGTGTGAAAAGAGGTGTTCCGCACCGCTTGCGGGCCGCGAAGAGCCCGCAATAGACATCGCGACTCCCGAGGAGACGAGCGCCTTCGTGACGACCCAGGCCGATTCCTCGAGGCCCGGCCTGACGATCTCGGCGTTGTCGACGAGGATCTCGGCGGTCATCTCAGAGAGCGCCGCGGCGTACTCGGAGTACTCGGCGTCTTTGAGCCGGTGGGCGAGTCGCCAGTCCATGACGGCGGTGTAATTGGAGATGATGTCGGCACAGCCCGCGGTGGTCAACTCCCACGGTGCGTCCGCCAGGATCGCGGTGTCGGCGATCACGGCCAGTGGCGGTTCGGCGGCGACGCTGTGGCGGCTGTCACCCTCGGGAACCGAGCCGCGATTGCTGACGATCCCGTCGTGGCTCGCCGCCGTCGGCACGGAGAGAAACCCCATCTCGAGGTGGTGGCTGGCCATCTTCGCGATGTCGATCGCCTTCCCGCCGCCGATGCCGACGAGGTAGGCGACGTCTGCGGCGCGGGCGGTCTCGATTACTGTCTCGACCGCGTCGAAGTTCGCCCGTTCGACGGTGACGACGGCGGGGTCGACACCGTCGGCCTCGAAGTCGGCGGCGATCGGGTCGGCCGCGACCTCTCGCGGGGTCGGACTCGTCACGAACAGCGGTCGTCCCCGGAGGTGGAGATCCGAGACGACCTCGACGGTCCGTGCGCTGACCCCGTGTCCGACCACCACGTTCCGCGGGAGTCGGATCCACGTCGACTTCTCGAACATACGTCAGTGGATGAAAGCGTAATATAAAGACGTTCCCGTCGCTGCCGTCTTCTCTGTCGGCGACTGGAAACGGTCGGATACCTTCGAACCGTCGCCGAGTTCGACGTCGGCTACACCGCCGTCGGACGCTACGTCCCGAGGTCGCCCTGGCGAATCCGCCGTTCTGCGTCCTCGAGTGCCGCGTCGGGATCGAACCCCTCGACGATCGCCTCGAGGTCGCCCTCGCTCGCGTCGGCCAGCCTGCGGGCGTGGGCTGTCATGTTCGGCACGGCGCGCACGATGTTGTCGACGATCGGGACGTCCGCGACCTTCGGCGATCGGGAGAGGGGATTGAGGTCGATGACGATCTCGGTTTTGCCCATCTCGGCCAGTGCCTCCGCGCGGTCGCCGTCCTCCAGGGGGACGAATACGACGTCCGCCTCGTAGATGCCCGCGGCGTCGACTTTCGCTCGGGCGTGGTCGAGGTGGGGCAGGCGGGCGTCGGCCTCTATGCCCTTGACGTCTTTCGCACCGTGTTCCCGGAGGTGGTCGGCGATGGCCTCGATCCGTTCTGGCGTTCGGTTAAAGAGGTTCACCTCGAGGTCGGCGTCGACGACTCCCGCGAGTTCGGTGATCTCGCCGGGGACGAGCGCGGCAACGTTGCCGTTGATCGAGAGCACGGGGTGGTCGGCGAGCAAGAGCGTCGCGGCGGCGACGCGTTCGGCCTCGTCGGCCGTGGGGATCGTCTCCTCGCCGAGCAGGTAATCGAAGGCACTGCCCCGCCCCTCGGCGTGCATCCCCTGCAGGTGGGTGATCCCCATCCGTACCCCTTCCTCGATCCGATGGCGGGTCAGGAGATCCGTGTATCGGGGATGGTCCTCGGGGAGTTCCTCTTCGTGGTCGACTTCCGGCGGGGCGCTGTCGTACTCGCTCACTGGCGAGGACTGAGAGTCCGTCAGTAAAAAACGACACGAATCGCTCGGGTGGCGTTCACTTCAGCGTCGCGCCGGCCGGGTGGGTCGCACAGACGGTGGGGTCGTAGCCGGCGTCGGAAAGGCCGGTTCCGAACGCGAAGACGGTGTCCCCGAGCATCGCCATCGACGCGTGACCCTCGACGGCGGCGACGTCCTCGAGGGCCTCCCGGACTCGAGGGGTCAGTAGCCCCGCCTCGCGGGCGAAGCGCCTCGAGGCGTAGAGCAGGGAGGGAAGGGTCGGCTCGTCGACGACCAGCGAGAGGGCCTCTCTCCCGGCTGCCGTCAGCCGTTCGGTGTCGCCCGAGAGCACCTCGGCCGTCGAGAGCTGGCCGAACGAAACGTACTCGACGCGGGCTCGAGCCGGGATCGAGTCCAGTTCGTTGTACTGTGGGCCGCCGGGCTCGAGTCGGATCGGCACGCCGCCGTGGGCCTGGGCGACGACGTCGCCGAGTCCCGTCCCGGCTTTGACCTCCGCGCCGTGGGCGACGGTCACGAGTTCGTTCGTCGAGAGCCGCCGGTCGAAGACGCGGTTGGCCGCGAGTGCGGTTCCGAGTGCCATCGCCCCGGAGACGCCAAAGCCCGCGCCGAGAGGGAGGTCGGATTCGGCCTCGACCCGGGCGGCCGCCTCGAGGGTCTCGAGGACCGTCCGAACCGGCTCGACGTCGATCGGTTCGCCATCGAGGAGGAGTTCGGTTTCCTCGGCGGACTCGACTGTCACCGTCACGCCGTCGGTGAGGGTTACCCCACACCCCCTCGAGCCCGCCTTCGTGGGATCGTCGTCGCGGTGGGCACTGAAAAAGCCGGTGATGTGCCCGGGAACGAACGCCGTCGCCTCGTCGGTCATTATCTATCCCCGTTTCGTCCCGGGCGATATAACCTTGAGGAAATGGTTCGCTTCGTTCGCCGTTCGCTTTACTGTCGGTCATGGACCTGTCGGTGTGTGTCAGAACTGGCGGGACAGCGCGTGTCAGTTCGTCCGCTCTCGGGAGCGGTGTCCGTCTGTACGACCGACGGTGTTCCCACCGACACGGTGGTCCGTGGCGTCCACGTTCACCCGGTGTAGCTGATATATGAGGCTATAATCTCGCCTGCAGTCAGGTTCCACCTTGTGCGGACGGTTCGGGGCAATCGATTTATCCGTGACCGTCCGACACCCCTTTACTCGCCGGCGCGCTACCGTCGCCAATGAGTCAACCCACGCCCGAGGTCTACGAGCAGGGCAAGGGCATGGACGCCCACAATCAGGTGATGCGGGAGATCCGCTCCCGGAAGGATGCCAGCTACGATCCACACGAGCCCACGCGGGTCTGGCTCGACGAGGACAACACCCCGGACGGTGTCAGAGGGAGCCTGACGATCATCCTGAACACCGGTGGCTGCCGGTGGGCCCGTGCGGGCGGCTGTACGATGTGTGGCTACGTCGCAGAGAGCGTCGACGGCGGCAGTGTGGGCCACGAGGCGCTCTTAGATCAGATCGACGTCTGTCTCTCCCACGAGCGAGAACACGCCGGGGAACCCGCCCCGCTGGTGAAGATCTACACCTCCGGCTCGTTCCTCGACGACCGCGAGGTCGGCCCCGAGACCCGCGAGGCCATCGCGGAGACGTTCGCCGACCGCGAGCGGATCGTCCTCGAGGCGCTGCCCGACTTCGTCTCCCGGGAGAAACTCGAGGTCTACACCGACCACGGCCTCGACGTCGACGTCGCGATCGGCTTAGAGACCGCCACGGACCGCGTGCGCCGGGACTGTGTGAACAAGTACTTCGACTTTTCGGACTTCGAGGCGGCGTGTGCTGAAGCCGTCGCCGCCGACGCCGGCGTGAAAGCCTACCTGCTGATGAAACCGCCCTTCCTCACCGAATCGGAGGCCGTCGAGGACATGCTCTCCTCGGTCGAACGCTGTGGGGCCGTCGAGGGCTGTCACACCGTCTCGATGAACCCGTGTAACGTCCAGCGGTACACCATGGTCGACGATCTGTACTTCCGCGGTGGCTACCGTCCGCCGTGGCTCTGGTCGGTCGCACACGTCCTCGAGGAAACGGCCGACACGGACGTCCTCGTCGTCTCCGACCCCGTCGGCCACGGCTCCGATCGGGGCCCACACAACTGCACGGGGTGTGACGACTTGGTCCAGAAGGCGATCAAGGACTTTAATCTCCGCCAGGACCCGACCGTCTTCGAACAGGTCTCCTGTGAGTGTGAGACGACTTGGGAAGCCGTCCTCGAGCACGAACGGAGCTACAACCAGCCGTTGGCCCGATAACGACGGGTTCGCGGGCGACGACCGCCGGGACACACGCGATCCGTGGCCCACCGGGGGGTCAGCCTTACCGGCTCGGGACGACCACACGGTCGCCGACGGCGACGCGATCGGCGCTGCCGGCGGGAAGTTCGACGATCGTGTCGGCCTCCTCGCGGGCGTACCCACGCCACGGCTTGAGCCGTTCTACCCGCCGGACGACGTCGTCGACGAGCCAGAGGACGTCGATCGGGAACGTGACAAAGAGCATGTGGACGTCGCGGGGTTTCGCGGTCTCGAACCGGAAGACGAGCGCGTAGTCCTCGGGGATCGAGCGGCGGAACATGAGCCCCCGGGTCTGGCTCGAAAGCGAGTCGGCGACGTCGACGTCACTCGCCAGTACCGCGTGTCTCCCATCGGGGTCGTGTACGATCTCCACGGTACGTTGATCAGCCGTCGATCGGGGCCGCACTCGAGAGCGCCTCGTCGAGATCCGCGGCGGCCATCTTCTCGACTAAGGCGTCGATTACCTCCTCGCGGTTGCCCGTCACGAACTTGATCGAGCCGACGACGAGGTGGCCGCCACCGGAGACGCCGGCACCCGGAACCTCGGCCTCGAGTTCGGTGACCATGGTAGGGATGTCGAGCCGGACACCGTCACTGCGGAGGACGGCGAAATCGGGGCCGTAGCCGACCGTGATTACCGGATCGCCGGTCTCCTCGATCTTGCGGTCGTGGATCTCGCCGGTCGTCTTCCCCGGGGCGGGGTAGGTAAACCGGTGGGCGTAGTTCTCGACGTCGATCCGGTAGAGGTGGGCGTCGTTGTCGAGTTTCTCGTGTTCTACGTGGGCCATCGCGGCCTCGAGTTGCTCGTCGACGTCCTCACGGGCCCGGTCGGCGAGGAAACGCACGAGTTCGCGGTGGCGTTCCTCTTCGGTATCGATCTCTAAGAGGTCACGGATCAGACGGTCCCCGGAGTTGTATCGGAGCCAGAAGGCGGCGTAGTCCAGGGCCTCGCTGACGTCTTTCAACCGGCTCTCGTCGTAGCCCTCCTCGGCGGCGAGTTCGAGATAGTCGTCCATCGCGTCGGCTTTCGAGCGGTCGGCGAGGCCGGCGACGGCGGGGATGTGTCGCAGTTCCTCGGTGAGGTCGGGGTAGATCATCCGGGCGAGTTCGACACAGAGCATCCCCGTGGTGATCCGGTAGTCCTCGTCGTGGAGGTACGGGTTGACGTGGGCATCGAGTAAGTCCTCGACGGCTCCCGGGTCGGGGTGGTGGTGGTCGACCGCGACGATCGGAATGTCGTAGTGGGCCAGGGTCTCGTATGCCGGCACGTCCTCCTCTGTCGAGCCGTTGTCGAGCATGAGAAGGAGGGGGAGTTGCTGGCCGTGGCGCTCTCGGTCCTCCAGGGCGAAGTTCAGATCACGCGTCGCGTCTTCCATCTCGTAGAACGGTGCTTTCGCCGGCAGCCGTTTGATCAGGTGCCGTGGTGCGTCGTCGTCCTCGTGAACGTCGGCGATAAAGCGCTCGAGGGCGAGTTGTACCGGAACCGCAGCACACATGCCGTCGCCGTCGGCGTGGTGGCGCACCCGGATCGGGCGACCCTCGAGGACGGTCCGGCGAAGCAGGGTCGCGACCTCCTCCAGATCGGGGCGGAGCTTCTCGAAGGCCGGCCAGTCGATCAGCGGTTCGACCTCGTGGGGTTTTGCACGCGCTTCGAGGGCGGTTTTGAGACGGTCGCGTGCCTCGGCTTCGACCTCGCCCTCGAGCGTCGAGAGGCCGTCGACCTCGAGTTGTACCGTTCCCTCGTGGCGTTCGGGAACGCCGGTGACCCGGACGATATCGCCGACCTCGATCGCCGGATACGCACGGACGCCGGCCTCCTCGAAGGCCGCACACGGGACGACGCCGTACTCGTCTGCGACGTGGAAGATCGTCGGGCCGCCGGTCTGTTTGACCTGGACGACCTCGCCTTCGACGTGGACCTGGTCGCCGACGTTGGCTTCCAGTCGGTTCGTTCCCGTCAGCGCGTACTCGTGGTCGACCTCCGTCAGGTCGTAGTCGTCGACGTCTGCGGGTCTGAAGGCCATATCGCCGTTTTCCCGGACGTCCTCGAGTTCCACGACGATCTCCTCGCCGACGCGGAACGTGCCCTCGAGGACGGACTCGTGGACGAGCCCGGAGACGGAGTCAGAGAGATCCACGAAGATGCCGTACTCGACGATGCCGTTTATTTCCGCGAGATAGGGTACCCCGTCCTCGACGTCCTCGACGGTACAGTCGGCAGCGAGATCGTAGACGACGGAACCCCCGTCTTCGCCGGTCTCGCCGGCAGAATCGCGTGTCATCGTTGTCAGTAATTTGGGTCCGTCGCGTATAACGCTTGCCAAGAAGCGATCGGCGAGCGCCGCGTTCAAGGCCACGACCCCCCTGGTACCGAACGATGATCGTCGTCGTTCCGGTCGACCCACCACGTGACGGACTCGTCCTGTCCTCGCTCACAGAACAGACACCGCTCTCGCCGGCCGAGGCCCGCCGACTCTACGAGGCATCGACGGAGGACGTCCTCCGCGCCGTCGCCTCGAGTGGTGGCGACGTGCTCGTGAACTACCGCGACGAGGGGACGCTGCCCGACGCGTCCGCCGACGGGGCGAGCGAGGCCGACGTCCGGGCACTCGCCGTCGACGCCTTGGGTGAGGCCCCCCGCACGGAGGTCCAGGTCGGCTCAACCCGCTCGGCCCGGATGGGCAACACCGTCACCCACCTCCTGAACCGTGAGGACGCCGCCAGCGTCGCCGTCGTAGAGCCGACCGCGACGCTGGTCGGTCGGACCGAAATCGACGGCGCGGCCATGTCCCTTCGGAGCAAGGACGTCCTCGTCGGCCCCTCGACTGGTGGGTCGGTGTACCTCGCCGGCTTTTCCGAACCGATCGACTTCACCGACGTCTACACGGCCCCCGAACTCACCTCGCTCGCCCGCCGGGCCCGGGAGGACGGCCTCGAGGTCGGGATCGCCCCCGCCGTCCCGACGATCGCCACCGAAGCCGGCCTCTGTGAGACGATCGCCGGCCTCGAGGCCCGCCGGACGACCCCGCTGGCGATTCCCGAGGCGACGGCGGCGGTGCTCGAGGACCTGAATCTCACCGTCGAGGCGGGGCCGACGCTCGTAAGACAGTAGACCGACAACGCTTTTTGATCGGATCGAGAACTGTGACTCGAGGTGGGGTGGCAGAGCGGCCTAATGCGGTTGCCTTGAGAGCAACTGTCCTTTCAGGACTCATGGGTTCGAATCCCATCCCCACCGTTGTGTCGCGAACAAACCCGTGAGCGACAGCGAGGCCGATGGGATTCGAGTCAGACCGAGGTTCTGCGAACGATGTGAGCAGGTTCTCGGGCGTAGTTCGAATCCCATCCCCACCGTGTTTCGGACGACCGACCTAGTGGTGGGCCCAGCCTGAACTGATGGGTGAAATCGATGGCAGTCATCCGATTTCACTCATCAGTCGACGCTGGGGACGGTACTAGACGTGGGAAACACACAAGTCCGACGCGCCCCACCCTCCCGGTATGGCCGAAAAGAACGTCGGTGGCCGTGATCGTCTCGTCCGTGGCATACTCGCCGTCCTCTTGACCGTCGTCGCAGTGAACACGCTCCGAAACGGGCGGCGCAAAACCGGACTCCTGGCTCTCGTCGGGGCGCTCGGGTTCGGTTTCAACGCGGCCACCTGTTTCTGTGGGACCAATAAAGCACTGGGTATCGACACCACGGCCGACGAGTAGCGTTTTGCCTGAACACTTTTCACGGAGTCAGACAGCGTAGACGTATGACCGAACAGCCCGAAGCAACGAGGGATACACCGAGCGCATGGAAGCACTACGCGAGAAGGCAGGGCAAACCGAGAAGGATTACGGGGAACTCGGATTTCGGATCCTACAGATACTCGAGCACTTGCGGTAATTCCGTCGGCTTCTGTGACCCGCGGCTCCGACTCGAGTTCGAACCCCCTACTACAGCTCCCATGGGCTGCCTAGAGACGATCGGTTCCCCGAACACGTCGTGCTCAACGCTTTTATCGTTCCAGCACGGAATTGGGGACAATGAGCAAGATTCGACCACCGGAACTCGAGGAACGACTCTCGGGAACTGACGGACCCGTCGTCCTCGACATCCGCCCGCGAAAGGACTACCAGCGCGGACACATCGAGGGGAGCCGGAACGTGGCGGTCTACGGGGACCTCCGGTCGGGTAACACGGATGCCCTGCGAAAGAAGGTAGACAACATCCCGGCGGATCGAGACGTCGTGACGGTCTGTAAGGCGGGTGTGGTGGCCAAGAGGGCGACGACGGTACTCGAAGCGGAGGGCTACGACGCACGGACCCTCGCCGGCGGGATGCGTGGCTGGAAGGGATACCAGAACGGCTCGATCGGCTATCGGCTCTCCGCTGCAGTGCGGAGTCTGCTACCGTAACTCGAGGGGGTCACTCGAGGCCGACACTCGGTGCGAGCGCGTCGATGACCCGGCAGGCGTTTTTCGAGAACGCACGGCGGAGTTTGTCTTCGGAGACGTCGAGGGTGAGGATCTCCATGACGGCGACGTCGGGGTGGCAGGCGGGTGTGCCACTGGCGAAGAAGACGCGGTCGGGGTGTTCGAGCAAGGCCCGCTCGAGTTGCTCGCGATACCGGACGAAGCTGGTGTCGACGTAACAGTCGTCGTACTCCGCCAGGAGATCGATGGTTCGGTCCATGAGCTGTCGGTCTAAGGGATAGCCGCCGAAACTCGCGACGACGACGGGGAACGCCCGGGAGA
>LFFM01001009.1_pt1 | contig 20045 bp, 20 predicted proteins | sample 643131 | NCBI WGS metagenome assembly LFFM01 (sample SAMN03777445, study PRJNA286221) | soda lake metagenome | biome: soda lake; feature: Kulunda steppe; material: water; isolation source: sample Tc-Br brine of Tanatar trona crystallizer | place: Russia: Kulunda steppe | collected 2011-07
CCCCGGCCGATCCCGAGGACGACGCGGTGCTGGACCGGTATGAGACCCACATGCGTGAGTATCGCCCCGGCGGGCCCGACGGCGCGGCGCGGCTATCGGCGGCGCTTGCCTCCGTCGTCGCTGACGGTGCCTCGCCGTGGGTCGTCGAACCGCCGTACCACGCGGGCGAGGAAACCGTGGTCGGACACGTCGTGGACACGGTCGAGGGGGCAGTCGCCGAAACCGGGTACGACGCGGCGGCGTGGGCGACACGCCGCCGCCGACAACTCGAGGCGGAGCGGTTGTGTTACCGTGCTGTGAACGTCGATCTGGTCGGAACGATCGAACGTGGCGACAACAGTTAACACGATACGACGCGTGGACTCGGGCGGTCCGCATGTCCGTATCGGTGAACCTTCGAGATATCGTCAGACTCCCGTTCGATACGCTCCGATACCTCCTCCGGGAATCCCGCAAGCGGTTCTTTTCGGGTGAGCCACCGTCGGGGCGGCATTTCCTCGTGGACGCGCCGATCGGAGAGATACGGGCCGAGCTCGGCCGACAGTCCTGCGCGCCGAACTGGGCGTTTTCGTACTACAAACGCGGGGAAGTTCTCAACCTCGCACGCGTCGTCTACGAGGAACGAACCGTCGGCGGCCGGCGCTACGAGTGGTGGCAGACCCACGTCAGAGGACGGCCGCTGGGAACTCGAAGCGACGGAGTACGCCAACGACCATCTCGGCGGCGTCGGATTCGACGTCGAGCGCGGAATGGCCAGCCTACAGGAGGCGCTGGATCGTTCGTCGCTTTCGTACATCGAGATCGGTCTCGATCGGTAGCTGGGCGAGCGAGCGGGTCACCGTTTGACCCATTTCAACACCAAGAGCGTCGCCTCGAACAGCCCGATCATCGTGGCGGCGACCATGATCGGTGCCATCCCGGTTGGATCCGGGCTGAAGAGGAACGCGATCCCGAGGAACGCGCCCCAAAAGTACAGCCGCTTTGCCGCCAGCCACGCCCGGGTCGTCAGCCCCATCATGATCGCGAGCATGACGAAAAGCGGGATCTGAAACACCGCGGCGAAAAGCCCCATCATCAACACGATGAGATCGAACGTCTCGGAGAGGCCGAACGCGATGACGGCGGCGTCTTGGGAGTAGGTCAGAAAGTACGTGAAGATCGCCGGGAGGATGAGGAAGTACGCGAACAGAACCCCGAACACGCCGAGGACGAGACTCGCGGGGACCGAAGCGAGGTAGTAGCGGCGTTCGTTGGGGTACAGTCCCGGGCGCATGAACAGGTACGTCTGGTAGACGAACACCGGGAGGCCGATGACGAACCCGGCGAGCGTCGCGACCTTCAGCCGCGAGAGGATGAGTCCGAGGGGGTGATACACCCGGGGGCGGGCAATGTCCCCGCCGGGCAACACGGAGTACCACAGGAAGTTGATGATCCGATCGCCGAAGGGGAAGACGATCCCCGAAACGACCGCCATGACGACGAGGACGATACCGATCCGGTAGACCATCTCTTCGATGTGGTCCGCGAGCGGCATCTCCTGGTCGCTTTCGGGACCCTCGCCGACGATGCCGTCGTCGACATCGTAGTTCCCGTCGGCGGTCTCTGCCATTGTCGACGGTCCGGCCCCTGCGTTTGTAAGCCTTCTCTCTTCGGCGATCGAACGGAAAAGGTTGATAACCGCGAACCAAGTAACCTCTGTCGTGTCTAGCGCCGTAGACGACGATGTCGCCCGAACGGTTTCGGAGGGTCGCGCACAGCTCGGTGCGGTGCTTCGGACCGCCCAGAAGCATCTCCAGAAGGTGTTCATCGTCTTCCTGATCGGATTTCTCGGCGTGTTCACCCTGCTTCGGCTCTACGTCTGGGACATCCTCAAGCGGGACCTGAACGCCCATCCCGACATCGTCGTCGTCGCCATCACCCCCTTCGAGGTCATCCTCCTGCAGGCGAAGATCGGGCTGGTGTCCGGCGTCATCATCATGCTGCCCGCGCTCGCGTACTTCGGCCGCGACTCGCTGAAAAGCCGCGGCCGGTGGCCGGAGAACCTCCCCCGATGGAAGGGGGCCGCCTTCGCCCTCGTCAGCCTGCTGTTGTTCCTCGGCGGCGTCGCCTACGCCTATCGGCTCTTTTTCCCCATCATGTTCGCCTTTCTCGCCGGTAACGCCGTCGGTGCGGGCTTTCAGCCGACCTACTCCATCTCGATGTGGGCGCAGTTCATCTTCCTGTTGTCGCTGTCGTTCGGGCTCGCGGCACAGCTGCCGCTGTTTATGAGCACGCTCTCGTACACCGGGATCGTCCCGTACGAGACGTTCCGCGACAAGTGGAAATACGCCGTCATCGGAATCTTCGGCTTCGGCGCGCTGTTTTCCCCGCCGGATCCGTTCACGCAGATCATGTGGGCGGTGCCCCTCGTCGTCCTGTACGCCGTCTCGCTGTACATCAGCAAGATCGTCGTCACGGCCAAGCGCTCGCGTGACTCGATCGACTTCCGGAGAACGGCGAGGGAGCGGTGGAACGTGCTGGCTGGGCTCTTTTTGTTCGGCGTCGCGTTGATCTATGCTTTTTATACCTACGGCGGCTACGTGGCGGTCAACGACCTCCTCGTCGCCGTCGGTTCGCGCTACCGGTTCCTGCCGCCGGGAGCGGGATACGGGATCGCCGAAACCGTGTATCTCGCCGCTTTCGGCGCGATCTATGGACTCGTCTTCGCGCTCGTCGGGTTCGGATACTTCGTCTACGGCGGACTCGAAGAGCCCGAGGGACGCTCGTTCGGCGTCGATCCCGAGGAGACCGACGTCGCGGCACTCGACCTCGAAGGGGTTCGGTCGGCCCCCGACGCGGTGTTTGCGGCGATGGACGAGGACGAGGCCGTCTCCCTCGCCGGCGCGGCGATGGACGACGAGGACCCCGACCGGGCGCAGGCGATCCTCGATCGGTTCGACACGGCCGACGCCGAGGCGGCCGAGGGGGAGTCCGAGGACGGATCGACAGCCGGGGACGAAACGGGGTCGGCTGCCGCAAGCGGTGCGACCGACGACGATGGCGGGCGGAGCCTCACCGAGCGGGGGGCCGGCGCGCTCGACGTCTTCAGCGACGACGACGTCGACGAGGACGACATCGGCGGCTACGCTTACGACATCAAGTTCATCCTCGACAGCATCACTTCGAAGTCGTTCCGGCTGGTCGGGCTGTTCATGGCCGTCATGGCCGGGACGTTCTTCGCGCTGTATCAGGGTGGGATCGGCCGTCTCCACGAGCAGTTCGTCAGCGGCATGCCCTCACAGTTCGCCGCCGAGCAGGTGTCTATCGTCACACTCCACCCCGTGGAGGCGCTCATTTTCATGATCAAAGTGGCCGTGATCTTCGGCATCGCCTCGGTGTTGCCGCTGCTCATGTACTACGCGTGGCCGGCACTGAAACAGCGCGGGCTGGCCCGCGGCGACAGGCGCGTGCTCCTCGTGTGGGGCGGCAGCCTGCTGACCGCGATGGCGCTCGGGAGCCTGCTCGGATTCCTGTACGTCGCCCCCGCGGCCATTTCGTGGCTCGCGACGGACGTGTTGCGCGCGGAGATGGTCATCGCCTACCGGATCAGCAACTACGGCTGGATGGTGTTTTTCCTGACCGTCGGGATCGGAATTCTCGTCATGGTGCCGGTGACAATGTTGCTGTTCCACCGCGGCGGGATCGTCCCGTATCGGAGCTTCCGCTCGCGGTGGCGGGAGTTCACTATCGCCGTGCTCGCGGCCGGGGCGTTCCTCTCGCCGCGCGGCATCTTTACGATGTTCCTGCTCGGGCTCCCGGTCGTCGCCGCCTACGGCGTCGGGATCGGAGCGCTTTGGCTCTACACGTTCGGCGGCCGGCGGGTACCGGAGACGGCCGAGCCGGCGGACTGATAGGCGTTGCTCCCGACGCTCGAGTATGCCTACGATCAGCGAGACGTACATCGAGAACCGCCAGCGGGTCCAGCCGACCGACACCAACAACTACGCCGCCGCCCACGGTGGCAACGTCGTCAAGTGGATGGACGAGGTCGGCGCGATGTCGGCGATGCGACACGCGGGCGAGACCTGCGTCACCGCCAGGATCAACGGGCTCGATTTCGAGCGCCCGGTCCCGCAGGGCGAGACCTGCGTTATCGAGTCGTACGCTTACGAGGCGGGGAAGACGAGCGTCCGGGTTCGGCTCCGCGCCTACCGTGAGGATCCGCGGACGGGGGAGCGGGAGCGGACCACGGACTCGTATTTCGTCTTTGTCGCCGTCGATTCGGACGGGAAGCCGACGGGGGTTCCGGACCTCAAAATCGGCGGTGAGCGGTGTGGGCGACTCCGCGACGAGGCTTTAGCGAACGAGCCCGAGCGGTAACACCGCAGTTACCGGGGATTTTTGCCGATCGGGTGCGGATCGGCCGAGTATGAGCGAAACAGACGGAGACGTGCTCGTCGTCGGGGGCGGTCCCGCCGGACTGAGCGCGGCGCTTTTCGCACAGAAGAACGGCCTCGAAACCACCTGCCTCGACGCCGACGGGACCTGGATGCACAAGGCGCATCTGTTCAACTACCTCGGCGTCGGATCGGTCGACGGATCGGCGTTCATGGAGACCGCACGGTCGCAGGTCGACAGTTTCGGCGTCGAGCGCATCGAGGCGACGGTGACCGACGTGTCCGAGAGCGACGACGGGTTCGTCGCCGAAACCGACGACGGCGAACACATCGGGACGTACCTCGTGTTGGCGACCGGCGCGAACCGCGATCTCGCCGAGTCGCTCGGCTGTACCTTCGACGGCGACCTCGTCGACGTCGACGTGACGATGGAGACGAGCGTCGAGGACGCCTACGCGACGGGCGCGATGGTGCGCAAAGAGGAGTGGCAGGCGATCATCTCGGCGGGCGACGGCGCGGCCGCGGCGCTGAACGTCCTCTCGAAGGAGCGGGGCGAGCACTTCCACGACTTCGACGTGCCCGCCGACGCGGACGCGGTGTTCGGCGCGATGGGCGAAAAATAGCGCGCCGTTCGGCCCGTCGAGCGCAATATTGTACCGAGCGTGCAAATACTTATACCCGTCGGCGGGCTACGTTCGGTAGAGATGGCGGACGCAATGAGCGAGTACCTCAAGCAGGACATGGAGTGTGAGGGCCTGCTGGAGTGTATTCACGGGCTGAAAGGACTCGACAGGGAAATATTCCGGGTGCTTACCGAGCGTTCGGAACCACTGACCGTCGACGAGATCGCCGAGGCGGTCGACCGCGAGCGTTCGACGGCGTACCGGTCGGTCCAGCGACTCCTCCAGAGCGGGTTCGTTCAAAAGGAGCAGGTCAACTACGACCAAGGCGGCTACTACCACGTGTTCCGGCCGACCGATCCCGACGAGATCGCCGACGACATGCAGCGGATGCTCAACGACTGGTACGCGAAGATGGGCCAACTCATCGGGGAGTTCCGCGAGAAGTACGACGAGGAGATCGAAGCCCCCGCGGCAGCGGCCGAGAACTGATACTGTCGGACGTAACTACGTGAATCGCAGCCTCGTCGAAAAAAGCTCCACCGCGTAGCTTTGGGAGTGTGGCGGTTCGGATCTTCACGAAATTACGTCCGACGGTATGAAACCGCGGCCCGTCCCGGCGGGCGGACGACTCTTATTCGCTACTGAACGGGCGCTTCGGGACGGATCAGGTTCCGGGAACGGGTGCGAGCGTCGCGCCATAGAACGCAGCGAGCGTCAACGCACCGACGGCGGCGACGAGAAGCGGCCATCGGAGCGAGCTTTCGCGCGTGAGACTGAACAGGTCGCCGACCATGCGTCCCGTCTTCGGGAGGTCGCTGGTCCGGAGAATTGCGAGTTCGAGCCCGAAGAGGACGACCGTCGCGGCCGCCGACAGCATACAGAACGGACAGATCTCGCCGATCGGCACCAGCTGGAGCCACACGAAGTACGACGAGGCGAGCACGCCGGTCGCCGTGATCGGCGTCAGGATTTTGATAATGAGCGGGTGACGGGTGTCGAACCACCAAGCCGCGAGCGCGATCGTCGCCAGATAATAAAAGGCGCCGAGCGTCGCGAGCGGGACGCCGAAGACGTACGCCCACTGGCTCGTGACGACTTGGAGGCTGCCGGAGAGTTCGGCCCCGGCGGGGATCTGTGGGATCGCCCAAAAGTGGATGCCGCTGAGGAAGGCGCTGACGACCCACCCGAAGACCGCCACCCCGGTGAACAGACCGAACAGGGTCGACACCCGGGGGGAGTAGTTCCATCCGTACTCGAACCGCGTCGACGATGTGGTTGTTGCCATACAGTATAGTGTAAATTGTGCACTAAAATAAGTATTGTGTTTATTCTACAATACCCCGATGGCGACATTCCCGGGGCCCTTTGCGGCGTGCTTACCAATTTCGACCCGAACAGTTCTTAGTTAAATCCACGTATTTTACAATTCTAAGCGAAAAACAGCGCGAGTTCCCCGCCCCATGGTGGTCGGGGGTAAAGCGCGTCTCTCCGGCGCGTGTTCCGTCTCTTCGGTATACCGTTCAACCACTTCCTCCGACACCGCACCTGGCGTTCCCACGTAGTGCCCGGGGTCGTACGGAAGACGAGAGACGAAGTCTCTCGAACCACTTGACCCCGGGTTGAGTTCACTACCTACACGTCACGGTCACACGCGAGTTCGACGTGCCCGAACCCGACACTGCCGATACGCTCGTCGGCGTGAATATCAATGAGCGTAACGTCGCACTCACCGCCCTTGACCGCGAGACGATGCGGACGAAGGGGACACTCGTCCTCGATTACGGACGAGTCAAGCAGGAACGCCAACGCTACCACACTATCACCACTCGCTGTCAAGAACACGGCAAGACGAGCATCCACCGGAAGCTCGGTGACAAGGAGGAGCGGTTCACCGAGTGGGTGTTGCATCGGCTTTCCCGTGCTGTCGTGGAGTTCCCAGAGCGGTTCTCGAATCCGGTTATCGTGTTCGAGGGTATGAGCGGCATCCGTGACGAAATCAAGTACGGGACGTATATGCACCGCCGGTTGCACAAACTGCCGTTCCACAGGCTCGAGACGTTCGTCTCCTACAAGCCAACGTGGCGAGAGATTCCCGCGGATACGGTGGATGCGTACTATAACTCGCAGACGTGTTCGTGCTGTGGTGAGCGTGGATATCGGCAGCGACGGCGGTTCCGCTGTCCGAACGACGGGTGTGATGTGGTGCAAGACCACGCTGACCGGAATGCATCGGTGAACATCGCGTGGCGTGAGAGGGCGAAACTCGATGGGAACACAACGAATTACCGGACTCACGAAACCCAGCCGCAGGTGCGGGTGGTGCGTCTGTCCGGGTCGGAGCGCGTAAGCCGCCCACCCTCATCCCGCTCACTCGCCAAGCAGGGAGTGCCAGCGCACGGCTGAGGGAACTACAAAAGCCTCGGGCTTCCGAAAACCGCAGGTTTTCGGCTTTCGCAAATCTTCGATTTGCGTCAACACCGCGCCCGAGGTTGTGTACTCGCACAGAGGCTGCGGAGCCGGATGTCGACCGCAGCGACGGACCGTCACGCCGCACACTCCGCGATCGAGGGTCGTGATCCGATGTTCCGTCCCGAAACGCGTGGGGCTCCGGGGACCCCGGCTTGGCGACGGGGACGGTGTGTGCGCACCGAAAGGAACAAGAATTTAAACGCTGCGACGGAACGGACCTCTACTATGGGCAAGAAATCGAAGGCGAAAAAGAAGCGGCTCGCGAAGCTCGAACGGCAGAACAGCCGCGTTCCCGCGTGGGTTATCATGAAAACCGACCGCGATACGCTGCGCAACCACAAGCGCCGCAACTGGCGTCGGAGTGACACGGACGAATGAGCGCCGAATTCGACGAACGCGTCATGACCGTCCCGCTCCGGGACGTCCTCGCCGGGTCGAACACCGACCGCGCGGACAAGGCGATGAGCCTCGTCCGGTCGCACCTCGCACAGCATTTCAACGTCGAGGAGGATGCGATCCGACTGGACCCCTCGATCAACGAGGCGGTCTGGGAGCGCGGCCGGTCGAAACCGCCGCGAAAGCTCCGCGTTCGGGCGGCCCGCTTCGAGGAGGAAGGCGAGGCCGTCGTCGAAGCAGAGACCGCATAACGTGCTCCGCGCGGCGCTTTCCGGGTCCTCGTACGTCGGCGTGTTCGGGCGTGCGACCGACGACTGCTTGCTCGTCCGGCCGGACATCGACGAGTCGCTGCTCTCCGATTTCGAGGACGAACTAGAGGTTCCGTCCGTCCCGACGACGGTAGCGGGTTCCGGAACCGTCGGCGCGCTCGCGGTCGGTAACGAGAACGGGCTGCTCGTCAGCGAACGGATCACCGACCGCGAGCGAGACCGGATCGAGGACGCGACCGACCTCCCGGTCGGCGAACTCCCCGGCCGGATCAACGCCGCCGGGAACGTCGTTCTCGCGAACGATCGGGGCGCGTTCGTCCACCCCGATCTCTCCCGGAAGGCGCTGAAGGCGGTCGGTGACGCCCTCGACGTGCCCGTCGAACGGGGGACGATAGCGGATGTCCGAACCGTGGGGACCGCCGCCGCAGTCACCGACGAGGGCGTCCTCTGTCACCCGAAGACGACCGACGAGAAGCTTGACTTTTTGGAGGAACTGTTCGGCGTCTACGCCGACATCGGGACCATAAACTACGGTGGGCCGCTGGTCGGCTCAGGGCTGATCGCAAACGCCAGCGGCTACGTCGCCGGCAACGAGACGACCGGGCCCGAGTTGGGTCGTATCGAGGACGCGCTCGGCTACATCGATTGAGACGGATCCGGGATCGGGGTCAGTGGGTCGGTCGACGGGACCGTCGTGTGCCCCTCACGGACAACCGCGCCGCATTTTTTACTTTACCGCGGCTGTATATCGTCCGTATGGAAACTTCGAACACCGAACGCATCGGAACGGTCGCCGTACTCGAAAGGCTCTGTACACAGGGCAACGAACAGGCCTGCCAAACGCTCTCGACGATGTGTGCGGAGGGAACGGAGGCGGCCTGTCGGTCGGTTCGATAGCTTCCGAACGGTCTGCCGTGACGCTCCGGTGGCGGCCCCCGGTTCGGTGTACCATTCCGCCGGACTCACCCGCCAGACCCGACGGTCTCGTTCCGCAACTACCAAATAGCCGCTTTCCGAACCGTCGGTTGATATAACTATGGCCAGGCCAGAGGTTCTTGACCGGATCAAGGCGGCCGAGGATGAGGCCGACGACATCGTCGCCGAGGCGGAGGAGGCGCGCGAGGAGCGCATCGCCGAGGCACGACAGGAGGCCGACCGCATCCGCGAGAACGCCCGAGAGGAGGCGGAAGCGCTCAAACAGGAACGCCTCGAGAAAGCACGCGAAGAGATCGAAGCCGAACGCGAGGAGATCATCGCCGACGGCGACGCCGAACGCGAGTCCCTCGAGGCGCGTGCCGCCGGGAACCGCGAGGAGACTGTCGAGTACGCGGTCGATCTGTTCAGGGAGGCGGTGAATGTCCAGTCTCAGACCTAAACGAATGAGTCGGGTCTCGGTAACGGGATCCAAACGCGTGATGGACGAGACCATCGAAGCGATCCACGAGTTGAATCTGGTCCACGTCACCGACTACGACGGTAGCTGGGAGGGCTTTTCGCCGGGTGACCCGATCGAGGGCGCCGAGGATGCCGCCGGCAAGCTCGTCACGGTTCGGGCGCTCGAAAGCACGCTCGATGTCGACGAGGAGGACGCCGGCCCGACCCGGATCATCGACGACGACGAACTCGAGTCCGAACTCGAGGACGTCCGGACGCGCGTCAACGACCTCGACGACGAACGCTCCGAACTCCGGAACGAGATCCGCGAAATCGGCGAAAAAGTCGGGGCTGCCGAACCGTTCGCCGAACTCGGGATCGATCTCGATTTGCTCTCGGGGTACGATTCTCTCACCGTCGCGGTCGGCGAAGGCGACGCCGAGGAGATCGAATCGGCGCTTTCGGGTTCCGACGCGGTCGACGGATACGAACTGTACGCCGAAGGCGAGTACGTCGCCGTCTTCGTGTATCCGGACGTCGACCTCGATGACGCACTGGTCGGGGCCGCGTTCACCGAGTACGCGGTTCCGGACCTCGAGGGCACCGGGGCCACGAGCCCCGACGCCTATATCGAGGATCTGAACCACCGCCGGGGGCGGCTCGAATCGGAGTTAGAGACGGTCGAAAACCGACTCGAAGACCTCAAACACGAGGTCGCGGGATTTCTGCTCGCCGCGGAGGAGAAACTCTCCATCGAGGTTCAAAAACGGGAAGCGCCCCTGACCTTTGCGACGACCGAGAACGCCTTCGTCGCCGAGGGGTGGATCCCAACCGAACAGGTCGCCGAACTCGGGGCGGCGCTCGACGAACGGATCGGCGACCACGTCGAGCTCGACGAACTCGAGCGGGCCTCCTACGAGGACGGCCACGCCCACGACCGCGAGGAACTGGCGGACGACGAGGGCCACAACAAGGAGGCGGTCGCCGACGGCGGGCACGCGATGAGCGGCGGAACGCCGCCGGTCATCCCGGACAACCGCCCCGGCGCCAAACCGTTCGAGATGCTAGTCGGCGTCATCAACCGTCCGCGGTACAACGAACTCGACCCGACGCTCGTGTTGTTCCTGACGTTCCCGGCCTTTTTCGGGTTCATGATCGGTGACGTCGGGTACGGGATCCTGTATATGCTTATGGGCTGGGTTCTGATGTCGAAGTTCGACAGCCCGGGCTTCCGGAGCCTCGGCGGCGTCGCGATCTGGGCCGGCGTGTTCACGACGATATTCGGCGTGCTGTACGGCGAGTTCTTCGGGCTCCACGAACTCGGCTACGTCGTCTTCGGCGAGGGCGGATCGCCGATGGATAAGGGCCTCTCACCCGCTAACATCGCGTTCGCGTGGGCGTGGCTCGTCGTGAGCCTCCTGTTGGGCCTCGTTCACCTGTCGATCGGCTACGTGTTCGGCTTCTTCGACGACCTCAGCCACGGTCTCGTCGACGCCGTTACTGAGAACGTCTCCTGGCTCATGCTCATGCTCGGCGCGTGGGTGTGGGTGTTCAGCACCCACCTCCGGGAGTTCAAACCGGAACTCCTCTTTACCACGTTCAACGCCGAGGGCGCGACCGTCGGCGGCAGCACGGTCGGGCCACAGGAAGTCGCCTACGAACTCGGGTTCGCCGGGGTTCCCGAACCCGTCGGCATCGCGGCCGGCCTCATCGGGCTGGTCGGACTGGCGCTGCTCGTCTACGGCGAAGGCGGGATCGGACTTCTCGAGAGCCTCAACGTCTTCGTGAACGTGCTCTCGTACACCCGGATCGCGGCGGTCCTGCTCGCGAAGGCCGGGATGGCCTTCGTGGTCAACCTGCTCGTCTTCGGGGCCTACCAGGGCCCGGACGGCGGCGTCCACTTCATCTACAACGAGATGGGTGGGATGGCGGCGGCCAACGAGGCCGTCGCGACCGAGGGCGGCGAGATCATGTTCGGCGGCCTCCTGACCGACGCCAGCGGCGCGATGTTCATCGTCGCCGTGCTCGTCGGTGCAGTCATCTTCGTGATCGGCCACATTCTCGTCTTGCTGCTCGGCATCACCAGCGCCGGACTGCAGGGGATCCGTCTCGAGTACGTCGAGTTCTTCAACAAGTTCTACGAGGGCGGCGGCAAACCCTACCAGCCGTTCGGCTACGAGCGGCATTACACGACCGAGGACTGAATCCCGTTTTCGGTCCGGAGCTTCAAACACGGCCGGCAGCGACGCGCTCTTCGGTCCCTCGGAGACGGGCGCTACCGCCGGCGTTTGGGAAGTTTTATGAAGTCTCTGCGAACATACCCGACTGTTCGGATAGCAGTTAATCCACACCGACGAAACACAACCCATGTTTGACCTTGCTACTGTCGCCAGCAGTGTTGTACCGGTACTCCAGAACGGCGCCGAAGCGGGTGGCCCCGCGATCGAACCCGCCGCCGCCGCGGCGCTCGCAGTCGGCCTCGCCGCCTTCGGCGCGGGCTATGCGGAGCGAGGCATCGGCGCCGCGGCCGTCGGCGCGATGGCCGAAAACGAGGATCTCTTCGGTAAAGGGCTCATTCTGACAGTCCTGCCGGAGACGCTCGTGATTTTGGCGCTGGTCGTCGTCTTCGTGGTCTAAACCACACCAACTTTTCCAAACTATGAGCCTTGATACGGTCGTAGAGGACATCCGAGACGAAGCCCGCGCGCGTGCAGAGGAGATACACGAATCGGGTGAAGAACGCGCCGAGGAGATCGTTTCCGAGGCCGAACGCGAGGCCGAAGAGATCCGCGAGGAGGCCAAACGGGAAGTCGAACGGACGATCGAGCAGGAGCGCGAACAGAAGCTTTCGGGCGCGAAGCTCGAGGCGAAGCAGGCCCGTCTCGAAGCGCGGCGGAAGGTGCTCGAGGAGGTCCACGACGACGTCGAAACACGGGTCGCCGCCCTCGAGGGCGACGAGCGCGAGGAGCTGACGCGGGCGCTTCTGGACGCCGCAAGCGAGGAGTTCGACGCGGATTCGGCCCGGGTCCGCGGCAGCGAATCCGACAGCGAGCTTCTGGACTCGATCGTCGCCGACTACGACGGCTTCGAGGTCGGAGAGCCGATCGACTGTCTCGGCGGCGTCGTCGTCGAGTCCGACGCCTCGCGCGTTCGAGTGAACAACACGTTCGATTCCGTCCTCGAGGACGTCTGGGACGAGAATCTGCGCGAAATCAGCGCGCGTCTCTTCGAAGAATGAGCGTCAAAACCGAAGGGAGTTCGAACTACGAATACGTCACGGCGAGGGTTCGGTCGCGTCGGGCGAAGCTGTTCGACGCCGACGACTACCGGAAACTGGTCCGGATGGGACCGAGTGCGATCGCCCGTTTCATGGAGGATTCTGAGTACGAAACGGAGATGAACGCGCTCGGGACCAGACACTCGGGCGTCGACCTCATCGAGTACGCCCTGAACCGGAACCTCTCGAAACACTTCGACGACCTGTTGACGTGGGCGGACGGGTCGCTGTACGCGAACATCGCGAACTACCTCCGGAAGTTCGACGCCTGGAACGTCAAGACGGTCATCCGCGGCATCTACACGGACGCCGACCGCGAGGAAATCGAGGACGACCTCATCCGCACGGGGGAGTTCTCGCGTAAGACGCTCGATCGGCTGACGGAGGCGACGAGCATCGAGGACGCGATCGACGCGCTCTCGGGAACGATGTTCGGTGAACCCCTCGAGGAGGCCTACGAGGACTTCGAGAGTTCCGGCGTGCTCGTCCCCCTCGAGAACGCCGTCGACCGGGCGTTCTTTTCGCACCTGCTCGACGATATCGGGCAGCCGGAGCCGGACACGCCGAGGGCGCTGTACCGCGAGTTTCTCGAAGCGGAGATCGACTTCCGCAACCTCAGAAACGCCCTCCGGATCGCTCGCAGCGGCGCGGAGATCGATCCGGCGGAGTACTTCATCGAGGGCGGTCGGCTCTTCGACGGCGAGGAGCTCCGCCAGCTCGCATCGAACACCGACGAGTTGGTGACGGCGATCAAAGAGAGCACGTACGGCGACGATCTCGCCGACGCGCTCGACGAACTCGAGGACGCGACGAGCCTCATCGGGTTCGAGCACGCACTGAACACCGCGTTGCTCGAATACTCCGGGAAGCTGTCGAACCGGTATCCGCTGTCGATCTGTCCGGTGCTCGCCTACATACTCGGGAAGGAACGGGAGATCGAAAACATCAGAGCGATCGCCCGGGGAAGGGAGGCCGGCATTCCCGTCGAGGAGATCGAAGGGGAGTTGATACAATGAGCGAGGAGATCGCCGTCGTCGGAAGTCCCGATTTCACGACGGGCTTTCGGCTCGCCGGCGTTCGCCGCTTCGAGAACGTGCCGGACGACGAGAAAGACGAGCGACTCGACGAGGCCGTCACGTCGGTGTTGGACGACGAGGGCGTCGGAATCGTCGTCATGCACGACGAGGACGCGGAGCATCTGTCACGTACAGTCCGACAGCGGGTCGAAACAAGTGTCGAACCGGTCGTCGTCACGCTGGGTGGCGGCACCGGTTCGGGGAACCTGCGACAGCAGATCAAACGCGCCATCGGCATCGACCTGATGGACGAGTAATCATGAGTCAAGCAACTGCAAGCGAAATCGAAGACGAGGGCGTGATCGAGAGCGTCAGCGGTCCCGTCGTGACCGCGACCGATCTCGGTGCCCGGATGAACGATGTCGTCTACGTCGGCGAAGAAGGGCTGATGGGCGAGGTCATCGAGATAGAAGGAAACATCACCACCATTCAGGTGTACGAGGAGACGTCCGCCGTGGCACCCGGAGAACCCGTCGAGAACACGGGCGAACCGCTGTCCGTCGACCTCGGCCCCGGGATGTTGGACAGTATCTACGACGGCGTCCAGCGACCGCTGGACGTCCTCGAGGAGAAGATGGGTGCGTTCCTCGACCGCGGTGTCGACGCACCTGGGATCGACCTCGAAAAGACCTGGGAGTTCAACCCCGAAGTCGAGGTGGGCGACGAGGTCACACCCGGCGACGTCGTCGGGATCGTTCCCGAGACGGAGAGCATCGACCACAAGGTGTTGGTTCCGCCGGGCCACGAGGGCGGCGAGGTTACCGCCATCGAAGCGGGTGAATTTGCCGTCGACGAGGCGGTCGTCGAACTCGACAGCGGCGAGGAAATCGCGATGCGTCAGGAGTGGCCGGTTCGGGAGCCCCGGCCGACGGTCGAAAAGGAGACGCCGACGACGCCGCTGATCTCGGGCCAGCGGATCCTCGACGGCCTCTTCCCGATCGCGAAGGGTGGAACGGCCGCAATTCCGGGTCCGTTCGGTTCCGGAAAGACGGTTACCCAACACCAACTCGCCAAGTGGGCCGACGCGGACATCGTCGTCTACGTCGGCTGTGGCGAGCGCGGCAACGAGATGACCGAAGTCATCGAGGACTTCCCCGAACTCGAGGACCCAAAGACCGGCAAGCCGCTTATGTCCCGGACGTGTCTCATCGCGAACACTTCGAACATGCCGGTTGCGGCGCGTGAATCCTGCGTGTACACCGGGATTACGATCGCGGAGTACTACCGCGACATGGGGTACGACGTGGCGCTTATGGCCGATTCCACCTCGCGGTGGGCCGAGGCCATGCGGGAGATTTCCTCGCGGCTCGAGGAGATGCCCGGCGAGGAGGGCTACCCCGCGTATCTGGCCGCCCGTCTCTCACAGTTCTACGAACGCGCCGGCAAGTTCCAGAACCTCAACGGCAGCGAAGGGTCGATCTCGGCCATCGGTGCGGTGTCGCCGCCCGGTGGCGACTTCTCGGAACCGGTGACCCAGAACACGCTCCGTATCGTCAAGTGCTTCTGGGCGCTCGATGCGGACCTGGCCGAACGGCGGCACTTCCCCTCGATCAACTGGAACGAGTCGTACTCGCTGTACACCGAACAGCTCGATCCGTGGTGGCGCGAGAACGTCGAAGAGGAGTACCCCGAGGTCCGACAGTGGGCCGTCGACGTGCTCGACGAGGAGAGCGAACTCCAAGAGATCGTTCAACTCGTCGGCAAGGACGCCCTGCCCGACGACCAGCAGTTGACCCTTGAGGTCGCCCGCTACATCCGCGAGGGGTGGCTCCAGCAGAACGCCTTCCACGACGTCGATACCTACTGTGAGCCGGAGAAGACATACCTCATGCTGACCGCGATTCAACACTTCAGCGAGGAGGCGTTCGATGCGCTCGAAGCCGGCGTCCCGGTCGAAGAGATCGTCGGCGTCGACGCCGTGTCGCGGCTCAATCGGATGAACACCCAAGAGGACTACGAGGCGTACATCGACGAACTGAAAGACGACATCGCGGAAGCGCTCCGGGAGCGGTACTGATCATGCAAAAAGAATACAAAACAATCACGGAGATCAGCGGCCCGCTGGTGTTCGCCGATATCGACGAACCGGTCGGCTACGACGAGATGGTCGAAATCGAGACCCCGGACGGCGAGATCCGCCGCGGCCAGGTGCTCGAGTCGACCTCGGAGTTCGTCGCGATCCAGGTGTTCGAGGGAACGTCGGGGATCGATCGCAACTCGTCGGTCCGGTTCCTCGGCGAGACCCTGCAGATGCCGCTGACGGAGGAGCTACTCGGCCGCGTTCTCTCGGGATCCGGCGAACCGATCGACGGCGGCCCCGAGATCGAACCCGACAAGGAACGCGAGATCGTCGGCGCAGCGATCAACCCGACGGCGCGGGAGTACCCCCAGGAGTTCATCCAGACGGGCGTCTCGGCCATCGACGGCATGAACACCCTGATCCGCGGCCAGAAGCTCCCGATCTTCTCGGGCTCCGGGCTGCCGCACAACGATCTGGCGCTTCAGATCGCCCGGCAGGCCTCGGTCCCGGAGGAGGAAGAAGGCGGCGAGGAGAGCTCGGAGTTCGCCGTCATCTTCGGCGCGATGGGTATCACCCAAGAGGAGGCAAACGAGTTCATGGACGACTTCGAGCGCACGGGGGCGCTGGAGCGCTCCGTCGTCTTCATGAACCTCGCGGACGACCCCGCAGTCGAGCGGACGGTCACCCCGCGGATGGCGCTGACGACCGCCGAGTACCTCGCTTTCGAGGAGGATTACCACGTGCTGGTGATCCTTACGGACATGACGAACTACTGTGAGGCGCTGCGCGAGATCGGGGCCGCCCGCGAGGAGGTCCCGGGCCGCCGTGGCTACCCCGGATACATGTACACCGACCTCGCGACGCTGTACGAGCGCGCGGGTCGTATCGAGGGCCGTGATGGGTCGGTCACGCAGATCCCGATCCTCACGATGCCGGGCGACGACGACACCCACCCGATTCCGGACTTGACCGGTTACATCACCGAGGGCCAGATCTACATCGATCGGGACCTCAACAGCCAGGGTATCGAGCCCCCGGTCAACGTTTTGCCGAGCCTCTCGCGGCTGATGGACGACGGGATCGGCGAGGGGTTCACCCGGGAGGATCACGCGGACGTCTCCGATCAGGCGTACGCGGCGTACGCGGAAGGTGAGGACCTCCGTGACCTCGTGAACATCGTCGGTCGGGAGGCCCTCTCCGAACTCGACAACAAGTATCTCGACTTCGCCGACGCCTTCGAAACTGAGTTCGTCCAGCAGGGCCACAAGACGAACCGCGACATCGAGGAGACGCTCGATCTCGGCTGGGAACTGCTGAGCCAACTGCCGAAGGAGTCGCTCAACCGGATCGACGAGGACCTCATTGAGGAGTACTACATCGAAGACGAGAGCGAAGAAGTGGCCCAGACCGCGGACTGAACGCTCTCAGTGGCTTTTGTCTGACGGGTGCCGGATTTTTCAAAAAGCGTATTCGGGTGCAAGCGGCAGCTACGCACCCCTGATACTTGTCACGTGACCATCATCCACTGTTGCGATCGCCCACGCCTCGGGGAGGTAGCCGTCCACGACGGCCTCCGGAACGAGCGGAACGGGGATCGGCCGGTAGGCGTTCGCCTTCAGTTCGCGGACTGACGGGAACCGTCCGACGACCCGATTGCTTGCGAGTCGCCGGACGACGAACCGTCCGTCGTCGTCCCGGCGATAGGCGTATTCGAAGGCGTTCGCGGACGGACAGGAGAGGTCGTCGACGCTCCCGAAAGCAGTAACAGGCCGGCCGTCCGCCGAGAGCACGAACCGTCTCCCCTCGCCGGTCACGCCCTCGGTCGTGGTTTCGCGCCAGACCGGAGCGGTATCGGCACGACAGCAGGCAAACCCTTCGTTTCCGGCGGGGAGCCGGTCCGGAATATTGTAAAACGTTCTGTGCGATTCGGTCCGATCGACCAGCCCCGGCGGGTCCGTCAGCACCCGACGAATCGCAGCCACGTCGTCGGGGTGGGCGACGAGTAACGCGGTTCGTCCCGCGCTCGCCGCCGAGCCGATCGATTCGAGCAGCGCGGTCGGATCGGCGGTGGCGCGGACGAGGGAAAGCGGCCCGGGAACGCCGATCGGGTCGGTTTCCGGAGTCGGTTCGGCGACAGTGTCCCCGTCGTTATTCGACACGTCGTACCCCCGCCCGGCGAGTATTTTTTCGACTGTGTTGCGTCGTTGCCGGGAAGACATGCCTTCAAATAGGCTCCTGAACGGCAAGAAGGCCGCGGTCGGAGCAACCAACACGCCGATAGCGACTGTTCACTTCCGCCCCGGGAGGCAAGGTTCTTATCCGGTGGCGCGCCAAGACGAGATACCCAAATGGCTCGCGCGGAGGATACGGAAGTCATCGACAAGTTCGAGGGGTTTTACCGCGACTACTACCGGAACGAGATCGGGCAACTGGCACAAAAATACCCCAACGAGAAGCGATCGCTGTACGTCGATTGGGACGATCTCTACCGGTTCGATCCGGACCTGGCGGACGACTTCATCGCCCAACCCGAACAGATGCGCGACTACGCCGAGGAGGCGCTCAGGCTCTACGATCTGCCGGTCGACGTGAAACTGGGCCAAGCCCACGTCCGGGTAAAAAACCTTCGGACGACGACCGGAATCCGGGAGATCCGCGCGCGCCACCGCGGCCAACTCGTCGAGGTAACCGGGATCATCCGAAAGGCGACCGACGTCCGGCCGAAGGTGATCGAGGCGGCCTTCGAGTGCCAGCGGTGTGGGACGCTGACGCGCATCCCACAGACCTCCGGTGAGTTCTACGAACCACACGAGTGTCAGGGCTGTGAGCGACAGGGCCCCTTCGATATCAACTTCGACCAATCGGAGTTCGTCGACGCACAGAAACTCCGGGTCCAAGAATCCCCGGAGGGCCTCCGCGGCGGCGAGACGCCACAGAGCATCGACGTCCACATCGACGACGACATCACCGGCCGCGTCACCGCCGGCGACCACGTCCGCGTGACCGGCGTCCTCCATCTCGACCAGCAGGGCTCGAACCAGGAGAAATCACCCATCTTCGACGTGTACATGGACGGGATGTCCGTCGAAATCGAGGACGAGCAGTTCGAGGACATGGACATCACCGACGAGGACAAAAAACGGATCATCGAGCTGTCGAACGAGTCCGACATCTACGAGAAAATGATCGCCTCGATGGCACCCTCGATCTACGGGTACGAGGAGGAGAAACTCGCCATCATCATGCAGCTGTTTTCGGGCGTGACGAAACACCTGCCCGACGGCTCCCGAACGCGGGGAGATTTGCATATGCTCCTGATCGGTGATCCGGGTACAGGGAAGTGCTCTCGCGGAAATACACGAGTTACGCTCTCTACCGGTGAAGAAGCCCCAATACGAGATCTCGTCGAAACAGCTCTTACTGATCCCAAGCCAGTCGATGATGGCGTATACGATGAGGCTGATTTCAATGTTCTGTCGATGAATCCGGATGGGACGATCGATTCCCGCCAAGCAACGAAAGTCTGGAAGCGAGAAGCCCCTGACCGGATGTATAAGATTCGAACAAAACAGGGAAAACAAGTCGAAGTAACTCCGACACATCCGTTATTTATAAATTCTGATGGTCTGCACGCAACGACAGCGGATGATTTGACGGAAGGTGATTTCATCGCAGCGCCGAAGAAGTTGTCTTCGGAACCTGACAACAGCATCGATGTCGAATACCCGAGTGTCAATCAGACACGTGCGAACAATTTCGAGGCCCCTGAACAAATTGGGTCAGAGCTCGCTCGACTCCTTGGATACATTATCGCCGAAGGAAGCATAACAGGGACTACACTAGCAATAACTAATGCGGACGAAGAAATCATCGATGATATTACATCTTGTTTGAGATCGTTCCGTCTTAGATATCGAGTCCGACCAACCTCAAACAACCGGGCTAAACGTGTTATCTGCTCTTCATCGGAATTTACTGCGTTTTTACAATCAATTGAGTCGGCGATCTTAGAGAACTCTGTAGATCAGAAAGTGCCGGGTATCATTTTTACTGCTTCGACAGAAATCAAGCGTGAGTTCTTAAAAGCATACGTGGAAGGTGAATGTACGGTTTCTGCCAAGGAACGGGAAATTGTCGTCGCATCGATGAGCGAGGAACTACTCGA
>LFFM01001010.1_pt1 | contig 20038 bp, 18 predicted proteins | sample 643131 | NCBI WGS metagenome assembly LFFM01 (sample SAMN03777445, study PRJNA286221) | soda lake metagenome | biome: soda lake; feature: Kulunda steppe; material: water; isolation source: sample Tc-Br brine of Tanatar trona crystallizer | place: Russia: Kulunda steppe | collected 2011-07
TACCCCCCTCCTCGAGCGACGCGAGGACGTCCTGGGTGAACTCGGGATCGTAACTCCAGCAGCCGACGTATCCGTCTGTTGCTTCGCGGGCGATGAGTACACACGCCTGTGTCGTGTCACCACCCCCGTCGAAGGCCACACACCAGAACGGGGAGAGTGACCCAGTGTGGTCGGGATGGTAGGTCACGCCCTCGAGTAGTGGCGGGTCCCAATCCGGACGGCCGTAGACGTGGATATCGAGCGCTGTTTCTTCGCCGAGCGTTCGATACAAATCCGCCTGGTCGGTGAACACAGACAGTGACTGGAACGTCACGCTGAGCGTTCCCGTCCCGATTCGGTACGCTCTGTCTTCGAACTCTCGAGTGGTCGCTAACAGCTGTCGACGGCTGAGCGTCGCAAAGAGTGTCTCCTCGAGCACCGAGAGGATTGTCCGGTAACTATCCCTGATTCCATCCCAACTCCCAGGGCGTATAACGGGCGGATCCAGAAGCTGCTGGACGTCCTCGAGGGTGAGCGCCCCGACGAATCCCTCCTCGTCGTGAATCGTCACAAATGGTGGGGCGTCGACAGGAGGCAAGCGTCGGTGCTCGACGGTGACGTTCCTCGTCGCGAGTTGGTCGGCGAGGTCAGTTTCGGCCGGGTCACCGTAGACAATGAGGTGTTTTCGCCGGGCTTCGACGGTCTCGAGATATGCGGCAAGCATGATTTGTGAGGGGGGTGATCGCACTCAGTATCAGTGGGCTACTGGAACTCCGCTTGGACGCTCTGCCAGATGAGTCGTTTGACCGGTTGTTCGAGTGATTCGACCGTCACCATCTCATCGCTTCGGTTGTAGGTGAGCAGCCCCGCATCCTCGAGGGTTGGGAGATGGGCGTGGTGCAGTTCAGTCTGGACCATCTCTTTTCGGTCGGCGTCAACGTGGGGGTTCGTCACTGACTCCCACCCACAGAGCACGTCGGCGAGTTCGTCAAGCGGGCACTGTTTGTGGGTAAGTAAATATGCGAGAAGACGGCGTCGTGGCTGTGCCGTCAGGGCACGATAAAAGTCGTCGTCCCCAAATCGTGTGGGGACGTCACCCGTTGTCTCAACTGATCGCTGGTCCCCTGGTAACTCCATAGCAAAGTATATTACACGATCGTTAATGAAGGTAGCTGATCGTTTCACCACGCGAATGTCGCTCAGGGTGTCGATCGTTCGAACCCGCTGTGAACGAAGATGGCAGTATCACGTGGTCGGTCGGAGACGGGACACAGGGGTGTACTCGAGGGTAACGGCCATCCCAACGAGGATCACGGTGAAACAGGAGATACCTCCGGAACGGAGACGTTCTTGAGGGGCGGCACCGACATCCACGTATGTATCAGGTCGGTATCGTCGGCTGTGGTGTCATCGGCTCACGACTCGCAACGGCCATAGACGAACACGAACGGGTCGAACTCCGCGGCGCCTGTGACCGCGTCGCTGAGAAAGCAGCCACGATGGCGTCGACGTACGGTTGTGAATCGGTGACCGCTGTCGAGGACCTCCTCGACCTCGAGGGACTCGACATCGTCTACGTTGGCGTCCCACCGAAACACCACGCCCCCGTGGTCCGGGCGGCACTCGAGGCGGAGAAACACGTCATCTGTGAGAAGCCGATCGCCGAGAACGCTGTGGTGGGTCAGAAACTGGTCGACCTGGCACACGAGAGCGACCGCACGACGGCGATCAACTTCCCCTTTCGCTACACCCCGGGATTCCGTGCGTTGCAAGAGCGGATCGAAGCGGGCGACATCGGCACGCCAAAACGCGTCTCCCTTCGATTCCGGTTCCCGCAGTGGCCCCGTGAGTGGCAGGACGTCGAGTGGTTACGCCACCGTGAGCAGGGTGGACCACTCCGTGAGGTTGGGAGCCACTTTATCTTCGGCACACAGGAACTGTTCGGTGACCTCGTGGAGATCGACTCGAAAGTCGAGTATACGGGACCGGACACCTACGAATCCTCAATCGTCGCCACGTTCTCCCTATTCGACTCGAGTGATGGAGGGGACGAAGAGCCGATACACGGCACGATCGACCTCTGCTGTGGATGTGGCGGCTCCGAAGAGAACAGCCTCACCATCGAAGGGACCGAGGGCTCGCTCTCGCTGCAGGCATGGCGTCGGCTCGTCGCAAATCCAGGCGAACCCGATGAGCGCGTACTCACGGAGGAACCAGGCGCGACGACGACGAGGTTACTCGATGCGTTCGTGGACGAACTCGAGGGCGCCGGCGAAGACGGTGCTCTCGTGACGTTCGAGGAGGCCACTCGTGTCCAGGCTGTTGTCGATGCCGTGTTCGATAACGAGGGTGGCGCGGACGCGTAGCGTCCTGTCAGGACTGCGCCGTGCTAACCCACTCGTGGTGCAACGCAGCCGTGGCCGGAGGGGCCGCAGTCCATAGCTCGATAGCGTGACCTGCAACCGACTCCATCCGTGGTTCGTCGCCGAGGTCACACCACAGTTCGAACAGTTGCTCGAGCGTCTCGAGTGCCGCATCGTACATCTCTCGTTCTGCAAAGGTCTCGAGGGCGGCTTCCCAGTGGTCTCGCGCACCGTCAACGTCGTCTTCGGCCAGGGCGAGACGGCCGAGTAACTGCCGACAGCGAGCGCGTTCGTTCATCGCACCGAGGTCCACTGCCTGGCCGTGGGCGTCCCTTGCCAACCGTTTGGCAGTCTCGAGATCCCCTTCCTCGAACGCGAGACGGGCTCGTGAGAGCGCCACCCGGGCCAGATACGTCCGATTTCCGAGGTCCTCGAAGCGGTCGGTCGCTTCGTCGAGGTGCGTTTTGGCTCGCTCGTACGCCCCAGCGCCGATAGCGGCGGCCCCAAGCCGCCAGTGGCTTTCTCCACAGTAGGTCCATCCCTCGATCTCCGTCCCGACCTCGAGTGCCGCTTCGTGGAAGTCCCTCGCTTCGTCGAACGACTCACGTGCGGCGGCGACGTGGCCAAGGTTGTTCAGGCAGTTGGCTTCGATAGAGCGAAACCCCCGCTCGCGAGCGATCGCCAGCGCCTCCTCGTGGTGTGTGACTGCCCGGTCGTAGGCACCCTGTGCCCGAGCGATGACGCCGAGGTTGTTGATCGCCTGAGCCTCACCGAACGGATTACCAATCTCTCTGGAGCGGGCAGCCTGGAACTCGTTGCTCGCTCGAGCCTGATCGTACTCGCCTTGGGCCCAGGAAATGCCGCCCAGGCCAATCTGGGCTTTCCCCTCGAGCGTCGGTGACTCGAGGTCCCGGGCCAGGTCGATACTCGCCTCGAAGTGCTCCCGACCCGCCTCGTACTCACCGAGGCGCCAGAAGCTCAACCCGAGGTGATTATGATGGTGGCACTGGCTCTCGGTATGATCTTGTGCCTCAGCGAGAGACAGGCCCTCTTCGTGGGAGCGAATCGCGTCGTCGTACTCCCCACGTTTGTACGCGATCCAACCAAGTCCGAAGAGTTGCTGTCGCCGTTCGGTCGGCTCTTCGGGGTCGAGGCGTTCGTACGCCCGTTTGCTCTGTTCGAGATGGCCGGCCTCGAGAAATCGATCGCCGAGCCATTTTTGGCCCTTGACGGCGCTCCTCAGAGCATCCATATCCCGCGCAGCATCTAGCGCCGGGAGGTCAAAGGGTGCGTGGCCCCCATCACCCAGTAGCGGTGTGAGCGTTACCTGTCGTTTACACAGATCGAAGACCGCCTCGAGGACGGCGCTTCCCCACCGGCCTGGGCTCGCGATGGCGTCTTCCAGCGCGGTTGGCTCGTCGAGGTGCGCTCCAATCTGTCGACAGCGGGCAGGATCTGCAGCGAGTGCTAGCACGGCCGTAACGACTCGCCGGAACCGTGCCGATGCCCCGTCTGTATCGGCCTCGACAGCGTGGGACAAGAATAGCCTCGCCCACTCCTCGTGGACCGTTCGATACCCACCAGCCGGGAGCGAAAAGAGCACGTCACCCTCGAGTCGACGAATCACCTCGTCGACGTCGTCGAACGCTGCGGGGTCCCCAACGGCGTAGAGCAATCCGGGTTCGAAGTCGATTCCGGCGGCGACGAGCGTATTCGCGAGTATGCAGACGTCCAGTTCGAGGTCCGCAGACAGCTCGTGACGGACGCGACGCACCGATTCCTCGAGTGCGGTAGGTTCGTCGATCAACGGATCGGCGTGTGTCGCCAACTGGTGGGTCAACCGGAGAAGTTCGTGACAGTCCTCGCCGTCTCGTGTCGCCGACCGGAGTTCGTCGGTGGAGAGACCGAGCGAACGGCCAAGCGTTCGCTCGGCGTGCGCTATCAGCGCCGCACACTCTGCTTCCCGAACTGGTGGGAGGGGGAGAACGTCGACAGCGGCATCGATTTGCCGGATGACGTCGCTCCCACCCTCGTGCCACTCGTGCTCACGTGCGTCGAAGAGGAAGCTGACGTCCCCGTGCTCAGCGAGTTGCTCGAGGGCTTCGAAGATTTCGTTCGCGTCGGGTCTCAGGACATCCTCGACGACGACCAGTGTGTGTCCAGACAGCTGCTCGATCGTCGAGACGAGATCGTCGACAGCATCGAACGGTCGACCTCGGTCGCTTTGCCGATAGAACACCGGGCCGTGGTCAGCCTCGTACCACGCACAGGCAACCCGTTTACACAGCGTGCTTTTGCCCGCCCCCGGGGGGCCGATCAGGATGGAGTGGGTTCCGGACTCGAGTGTGTCAATAATCGTCTCCGTGAGCGTTGGGCCGTCAGCGTCGTCACTGGCCGCGGGAAGTCGGTCTATCGCGTAGCCTGTGTGCACTTCGGCGAGTGAGAAGCCAGCACGCCAGGCAGTCGGTGGATCCGCAACCGGCGTATCACCGAAGTAAGACACGTCAACCGTGACGAATCCCTGTCGCTCGAGTGAAAGCGGGAGTATCTGTCCGGCCGGCACTGTTGGCGGCGTATCGGCAGCCGTCACACCACCGTCGGTTCCAGGAATCACCGCCTCCGTCCGGTCAGTCGCCCGTTCTCGACACGAATCATATCGTTCGCGTGCACAGCGAATCGCCGCATCGGTGTCGTTTCGGAAGAGGCCATGGATACTGCCAGCGTCGGTGTAGACGGTCATCGTCACGAGTGCTGTCCGTCCATCCACCGTCTCCCTCTCGAAGTGCTCCAGTCTGTACGGTGGGACGTCACCGACGAAAATCGAACACTCACCTTCGGTCGCCATCGCCTCCATCCGTCTGGGAAACGCAGACCGGAGCGTTTCAAACACCGCCTCGGAAACGACGAGCTGAGCCGGTTTCCCCCTCGTGACGACGTGCTCGTACAGGAGTCGGACGTATCTGGCGTCCGCGATCGTTGGGACGAGTGCCCAGTATCGATCAGCTGTCTGTAACTCATCGGAGGCTTCCTCGAGTGCCCGAAATGCGGTCGGCTTCGATGCAGAGATGACCTCGGCCCCGACGACGAGGTCGGGATCGATATCAGTCGTCGATGAAAGCGGCTCGAGCACTGGGTCGGCAGCTGTGATATCCCCGAGGTCGTCGAGGAAGGTCCCCAGGCGAGCCTGTGCGAGGCGTCCGGACGTGGTAATTTCGATGCCGTTGGAGCCCCGAGTGAGGAAGCCCTCGTCCTCGAGTTCGGTGACCGTTCGATTGATCGTTCGCCTCGAGTGCTCGGTCTCCTCGACGAGGTCTCGTACCTGTGCAGGCCCATCGCAGAGACGCTCGAGGACGTCGAACCGTTTGAGTAAGACCGCTGTTTGCGCTATTCGCTCCCCTCGACCCATCTATTCCAGACCACTCCCACCAATCCACATATAGTTTCGCCCACGAAACTTACACGGGGTGAGAAGTTTTAGCACGACGATGGGACAGAGTTGTGGAATACAGAAAGCCGTGTGCACATCCTGGCACACTATGCCGGACGGTGGCATATTGATATCCACACTCCTAGTACTCGTCGATGAACGTCCGTGTGAGTGATACGAATTCAGCAGGGGATAACAAATCAGGGGGACGGGCTTCAGTAAGCCAACGCTCGCCGCCCAAGTTGTTTGAACTACTAGCAAATGACACCCGATTCGAGATTATCGAGAGATTGTGGCACCATCGTAAAGGCGTGCGACAGGACGTGATGACGCATGGTATAGACCGATCGACCAGCGATGAGGGCCTCTCTTTCTCGGCACTTTACGACCAGGTGAACTACGATGGCACGGGCAATTTCAACTATCACCTCGACAAACTCACCGATCATTTCCTCCGGCAGACGGAGACTGGCTATGAACTCACTGAAGCCGGCCTTGAGATCGGTCGACTGTTTTGTGCTGACCGGGAGTCCGTGGGGGTCACTTACGAACCCGAACCAATCGACGTCTACTGTCCTCGATGTGACGTCCCGTTACTGGTCGGATACGAGGAGAACCACGTCACGGTTGCGTGCACTAACTGTGCGTGTGCCGGGGAGGGAACGAGGACACGTGATTGCACGCTCTTTCGGCTCCCACTCCCATCGACAGGACTCTCAGGTCGAACCTCTCGGACCCTGTTCGATGCCGCAACCGAGTATACCCTTCACCGACTCCGCTCGTTCATCGGCGGTGTGTGTCCAACGTGCTCGAGTCCGGTCGAGCAAACACCCAGGACTCACGAAGGGGATCACGGCAGTGATAGCGAACGGACCGATATCGAGCACAGTTGTACTCGGTGTGAAGCGGGGTTGTGCCTCCCACTTGGTGTCGTCACGCTCGCTCATCCCACAGTAACGGCACTGGATGCCAATCACGGCATTCAGTCTGCAGTTGACGCCTGGGAGCCGTTCCGACGGGGGCTCACGGCCACCGAGGAGCGTATTGACGAGGATTCTCATCTTATTCGGCTCTCGATATCCTCGCCGACAGATGAGCTGATCGTGCTGCTCAGACTCGGAGAGTCCCTTTCGATTATCGACGTCCGCTGTGACGACGACGGTGAGCCCACGTCATCAGGGGAAACCCATCCAGATGGGGCTATTCCAGGAGCCACGGGCGACCTGCCCTCGAGGCAAAGACGTGCCTAAGAACGAGGGTTGAGCTGCCCACAGGGTCGATTGGTGTTGCGGTGTGAAGGGGATCTGGGTCAGTTATCATCGACGGTGATCCGGATTCGAATACGAGCGTCCCGGTCACCTGAGGGATCGACCGAAACGCGATGCTCACCGTCAGCAACTGCATCGAAGGTTTCCCACGATTGCATCTGCCTTCCATCCAGATTGATTCTCGTACTGTCGACTTCGTTTCCGTCTGGCCCATAGAGCGTGATCTCTCCGCGTCTCGTCCCTTCGTTTCTGAGATGGGGACTGACACGAATAATCGCCCCATCCCAGGCGTCGAAGCGGAAGCTCTTCGGAGAGCGATGAACCTCGCCCGTCGCAACCGCATCATCGTCCTCGAGGGCGCTATCGACCGTCTCACCGATCTCCGTGAGCGTCTCGGTGCAACCTGCCAGTAGTGTGAGTGTCCCCGTAACGCCACCGGCGAGATATCGTCGACGATTCATCTGTGTGTCCCCCCGGAGTGGCTGTCTCGTTGTGCCGAGGCAGTCGTGCGTCTTGTTCGCATGTTATTGTAGAACGATATTCTAATAAGCAATAATGTTTTCTGTATTGATACAGATTTCTACCTGTTATTTTGAGGCCCCTTATGGCCCGTCTTTGACCGTCTTTTAATGGGACATAACCTTCGGACCTATATACTATTTCTGACAGTATTTGATTATAGTAAATAATATGACTATACTCGAGTACACTAGGTTTTTGCTACTGGATCGGTTGCGGTATCGACACCGCTCCGTCGTCACGAGCGCTCACTGGTGATGACGGAGACACGGAGTCTGCGGTCACGTGGCCCATCGCAGTCGACGAACAGAATCGATTGCCACGTCCCGAGTGTGAGCGCCCCATCGGCAATCGGAACGGTCACACTCTCACCGAGAATCGAGGCCCGGAGATGGGCAGCCGCATTATCGTCGATCGCATCGTGTTCGTACTCCTCGCCACTGGGGACCAGTCGCTCGAGGAGGGACTCGAAATCAGACTCCAATCGTGGCTCATTTTCGTTCACGAGTACCCCAGCGGTGGTGTGCGGAACGAAGATCGTACAGACCCCCGTCTCAGTCCCATCGGGGAGGGCATCTTCGACAGCATCGGTCACGTCGACGATGTCAACTTGAGCAGTAGTTTGAATATCGAGTTCCACGCCCATACCGGTCGCCACGGCCGGTTGGGTGATAGTTCTGTGCGTACTTCTCGAAAGGCACACCGCCATCGAGAACTCGACTCAGTGGCGATATCACCCTCGAGTGGATGTGCCCTGTGCAAAATGGACACGAAACACCGACCGCCCGAAACACTCTCACAAACGTGGATGTGCCACCGGGATTCACGTCCCTGCTCGTGGAGCGTCAGTGTGACATGCAATTCGACGAGTTCACCGGAGCGGTCCAGCACCGACTCGAACTCCCGGATACCGGCCGAACCGTACGGGCGATTCGGGCGACGCTCATGACGATTGGCGAGCGGATTCCGGAAGGGAACGCCGAGGACCTCGCCGCCAACCTGCCCCTCGAGATCAAGTGGTACATGACGGGAGCGGTCGAGGAACACGGGCAACGCTTCGACTGGAAAACGTTCGTCGAGCGGGTGAGCGACATCGAAGGCGAGGGCGTCGACCCACCGGAAGCCGCCTACCACGCACGGATCATCATCGACCTGGTGGCGTCGACCGTCCCACCCTCTGACTTCCAGCAATTACGTGATCTCCTTCCAGAGAACGACGAGGATTGGCACAAACTGTTCGAAATCGTCGATGCCGGTGGGTGGAGTGACGCTATGGAAGCCCAGACCGGTGGTGGCCCACAATCCGAGTCAGGAGACAACGACGGAGGCAGTGGACAGGCTGAGGATTCCTGAAAGTCCCCTTGCCCAAGAGAGGGGCGTTTCAGTCGGTATCCAGGTAGGCCATGGCTTCCGCATCCGGTACCTGTCCAAACCGCTCGTAACACTGGCCAACAGCACTGAACCGGGCCGGGGTTTCGACGCAGACGACAGTATCAGCCTCCTCACGCAGACTGTCGATTGTGTCCGGTGGGCCAACCGGTACGGCCAGCGTCACGTGTTCGCCACCGGCATTGGCTACCCGACGGAGACACCCTCGCGTCGTCGCCCCAGTCGCCACCCCGTCGTCGACGACGATGACCCGCTTTCCCTCGAGGGAGGTCGCTTCTCGCCCTGCCCGGTACTGGGTTGCTTTCTCTCGAGCGATCGTCGCCACCCGTTCTTGCTGGGTCTCGAGGTATTCGGGGTCGACCGAAAGCTGGTCGATGAGGGCATCGTTGAGCCACAGCGAGCCATCGCTTGCGACGGCGCCGATCGCCAGTTCTGGATTGCCCGGCGCCCCGATTTTCTTGGCGACGACGACATCGAGCGGTATCTCGAGTTCGTCGGCGACGATCCGTCCGAGTGGAAGCCCCCCTCGAGGGATTGCCAGGACGACATCGGCGTCGATATCCGCCTCTGAAAGGGCGTTCGCGAGCTGTTTGCCGGCGTCGGTTCGGTCACGAAACACGGGGCTCACCTCGCGTTGGCGCTCGGTGGGGCTTAGAGACGAGTCGAAGGTCGAAGCCACCGACTGTGCGAGCGAAACAGCGTCCAGGGCGAGAGCGGAGACCGAGCGGTTGGACCATGGAATGACCGACCCACGTCCCACGCAGAGCGACAAAAGAGACCGTCCAGGCTCCCCCCAAACTGGGGACACCCGAACGGCCAGCAACCGCTGGAAAAGTGGCCGTTGGGCCAGTGTTCCCTCCTCGAGGATTGAGAAGTGTGATCGAACGCTGGTGGGTGGGACTGCACATCGTCGATCAACTCGACTGTCCACTCACCAGCGTCACCGGAATCGGCGATCGGCGTGCGACGGTCTCGGCGATGCTCCCCGTGATGATGCGTGCGGGCAAGGAGCGACCGTGACTCCCCATGATGATCTGGTCGTACTCGTGCTCGAGTGCGTAATCGACGATCGCTCGATCGGGGGTGCCGTACACCAATTCGGTCCCGTCGATCGAGGCGTCAGTGTCCTCGACCGCATCTGCTGCCCCCTCGAGGATCGCTTCACCTCGCTCGGTGCGTTGCTCGAGGAGTGGCTCGAGGTAGGTGCCTTCGATGGCGTCGAGATCGTACTCGAACGGCAGTGAAACCGCGTGGAGTATCGTTATCTCACCATCGGGAAATTGGCTCGCGGCATATTCGAGGGCAGCGAGTGACTGTGCCGAGCCATCGACAGGGGCCAAGATACGCCCGGGGAGCGTCCGTTGCTCGAGGGCTGACCGTGACTCGGGAACGATCGTCGTCGAGACGGGCACCCGTCGAACGACCGCCTCGCTTACGTGACCGAGAAACGGCCGGACAATGGGTGACGTCCCGTGGCTCCCCATCACGACGTGATCGATGTCGTGTTCGACGGCGTATTCGACGATCGTCCGGTGTGGGATCCCCGTCTCGAGGACGGGATCAACCGCTCGGTCAACGGCCGACGCCACCTCGGTCGCACGCTCGAGGATGCGGTCACCGGCTCGCCGTTGGACGTCCTCCAACGACTCACCGGTGCCGACGCTGGCGTAATTGTCGTAGCCGACATCGACGACGTGCAAGGCGATGATGGTTGCGTCCGGAAACGATTCGAGGGCGTACACGAGACCAGCGGTCGATTGTGACGACCGATCGACTGGGACGAGGATGCGTGTTGACATGGTGACGGTCACTCCGAAGGGATAGGGAACGAACCACCTCAAGCGGAATAAAACAGTGGCCAGGGAGGGCGGGAGTAGCTGTTATCCCAACGAACTCAGAAGCCCCTCGATTCGCCAGTAAACGGCAGTGGACGAAACCCCAACTCACTCTTCGAGCATCTCTTCGCGCCACGTTGCCGTTGCCGTCACGCGATCGTCGGCGATATCGATCGATCGCTCGTCAGCAGACACCCCGAGGCGTGACTCGAGTGCGTCCTCGTCAGGGTCCTCGAGTAGTGCCCCAAAGGTCCCGGTGAGCGTTTCCTCGTCCTCGACAGTGATCGAGGAGATGAACCCCGTTGCCTCCTCGAAACCGGCGAAAGCCGGATGTTGAAACTCGTCGGTCTCGAACGGGCCACCGTACTGGCCGACGGAGACGTCACCGTGGCCAGCGGTTTCGACGAGCAACGCGAAGTCTTCTGATTCATCCGTCGCTCGTTCGAGGTCGCCCGACGCCGCCCCAAGAACGGTCTCGAGGGACGCCTGCAGCTCGTCCTGGGCTGATTCCCCACGCTCGATAACCACGAGTGCGTCGCTCCCGACGGCGATCACCACATCGTCACCATCGATGGGTTCGTACACGTCGTATTCGTCGATGGCATCCGTCAGTTCCATCTGCGTGACGAACTCGGCTTCAGGTTCTGCGGTCAGTTGTTCGTCGAGTTCTGCTGGCTCCATCGCTCCTTCGAGAACGAACGCATCGTTGACGTCCAGGAGTGCCTCGACACGCGAGTCAAACGCCTCGTCCTCGAGCAGCCGACCCAATCTGTACGCAGCGAGACTGAACGTGCCAAAGAGGTACGTCGTGAGGAGGCCATCAGACGCTGGGGCGATCATCGGATCGTCTTCGTATGCTTCCGGGAGCTCTTCGTCCGGGGCTGATTCCTCCAGTTCAGCCGTCACGTACTCCTCGAGGGCGGTCCAATCGACGTGTGTGTACGTTACTGCGCCTCCCTCGAGGGTGAGCCAATCACTGTAGGCCGGCATTTCCCCGTCCGGTGTGCCCAGTATGGAAGTGGGCCAGTCAGAGTTGTGGAGAGCGGTTCCCACGATTGTGCCACCAGCGATCTCGAGTACCGTTCGTCGATCCACCGTCATTGGGGAGTGTTCACCACCGATGGTGATAGAGACCGACCCAACGTGCGCTGGTGGATGAGTGTTTGCGGGGGTGATGGATTGGCACCTCGAGCAGGGAGTGTTCCCTGCAATCCACAGCTGTTGTGGCGGCTGCTCGAATAATTAAGTGCCAGTGGTACAATCTCTCCCCAATGCCAGCGTCGACGGATACCGGCTCTATCTCCCGGGAGTGTTTTGTCGATGACCCACCAGCTCCCGAGGGGTCGGGATCGGTGCAGCTGGTCGAAACCGATGCCGTCACCGAGGCGGGGGTCGAGCATGTTACCGAGGCGATCAGGGACGCCGACCCGGACCTGGTTGCGCTGGAACTCGACGAGATCCGGTATACCCAGCGACAAGGTGACGACGAGACACCAGCCAATGACGAAACGGTCGACCGTGAGGAAGTGCTCTCGGGCAAAACCGGCTATCAGTTCCTGGGCTTTTGGCTGACTGACACCGTCGGCGCCCGCCTCCGCGATCACTTCGGGTTCGATACCGATCCAGATACGGCGACCGATGCACACCTCGAGGCAGCCGCCACAGTGGGGGCGACCCCCGCACTGGTCGACCGGCCGATCAACGACACCGCACAGCGGCTGTGGACGCGGCTGCGATACCGTGAGAAAGCCGCCATAGGGGCGGCACTGACGGCCGAACTCGGCGGGCCCTGGAAAGCCGGTCTCGGGATCGGCCTGTTCTGGGGGCTCCTCCTCGGGTCGATCGCGAGTATGCTCGCCGGACCATTCTTTCTGGGGGATCTCGCAAGCGGCGGGCTGGCCGGCGCTGCTGTAGCGACACTCGACGCGCTGATCGCCATCGTCGCCAGCGGATTGCTGTTCGGTGTGCCACTCGGGGCAGCCCTCGCGGTGGGCACTCGCCGGTTCAACACCCTGTCAGTGAACCGTGATGACCTCATCGATGCTGACCCCGTCAGCGTAACGATCCAGGAGTGGTGTCACGACCAAGCTGACGCAGATGTCTTACTCGAGGAACGCAACGCGCACGTGGCCCATCGCCTCGAAGCCCTTCGGGAGGTAGGCTACGACGTGGTGGCCGTCGTGGGTACGGGGCGACGGGGGACGATCGAGAGCTTCCTCGAGGAGCCGACGACCCGCCCACCGCTGTCGGCGTTAGTCGGCCCGATCGAGACGGGGCGATACCGCACGGCGGCGTACAAAGGCATTGGCTACGCCTGCACCGTCGCGTTTCTGGGGCTGTTCGGGTTGCTCTTCCTCGGTGGGACCCAGGATACGTTCGTCCTCCAGTTGTTCGCGGCGTGGTTCGTCGTGAACTTTCTGGCGGCCGGTGGTGTCGCACTGCTCTTTGGCGCTCACTGGACCAGTTCGACGGTGGGCGGCGCAGTTGCCTGGCTGACCAGCGTCAACCCGATGATTACTCCCGGGCTCTTTATCGCTTACGTGGAGTTGCGGTACACGAAGGTACGCCTCTCCGATGTGTTTGCCATCCGTGCGGCACTCGGGGCCTCCTCGCTCTCGGTATGGACCCGGCTCCGGGCGCTGTACCGCGAGGCAGGGCTGTCCAAGCTATTGACCATCATGACGTTCGCGAACCTCGTGAGCTTTATTGCCAGCGTGCTCTTCGTGGTGCTCTTGCTCCCGGTGTCGGCGACCGATGTCGGCGGGCTCGGTGAACTCGGCAACGAACTCCTCGACGGGATAACGACCGGTGAGACGTTGCTTCGTGACCTTCTCGGCTGGTAAAACGTGGGTTACCCTCGAGCGTTCATCCGCTCGAGCGGACCCCGCCCTCACTCGAAATGGATGAGCGGTTTGATGATGTCGTCTTCTTTCTCGTCCATCATCTCGAAGGCGTCTTCGATCTCATCGAACGCGAACTCGTGTGTCGTCATTTTGGTTGGATCGACGCGATCGTTCTCCAGCAGTCGGAGGAGCCGTTTGATACGTAATCGCCCGCCTGGACAGAGATCGGTCACGATATTGATTTCGGCCATCCCGACGCCCCACTCCTCACGGGGAATGTGGCGGTACTCACCATCACCGTGGTAGCCGACGTTGGAGACGGTGCCACCCGGCTTGACTACCTTGACAGCGTCCTGGAAGGTTTGATCGCTGCCGAGCGCTTCGATCGCCGCATCGACGCCAGCCCCATCAGTGAGCTCCATGATCTCCTCGACCGGATCGGTCTCCCCGAAATCGACGATGTGGTCGGCCCCGTATTCTCGAGCGAGTTCCTGCCGTTTCGGGACGGTTTCGACGGCGATGATCGTGCCGGCCCCCTGTAACATGGCCCCCTTCGTTGCCATCAATCCAACCGGGCCCTGAGCGAAGACGGCGACGGTGCCACCGATTGGGATATTTGCGTTTTCTGCCGCCGCGAATCCGGTCGACATCATGTCCGTCGTGTACAACGCCTCGTGATCGCTGACTTCGTCAGGAATGTGTGCAAGGTTGCCATCGGCATCGTTCACGTGGACGTACTCTGCGAACGTCCCGTCTTTGACGTTGGCGAACTTCCACCCGCCTAAGGCACCCTGTGATTGTGAGGGATGCCCATCCTGGGCTTCTTCGGAACTCCAATCCGGCGTGATCGCGCCGACGGCGACCCGATCTCCCGGCTCAAAATCAGTGACTGCCGTGCCGACTGCGTCGACGACACCGACGACTTCGTGCCCGAGCGTGAGGTTTTCCCGGTCACCGATTGCACCGTGGACCGTGTGGCAGTCTGAGGTGCAAATCAGCCCCTGTGTGGGCTTCAATATGGCATCGTTCGGCCCATACTCGGGGTGGTCTTTTTCCGTGACCCCAGTCTTCCCGATTCCGTCCATCACGAATGCTTTCATCGACATGCACCAGCCCCCACCACGACCGGTATCATAACGGTTTCACAGGAACAGTGATACGTCGGTGGCCGCATCTCCCCCTCCACAGCCAGCTCTGGTGATCGCTTTCTCGCTGCTTTTCTTCGGTGGGTGTCGGTTGGGGAGCAGGTGACCTCACCACGACTCGGATTGGAGGACTGGCGATCGCCTCACTCGAGTGTAAACGTGAACGGAGAGTCAGATATCCCGACGGATAAAGATGACCACGGAGAGCGCGACCAGAACGAGAAATCCAGCGACCAAGACGACGGCATCGAACACGGCATACTCCTCGTGAACGAGGATGGCGGTCTGGTCGTAGTACCGACTCGGGGCGAGTGCACCAACCCATTCGTACTCCTGATCGAGCCTCGAGACGCCTTCGACCAACCAGAGCATGACGACCAGCCCCAGTGCGGTCGCTCTGGCCGTTCGCACTCGCTCAAAGACGACCGAGGCCACCAGGCCGAGACCAGCACAGACGAGTAAGTATGGAATCGAGAGGAGGTGCACCATCACGAGGGCAATGGGGTTGAACGGTTCGTCAATGAGCAGCCCCCCAACGGAGACACAGGCTGCAACCCCGACGTTCAACACGACCAGGGGCACCCACAGTGCGCTAAGCTTCTGGAGGACAACTGACGCTCGAGAGACCGGCATAGAGAGCGTCAGGTCCATCGCCCGGTTGCGAATATCACCCGCGATCAGGCCGGCACCGATGTACGCGAAGTAGCTGCCGACGAGAAGGACCCAGAAAAACGAGTAGATCTCGGCGGCGATGAACCCCTCGATCGTATGCAGCTGTTCGATTCTGAATAGCTCGAACATGAATCCGGGGAACGCTTCCTCGAGGACGTCCATCTCCGCCTGAATCCCTGGAAACATCGAAAAGTAGAGGACAGAGAGGAAGGCGAAGATGGCGACCAGTATAACCGAGCCACGGACCCGTTTTCTGGATTCGACGCGGGCGATCGCTGTCATTGAGGTACCTCCGTGAGCGTAGGCAGGGTCGCCTGTCGGTGGCGCGTGCCGAAGAACGTGGGCTCTCGAGTGGAGAGGATGGAACGAGATCCTCGCTCGAGTGGGGCGTGTGCAGTCGGCATCAGATATCCCTCCGAATGAAGAGACCGGCGGCAAGGCCAACCAGGGCGAGAAACGCGACCAACAGGACACCGGCATCGAGGAGCGCGTACTCGCCGTGGACGAGAATCGCTGTTGGGTCGTAATACCGACTCGGGGTGAGGTCACCGATCCACTCGAACTCAGGGTTCATCTCGGAGAGGCCATCGACCAGCCAGAGGAGAAACACCAGCCCCGGTGCGGTTGCCTGCGCGCTCTCGGTCCGGTCGAAAACGACGGAGCAGACGATACCGATTCCGCTACAGACCAGGAGATATGGAACCCCGAGGGCGTGTACCATCACGAGTGCAGTGAGGTCGATTGACTCACCGAGTCCCCAGACGCCGACGAGCAGGACTGCCACGAACCCACTGATCAACCCGAGCAGCGGGACCCACAGTGCCGCCATCTTCTGGAGGACGACCGACTCTCGAGAGACCGGGTTCGAGAGGATGAGGTCCATCCGACGGGACCGGATATCCCCGGCGATCATGCCAGCGGTGACGTAAGCGAAGTAGATTCCGCCGATGAAGACCCACATGAACGGAAAGATGTAGCCCCCAACGAAGCCCTCGATCGTATGTAATTCCTCGACGCCGAGGAGCGCGAGGATGTACTCCGGATACACCTCCTCGAGGAGCGTCGCCTCCTCCTGAATACTCGGAAACACGAGAAGGAAAAAGCCCGAGAGGAAGACGAGCAAACCAGTCAACGTGAGCGTCCCGCGAAGCAGTTTGCCGGACTCGTTTCGCAGAATAGCCGTCATTCGGTCACCGCTGTGTCCCCGTAATAGTGTTTGAACACGTCATCGAGTTTCGGGTCGCCGATCTCGATATCACTGAGTTCGTATCGCCCAAGCTGCTCGAGGAGTGCGTTGTACTCGCCCGTGTACGTAAACCGAATCGAGCGGTCGACGGTCTCGATGTCGATCATCTCCGGGGTCCGAAACCCCGCTTCATCGACCGGTTCCGCCAGTTGTACCCACACACGTTTTCCGCTCCGACGTAACAACGCCTCGATATCCTCGAGGTCGACGAGGGCACCATCTCGAATAATACCGACTCGATCACACACGCGCTGGACTTCGCTGAGAATGTGTGAGGAAAAGAAGATGGTCTTTCCAGCGTCGCGTTCTTCCTCGAGAAACACGTGCATACGATCTTGCTTGAGTGGATCCAATCCTGACGTGGGTTCATCCAGGATAGCCAGGTCCGGATCGTGCATGAACGCCTGGACAATGCCAAGCATTCGTCGGTTTCCGTGTGAGTAGGTCTCGATCCGTTTGTCGAGCGGTGGGTGGAACAGGTCGAGTAACTCATCGCGACGTTCGTCACCGCGCATTCGAGCGAAATAGTCGAGTGCCTGGCGGCCAGTGAGTCGCTCTTCGAATCCGAGTGTGTCGGGAAGATAGCCAATATTGGCTTTCGCTTCGGTCAACGCCCGTCGATCACGAATGTCCGCCCCGAGGACGCTCGCCGTCCCTGCGGTCGGTTTGATCAGGCCGAGTAACAACCTGATCGTCGTCGTTTTCCCCGCCCCATTTGGGCCGAGATAGCCGAATATCTCCCCCCGTTCGACATCGAACGTGACGTCATCGTTGGCGGTGACGTCTCCATATCGCTTCGTGAGCCCCGACAGGGTGAGTGGGGCCGGTGTCTGGTCTGTCTCCTGATCAGGGTCCTCGAGTTCTGCAGACATATCAGGTGGCGGCCGTTGTCTCTCCCCTGTGGCGCTCTCGTGGCCCTCCTCTTCCGGCCTGTGTGCGAACGGGTTGTGCTCGCTCACGCCACCGGTGGCTGACTGAGCGCTGACTCACGCTAACGCATCGATGCGAGCTGTCCATACCGTACCGAACCACACAGAGATAGAAAATACCGCCACCACGAATCCCTCGAGTATCCGTGTGGGAACACGTTGCGTACAAAAGGTATCGTAGCTGGGTTACTCCTTGCTCAGGGTTCGTAGTGTTCGCGATGGACGATTTCGGACTCGTCTTCCGCTTCGTTGATCGCCGTGACGACGATCTGATCGCCGTCCTCATTGTAGGGGACGTAGAGTGTGATACCCTCCCAATTAGCCTCAAATTCGTCGTCGTCCTGGTCGAACGTTGCATTGCTCGCCCCCTCGATGGTGGATTCGACTTCGATCCGATTCGCCTCGATCCCTCGTTCGTCCGTGAGGACGACCGCAGCCTGGGGGATGTCACTCATATCACTCTCGTGTTCCCAGTCTACTTCGACGACGACGTCGTCGTCTTCGTCCTCGATCGGTTCCTCGAACGCCTCTTCGGGGTCGTCCGGCGTGTCATCGATGGCAGCAGCAAACAGATAGCGCCACGCACCGTCTTCCGGTGCCATCACCCAGAGCATGTCATCTTCGGTTGGATCGTCGGCGGTCACCTCGATCAGTGCCAGTCCCGCCCCGCCGAGGGCGTCTTCGAGGTCGCCCTCCTCGAACCAGAACGCCGTTCCTTCGAGTTCGAAGAACTCCTCGAGAGTGGCGTCCTCGGTACGGACGTCGGTTTCGACGTCCTCGAGATCCTCTTCGTCGCCCCCACCCCGGAACTCCCACCCGTCTTCGACCCAGGCCGCGGGGTCGAGGGGATTCAGCGAGTGTGAGAGTTCGCTCATCCGGTCGATGTCTTCGTCGACGGCTGCCATGAAATACGCATAGATAACGTCTTCAGGATCGCCGTCTGGAACCGCTTCCGTCTCCGGTTCGTCATCCGACGCTTCGCCATCATCGTCATCATCGTCATCATCGCCATCATCGGCTGACTCCTCTTGGTCGGCGTCAGCCGTGTCGTCATCGGTTGCAGCCGTCTCGTCGTCATCGTCGGCTGCGTCAGCCTCGGGTTCGGTATCATCAGTGGTGTCGCTCGAGGAGGCATCGTCGAGACAGCCTGCAAGCGAGAGGCTCCCAAGGAGGCCGACCTGGAGGGCCCGTCGCCGAGTAACCGAAGTGGACGTCCGTCGTTTTCCCTCATCCCCTGTCGAATTTCGCTCGAGGACCATACGCTCACTTGCTTGGTTAGACATTTGAGACTTTTCGTTTCGGTGAACGTCTCGTGTGCAATCGACGGCCAGCTTGCAGGTTCGGAACATCGCACGTCCCTCCCACAAACGACAACAGTTCTTATCCGAACGGGAGATTGCCATCTATCAACAGGGCGGGTGGCTCGAGCAGGTCGCCCACCGGGTACCCTACCTCCTCGAGGCCCACACGATCGGCTTCCTCTTCGAGTTGTTCTGGACGCTCGGGGGGTTGATGATCGTCGGCATGGCGTTGTACAAGTGGGGCGTCCTCTCTAATGCACTCAGTGGCTTTCTCGTCGTCTGGGTATGGCGATGGCGTCCTCTCCGCCAGTTCATCCTCGGCATCAGCATGTTCGCTCTCCCGTCGGTGTTCTATCTGCTGTTGGGGATCGGCTATCTCTTCCTTCCGGCAGAGGGACAGACGGAGATCGAAACCGAGTTACTCGCCGCCTTCGGTGCTGACTTTTCACCAGCGGAGTGCCCGCTTTTACAAACGTCTTCTCGTGGCTGGCGGGGGTCTCGGCCTCGGACTCGTCTCCATGGGTGTCTGGGTCCGTGAGGTGTTCGCCTGGGAGACCGTCCCCGTCCTCACGCTCGCCTTTCAGTTCAACTACTGGGGGGCGGTGTTCCTCGCCACCGGCTATATCGCGGGGATCATGCTGCTCTGTCGGTGGCTCCAGGACGGCCTCGTGGTTCACGCGCTCGCCTCGGTTGGTCGAACCGCCTTCAGCAACTATCTCCTCCAGACCGTCCTCGCCACCACCCTCTTTTACGGGTATGGACTCGGGCTGTTCGCACAGCTAGAGTTCCTCGAGTTGCTGGGCGTAGTTGTGGCCATCTGGGCGATCCAGATCCCCCTGTCGATGTGGTGGCTGCGCCACTTCCAGTACGGGCCGGTTGAATGGGTCTGGCGGACGCTGACCTACCGCGAGCGCCAACCGATGCGACTCGAGTCATGACATCCTCCCCGGCGTTCACGCCGTGGTTTCCTCGCGCTGGGAGTCTCGGCTATGCCGAGTTGGTTCGAGAGAGCAAGCTCTCTCGTCATCACGAGACGACAAAGTCGTCTCGAACGACCACGGAGGCAACTTGCGGGTCTGTGTGCTCCTCGTTGGGACGGTGAGAGCGTGGTGACTCCAGCCA
>LFFM01001011.1_pt1 | contig 20014 bp, 28 predicted proteins | sample 643131 | NCBI WGS metagenome assembly LFFM01 (sample SAMN03777445, study PRJNA286221) | soda lake metagenome | biome: soda lake; feature: Kulunda steppe; material: water; isolation source: sample Tc-Br brine of Tanatar trona crystallizer | place: Russia: Kulunda steppe | collected 2011-07
AGCTGTGCATCCCTGTCTTCTTTGCTGTGGCTGCGAACACGAGAACTGACTCCAAAATCAGACAGGAGCGTTTCGAGTTGGTCCTGAATCGCATAGGAGTGACAGTGAACGAGTCCCTTCTCATCGGGATGGTGTTGCATCAGTTGGACGAGCGTTCGGGCCATCGCGGGCAGCGTTTCATCCCGATGCTCGTAGGTCATCTTTCCCTGTGTGACATCGTACAGCGGGCGGTTCTCCACTGGGAACGTGTGCGGAACCTCGACGAGGGCGACACGAGATGGGTCAAGACCCACGTTCGCACAGAACGCGTCCTTGCTGAGGATTGTCGCAGAGAGAAGCGCAAACTTCCGGCCGCGGTCCCAGACCGTGTGTTTGAGATATCGGGCAGGGTCCATCGGTTTGATGGTGACTGTTCCACCGTCACCATCAGGCTGGTCGACGACCCAGGTTGTCGGGCTTTCTGGGTCCTGATAATCTTCGATGAACCACTGGAGTTCCGAACGGAGTTCCGTGAACTTGTCCCGGCGCTCGACTTCCTCGGCGGTGAGTTCGGGGCTGCCGCGAATGATGTCGAGGCCACGGGTACAGATTGTCACGAGGTACTCGGCATAAGAGAGAGCATCTTCGAGGTCCGAAATGTCGTCGGGCTTTACATCATTCCAGGGCGGAACCGTCTGTGGGCTCAGTTCGATTGTCGCGTACATCTCTGCCCAGTCGCCCAGTCCATGTGCTTCATCGATGACCACCACATCGCGCATTCCGAATACGTCCGAACCGGCAGTCTGCATAAAGTACGCGAGTGTCATCGCCGCAATCGAGCGGTTAGCCGCAATTGCTCGGTCCGAAAAGTACGGACAGCGGTGTTTGACCTGACAGTCAAAATCGGTTTCTCGGACACACGGAGCCTGATTGACTGGCGTATCAGTCTCACCAGGGAGAATGCAGTTGTAGTTGTTCTTTCCGCGGATGATGTTGAGGTCCGAGAGCAGCGCATCACCCTCGACATCATCAAGCTGAGAGACCTGCGGTGTCGTGTAGTATGCCCCAATTGGCTCCTCGGGTGCGGCTTCACCGGGTGTTGCAGCACAGCCAGCGACGGCTCTCGCGAGCAACGATTTACCACTCCCAGTTGGCGCACGCACGAGGACGACATCATTTCCGGCCTCGAACGCTTCCTGGATGTCTGTCAGTGCTTGCTCCTGTGCACCGCGGTAGCTGGGGGCGGGAAACTCATTGAAGAGACGCGACGGGTCCACATGGGTTCTGTGTCCCACCAGTTCATAAATTGATGGATTACGGGCGGGTCGTGTCACTCCCCACCGACTGCGGCACCAACGAAATTGATTTGCAGTGGCTACACTTATTCCCACTCTAAGAACTGTTTATAGTTTACACATGTTCATTAGTAGCCAACGAAACAACTATAATAATCGCGCTAAGAGTTTCTTTTGCACCCTGACGGTGCAACGACAACTGGACTGTCGGGATGGCTACCACCTGTTCCCCCACAAACCCCAATACCAAGGTGTCTCTCGCCGCATCCCGGAACGTCCTGATGCAAGCAACGTCGCAGTGAGATATCTCACCCATATTTTCCTGTTCCCCCTTGTTGCTTGCATTTATTTTCAAGCCAGATAGCGATAGATAGGCTCAGAACCATCCATAGGTGCGTGTCAACGCCTCTCAATTCCACAACGAAACGCGGGCTTTTTAAGTACGCATTGAGGAGTAATCGCTACAGTCTAGTGGCGTGACGTGGAAGCGTCACGGCATGACAGTCAGCATACTCGTGCCGTCGTCGCTCGTCCGAGAGGCCGAGGACAAACGCGAGGCAACTCGCAAACTCGGAACGGTGGCCCGCGCGGCCATCATATTCAGGGTCGACCGAATCACGGTCTTTCCTGACCCCGGGTTTGAAGGCAACTACGACGATGGGTTCGTCGAAACCGTACTTCGGTACGCCGCAACACCACCGTACCTCCGAAAGGAGGTGTGGGGAACGCGCGACGAACTAGCGTATGCGGGCGTCTTGCCGCCGCTCCGCGTCACAACACGGACCGGCTCCGGATCGGAGGGTTCGGGGTCGTTAAGACAGGGAATCGTGACCGATGTCGGTGCTGATGGGCGCGTCTGGGTCAATTGCGGACTGCAACACCCACTCTCTCTCCCCGTCCCAGATGGGATGGAACTCACGGAGGGGGAACGCGTTTCCGTCAGGGTCTCTTCGCGAGAGCCGGTTCGGGCGAAACTGACCGAAGAGCCAGTCGCTGGTTACTCGGTAGACGCCGCGAACCTCGATTCGGCAGTTAGCCGCGACGACGCTGGGTTCACTATCGCAACTTCGCGATTTGGTGAGCCAGTTACCACGTCGGCGCTCGAAACGCTCGTTCCCAGTACGGATGCTGGCAGCGAGGGTGCGGGTGTCGACCTGACCGTCGCCTTTGGCGCACCCGAGCGCGGCCTGCCGGAGATTCTGGGCATTTCGCCCGAGTCGATACGCGAAGCTGACTCCACCGAGACTGGCGGGTTTGACCGCTGGCTGAATACGGTTCCAAACCAGGGCAGTGAGGTTGTGAGAACTGAGGAAGCAGTCCTCGCAACGCTCGCTGTGCTGAACCTCATGGAGTGAACGCACATGCCACAATCAAACAGACCACGAAAAGGCTCATTGGGCTTTGGCCCGCGAAGCCGTGCGGCCAGCGAAACGCCGCGGTTTTCGAGTTGGCCGGACGATGAAGGCCAGCCGGGACTGCAAGGTTTTGCCGGTTACAAAGCCGGCATGACACACGTCGTGATGATTAACGACGAACCTGATTCCGCCCGCGAAGGGATGGAAGAGACGGTTCCGGTGACCGTCATCGAGACGCCACCGATGCGTGTCGCCGCCCTACGAGCCTACGAAGAAACGCCATACGGCAAGCGACCGCTGACGGAAGTCTGGGCAGACGAGTTCCACCCGGAACTCGAACGCGCACTTGACCTGCCAGACGAGCCGGCTGCGGACGCAGAGGAACAGCTACAGGATGCCCTCGATACCGGAAGAATCTCGGAAATTCGTGCAATTACGCACACCGTTCCGAGCGAACTCGACGGCGTCCCAAAGAAACGACCTGACGTGATGGAAAACCGCATCGGCGGTGGCTCAATCGCGGACCGCGTCGAATACGGCCTCGACCTCCTTGGTGAGGGCGAGTACGCCGCAACCGACGTCTTCCGTGCCGGCCAGTACGCCGACATTGCGGGTGTCACGAAAGGAAAAGGAACGCAGGGCCCCGTCAAGCGATGGGGCGTCCAGAAGCGGAAAGGGAAACACGCACGCCAGGGCTGGCGCCGACGTATCGGCAACCTTGGTCCGTGGAACCCATCACGCGTGCGCTCGACTGTTCCCCAGTTGGGACAGATGGGCTATCACCAGCGAACTGAGCTAAACAAGCGTCTCATCGACCTCGATGAGGAACTCATCGTCGACGGCGGATTCGTCGACTACGGTGACGTTAGCGGCGATTACACGCTCGTCAAAGGCTCCGTTCCCGGCCCAAAGAAGCGCCTGGTTCGCCTGCGCCCTGCCGTGCGACCGAACGACCAGCCGCGCCTCGACCCAGAGGTGCGCTATGTCTCGACGGTCTCAAATCAAGGATAAACCATGCAGGTACCAGTACACACACTTGACGGCGACGAAGACGGGGAAGTTGAGCTTCCAGCCGTCTTCGATAGCGAGTATCGCCCAGACCTTATCCGACGGGCCGTCCTCGCGGCACAAGCGAACAGAAAACAGGACTACGGTTCAGACGAGTACGCCGGACTGCGAACCCCTGCCGAATCGTTCGGGAGTGGCCGCGGTCTGGCCCACGTTCCCCGTGAGGGTGGTCGTGCACGACGTGTTCCGCAGGCAGTTGGCGGACGCAGAGCGCACCCACCGAAAACGGAGAAAGACCAGTCGCTCGATATCAACGACAAAGAGCGCAAAAAGGCCGTTCGCTCGGCAATTGCCGCGACGGCTGACGCTGAACTCGTCCGCGAACGCGGTCACCAGTTCGACGAGGACCTCGACCTGCCGCTCGTCGTGAGCGACGAGTTCGAAGAACTGAACAAGACGAAAGAAGCCGCAGAAACGCTCGAAGCGCTCGGTGTCGCAGCAGACATCGAACGAGCAGACGAGCGCTCGGTTCGTGCTGGCCGCGGAACGACCCGTGGTCGGAAATACCGACGAGCGAAATCTATCCTCTTTGTGACCAGCGAGGAGCCATCACGTGCCGCCCGTAACCTTGCGGGTGCAGACGTGACCACTGCTCGTGAGGTCAACGCGGAGGAACTCGCACCTGGTGCAGATCCAGGACGGCTTACGGTCTGGACCGAATCAGCACTTGCGGAGGTTGCAAACCGATGACAACCGCACTCAAATACCCCCACGTGACCGAGAAATCCGTCGACAAGATGGATTTCGAGAACAAGATGGTGTTCATCTGTCATCCTGAAGCACGGAAAGAAGAGATTGTCGAGGAAGTCGAGACACAGTTCGACGTTTCCGTGGTTGATATTAATACGATGATTACCACGAAAGGGGAGACGAAAGCGGAAGTACAGCTCTCAGATGACCACGACGCACAGGAGATTGCCTCCAGAATCGGGGTGTTCTAACGATGGGACGACGCATTCGTGGACAACGACGCGGTCGCGGTACCCCAACGTTCCGAGCACCGTCACACCGATACAAAGCAAATCTCTCACACCGAACCGTCGAGGATGGCGACGTCATCGCCGGCGAAGTTGTCGATATCGAACACGACCCGGCACGCAGCGCTCCCGTTGCAGCCGTCGAGTTCAATGATGGCGACCAGCGACTCGTCCTCGCGCCGGAAGGAATCACGGTCGGTGACGAGATTCAGGTCGGCGTTTCGGCCGCTATCGAAGCAGGAAATACCCTGCCACTGGCCGAGATTCCAGAAGGTGTTCCGGTCTGTAACGTCGAAGCTAACCCCGGTGACGGTGGAAAGTTCGCACGCTCATCAGGAGTCAGTGCAACGCTGCTCGCACACGAGCGCAACGTGGCAGTTGTCCAGTTGCCAAGCGGCGAGATGAAACGACTCTCACCGCAGTGTCGAGCAACCATCGGCGTCGTCGCCGGTGGTGGTCGGACGGAGAAACCGGTCGTCAAAGCCGGGAAGAAATACCACAAAGCGAAGGCACGCGGTATGGTCTGGCCACGCGTTCGAGGTGTGGCGATGAACGCTGTCGACCACCCGTTTGGTGGTGGCGGCCGCCAGCACCCAGGCCGACCGAAAAGCGTGTCACGAAATGCCCCGCCGGGGCGCAAAGTCGGGGACATTTCCTCGCGGCGAACCGGGCGAGGTGGTGAAAAATGAGTACGGATTACCAGATTGGTCACGAAGGCGAGTTTACCTATCGTGGTCATACGCTCGATGAGTTGCAGGAAATGAGCCTTGAGGAAGTTGCGGAACTGCTCCCCGCTCGACAGCGGCGAAGTATCACGCGCGGCCTGTCCGTCCAGAAACAGGACCTGCTCGAATCAGCCCGCGAGGCTGACGAGGAGGAGACGGCGAACAACCCGATTCGAACCCACCTTCGGGACATGCCGATTGTTCCGGCAATGGTTGGAATCACGTTCGCGGTCCACAACGGACAGGAGTTCGAACGGGTAAAGGTTGAGCCGGAGATGCTCGGTCATTACCTGGGCGAATTCCAGCTGACGCGCACGTCGGTCGAGCACGGACAGGCCGGCATCGGAGCAACGCGCTCCTCGAAGTTCGTGCCACTCAAATAACCCATGGGAATCAGCTACTCAGTCGACGTTGACCCGGATACGACCGCGAAAGCAATGCTCCGGGAGCGTCAGATAAGTCTGAAGCACAGCAAAGCCATCGCCCGAGAAATTAAAGGGATGCAGGCCGGTGACGCCGTCGAATATCTCGAAGGTGTCGTCAATGAGGAGGAAGTCGTTCCCTTCCGCCAGCATAACTCAGGCGTTGGTCACAAGAAAAACATCGATGGTTGGGATGCCGGTCGCTTTCCGGAGAAGGCAGCAAACGCCTTCCTCGACCTCTTGCAGAATGCAATCGGCAACGCAGACCATCAGGGATTCGACGCCGAATCGATGGAAATCGTCCACGTTGCTCCCCACAAAGTTGGCGAGCAACAGGGCCGCAAACCCCGAGCGATGGGTCGAGCAAGCCCGTGGAACACCACCGAAGTCGATGTCGAACTCATTCTTGGAGAAGGAGGTGAGGAATAATGGCGGATGAACTCCAGTTCATCGAAAACGGTATTCAGCGAACGCAGATTGACGAGTTCTTCCAGGAAGAACTCGGTCGTGCCGGATACGGTGGTATGGAAATTGCGAAGACGCCGATGGGCACACAGATTGTGCTGAAAGCCGAGAAACCAGGAATGGTCATCGGGAAAGGTGGAAAGAACATTCGAAAAATCACCACCGCACTCGAATCCGACTTCGGCCTCGACGACCCACAGGTCGACGTGCAGGAAGTCGAAGAGCCGGACCTGAACGCCCGGATTGTTGCGGACCGACTGGCCAACGCACTTGAACGTGGCTGGTATTTCCGCAAAGCCGGACACACGACCATTGACCGCATCATGGACGCCGGCGCACTTGGCGCCGAGATCGTCCTTTCCGGGAAGGTCACAGGTGCGCGCTCACGCGTTGAGAAGTTCAACCGTGGCTACATCAAACACAACGGCGAACCCGCCGAGGAGATTGTCGACCACGGAATCGGTACGGCAGTGATGAAACTGGGCACCATCGGTGTGCAGGTCAAAATCATCCCACCGGATGCTGAACTGCCTGATGACTTCCAGATTTACGACGATATGGAAGTCGAAGATTACGTCTCGGAAGACGAAGGTGTCGAAGAGCTGCTCGAAGGTGAACCCGAAGAAGGCGACGAGCCACAGGTTGGCGCGCCACCTGCTGAGGAAGAGACACCGGAAGCTGACGATGAGGATGCTGCGGAAGCAGTTGATGAGGAAGTCATCGAAGAAGAGATTCCAGAAGAGGAAGTTGTCTACGATGATGACGAGGACGCAGCTGTCGAGGAAGAACTCGATGACCTCGATGCCGCCGTCGAGGAGGAACTCGACGAGGAAACGGAGCAGGAAGCCGAAGAGCTGATGGACGAAATGGACGCGGAAGCCGAAGCAGCAGACGAAGAGGGTGATGACGAATGACGATTATCCACCCAGTCGAAATCCGTGACATGACGCCTGCGGAGCGTGAGGCGGAACTCGAACAGCTCGAGACCGAGCTCATGAACGCACAATCCGTCAAAGCGGCCGGCGGAATGCCGGAAGACCCATCGGAAATCAAGGAGCTGCAGAAAGCCATCGCCCGAATCAAGACGATTCAGCGAGAGGAGGGCGACTTTGAGGCAGAGTCAGTTGCCGAGCGGCAGGGAGGTGCCGAGTAATGGCACTCGCTGCGGAGACAGTAACGCGACACGAACTCGTCGGTCTCGACGTCGAAGTCGTCGCGGCTTCGAACCCAGACAGCATCGGGCTGTCCGGTACGGTCGTCACCGAGACGACCCAGACCCTGGGAATCGAGACTGATGGACGAGTTGCACATATCCCAAAGGATGGGGCCACGTTCGAGTGGTCGCTCCCGTCGGGTGAGTGCGTGCGGACGGCCGGCGACACGCTCGTGGGCCGCCCAGCTCGTCGAACGGAACAGACAGGTGATTCGATATGGCGATAGGACTAGATGTAGAGACCCCACCAGAACCGGAAAATCCGGACGAGTACGACTACGAGACGTGCCCGTTCTACGGTGAGCTGTCCGTCCGTGGACAGATTATCGAGGGCGAGGTCGTCTCAACTGAGATGGACAAGACCGTCGTCGTTCAGCGAGAGTACGACGTGACCGTCCCCAAGTACGACCGGATGATGAAACGACGTTCGCGCATTCCAGCCCACGTGCCTGGGGTGCTCGAACCGCTACAGGTCGGCGATATCGTCAAGATCGCCGAGACACGACCGCTTTCGAAGACGAAATCACACGTCGTCGTCGAAGTGCTCGAAAGCGAAGGAGGTGAGCAGTAATGGAGGCAATGAAAGCCGACGTTACGCAGGGCCTGAAAAAAGGCTCGCTCATCAACTGCGCTGACAACACAGGCGCACGTCAACTGAAAGTCATCAGCACGGCCGGCTACTCGGGTGTCGTCAACCGACAGCCGAAAGCTGGTCTGGGCGATAAGGTGACCGTTTCAGTGACCAAAGGAACGCCGGAGATGCGCCGTCAGGTGCTCGAAGCAGTTATCGTGCGCCAGCGGAAGGATATCCGGCGACCGGACGGAACGCGCCTGTCGTTTGAAGACAACGCGGCGGTCATCATTGACGATAATGAGGACCCCCGTGGCACGGAAATCAAAGGACCAATCGCTCGCGAAGTGGCAGAACGCTTCGGTTCGATTGCATCCACTGCAACGATGATAGTATGACACGACAACCACACAAACAACGGATTGCGGAACGGAACGCGCCGTTGCACGAGCGTCACAAGCAGGTCAGAGCAGGCATGTCCACTGACCTCCGCGAAAAATACGACCAGCGAACGGTGCGCGTCAACCAGGGCGACACCGTTGAGGTTATGCGCGGAGACTTTGCCGGCGAGGAAGGCGAAGTTGTTCGAGTCGATCTCAAGGATGCAGCCATCCACGTGGAAGGCGTAACCGTCGAGACGACCGATGGAGAAGAGGTCCCTCGCCCGCTCGAGACGAGCAACGTGCGTGTGATAAGTCTCAACCTTTCGGACAGCCGACGCGAGGAGCGTCTGGAGTCCGATTCGGAGGAGGATAACGAATGACGAACCATCAGAAACGACTGTCAGTACCCAAAAGCTGGCCTGTCGAGCGGAAAACGGAGACGTTTACCGTCAAGGCCGGTGCCGGTCCCCACGGTGAATCGGGAGTTCCACTCTTGATTCTCCTGCGGGACGTGCTCGGGTACGTTGACAGCCGAAAGGAAGCACGATATGCATTGAATCAGGACAACGTCGTCATCAACGGCGAAGCTGAAAGCGATGAAGAACGCCCAGTCGGGATGTTCGATATCGTCGCGTTCACCGAACGCGAGGAGTATTATCGGGTGTTCCCCGACGAGGGTGGTCGCCTGACACTGACGCCGATGGACGAGGAATCTGCACAGAGCAAACTCGGGAAAATCGAAGGGAAACAGCACGTTCCCGGCGGCGATGTTCAGCTGACACTGCACGACGGGCAGACGTTGCTCGTCGATGAGGACAGCGAGTACAACGTCGGCGACTCGCTTGTCGTTGCAAACGAGGACGGCGAAATTGTTGCCCACTTCGACTACGAAGAGGGCGCACTGGCAACAGCAGTTGCCGGACAGCACGCTGGACGAATCGGCGAGATTACCGAGATAGAACTGACGGAGAGCAGTTCGCCGAACAACGTACAGCTCTCGTCGTACGACGACGAAACCGAATTCGAAACCATCGAGGAGTATATCGTCATTATCGACGAGAACTTCATCGACGATGACGAGGAGGGGTCTGAATGAGTTCAGAAACCGAGACTTTCCACGAGATGCGAGAACCACGCGTCGAGAAAGTCGTCGTCCACATGGGAATCGGTGAAGGTGGCCGTGAACTCGCAGAGGGAGAAGAAATCCTCGCCGAGATTACGGAACAACAGCCGGTTCGGACAATTGCAAAAGCGACAAAACCTGAGTTTGGCATCCGAGAGGGTGACCCAATCGGAGCGAAAGTAACGCTCCGCGCCGCTGAGGCCGAAGAGTTCCTCGCAACTGCGTTGGAATTTGTCGACATTGACCGGCGACAGTTCGACGACACCGGTAACTTCAGCTTCGGTGTCGAGGATCACACCGAATTCCCAAGCCAGGAGTACGACCCGACAATCGGTATTTTCGGGCTTGACGTAACCGTCAACCTGGTTCGACCGGGATATCGTGTCGCAAAACGAGACTGGGCATCGAGCCAGATTCCGACGAGCCACCGGCTGTCGGTTGATGACGCTGTCCAGTTTATTGAGAGCACATTTGACGTGGAGGTAACAGAATGAGCGAATCAGAAACCGAAGAGCCCACCGGCGAGCACGCCGCGAAACGGACGGGACAGCTTCGCCAGTGCCAGCGCTGCGGTCGAAAGCAGGGGCTGGTCGGCAAATACGAGATTTGGCTGTGCCGGCAGTGTTTCCGCGAAGTCTCCCGAAGCATGGGGTTCAAGAAATACTCATGACAGGAAACGACCCACTCGCCGCCACACTCTCTTCGCTCGATAACGCGGAGAGTGTTGGGCATTTGACACAGGTTGTTGAGCCCGCCTCGAACGAGATCGGTAGCGTCCTCGAAGTCCTCTATGACAGAGGATATATCAACGGCTTCGAGCGGATCGAAGACGGCAAAGCAGGACAGTTTGAGGTTGAACTGAAAGGAGCAATCAACGAATGCGGCCCGGTCAAGCCCCGATACTCCGCGGGAGCCGACGAGTTCGAAAAATGGGAGAAACGGTTTCTCCCAGCCCGTGATTACGGGACACTCGTCGTCACCACCTCACATGGCATTATGAGCCATTATGAGGCCCGCGAACAGGGAATTGGTGGCCAGGTCATCGCATACGTCTACTAACAATGACAGAAATACGCTTACAGATACCGGAGGAGGTAAGCGCCGAGGTGAACCACCTCGACCTTACCGTCGACGGACCGAACGGCAGCGTGACACGCCGATTGTGGTATCCTGACGTGACAGTCTCGGTTGATGGCGACGAAATCGTCATCGCCACAGAGAGCGAGGATGCAAAAACCAACTCCACCGTTGGGACGTTCGAGAGTCATATCGAGAACATGTTCCACGGTGTCACCGAGGGCTGGGAGTATGAGATGGAAGTGTTTTACTCTCACTTCCCAATGCAGGTCAACGTGCAGGGCGACGAAGTTGTCATCGAGAATTTCCTCGGTGAGAAAGCCCCGCGACGGACCACCATCCACGGTGAGACGCAGGTCGATGTGAGCGGCGAGGAGATTACCCTCTCCGGCCCTGACATCGAGGCAGTCGGACAGACCGCTGCGGATATCGAACAGCTCACGCGCGTCACGGACAAAGACATTCGTGTCTTCCAGGACGGCGCGTACATCACGAACAAGCCAAATCGAGGTGACGCCTGATGAGTGACGAACACGAAGAAACAAGCGAAGAAGACGTTCCGGCGGAACTGGCTGAGCTCGGTGGTGTCGACGAAGATGCCGCTGAAGCGCTCCAGGAGGCTGGATACGAGACGGTAGAGCACGTGAGTGCAGCCACACAGGAACAGCTTCAGGACGTCGAGGGTGTCAGCACGGCGCTGGCCGCTCGGATGAAAGCAGAGACCGATTCGCTTGCGGTGAGCGACGACGTCGAAGCGGAAGTCGAAGAGCTTGCACCTGAAGACGACGATGAGGAACCAGCAGCCGAGGACGATGAGCCAGACGCTGAAGCAGATGATGACGAGCCCGAGATTCAGGAGCTAACGGACATCAGCGGTGTTGGCGACTCGAAAGCCGAAGCGTTGGAAGAGGCAGGCTATGACACCGTCGACCAGATTCGCGGTGCGACTCAGGAAGACCTCGCAAACGTCAATGGTATCGGGATGGCACTCGCCGCCCGTATCAAAGCCGACGTTGGTGACCTCGAAGTCGATGAGGAAGCAGCAGCCGAAATCGAAGATGACAGCGATGTCGACGAAGATGTCGAGACGGAACTGGTTGCACGCGGCCTCACAGAGAAGACGCCTGACCTCTCGGAAGAGAAAGAGCGACTGCTCACTCAGCGTGCCCGCGAAGGCAAGCCGCAGTTCAACCGGCAGGATTACCACAAGAAAAAGCGGACGCCGACATCCTGGAGACGCCCACGTGGCGGTCTCTCGAAGCAGCGAATCGGCATCAAAGGGAAAGGCGATAAGGTTCAGGCTGGCTTCCGAACGCCAGAGGAAACTCGCGGCCTGCACCCGTCCGGATTCGAAGAGGTTCGCGTCCACAACACGGATGACCTCGACGGCGTCGATGGCGACACGCAGGCAGTGCGTATCGCCTCAACAGTCGGCGGTCGAAAGCGCGAACGAATCGAAGAGCTCGCGGAGGACAACGACATCCGCGTGCTCAACCCAACGTACGAGGAGGTTGAAGTCGAATGACTGACCTAAGTGCACAGAAACGACTCGCATCGGATGTGCTCGGCGTCGGCAAGAACCGCATCTGGTTCGACCCGAGCCGGCAAGCAGATATCGCGGAGGCAATCACGCGAGAGGATATCCGCGACCTGCACGCAGAGGGCGCAATTCAGACCGAGGAGGCACGGAGTAACTCCCGTGGCCGTGCTCGGAAGAGACAGAAAAAGCGCTCGTATGGACACCAGAGCGGTCCTGGCACCCGCAAAGGGAAAGCCGGCGCTCGGCAGAACACAAAAGAAGAGTGGCAGTCGCGGATTCGCGCACAGCGAAAGCGACTGAAAGAGCTTCGTGACGAGGGCGAACTCGACCGCTCGACCTATCGCGACCTGTATGACAAAGCCGGCGGTGGCGAGTTCGACAGCGTTGCGGACCTCGAACGATATCTCAACGAACAACGAGGTGACGTCTAATGGCAACAGGACCACGATATACGGTGCCGCTTCGGCGGCGCCGTGAGGCACGAACAGATTACCATCAGCGGTTGCGCCTGCTGAAATCCGGCAAGCCACGCCTGGTCGCTCGAAAGAGCAACCAGCAAGTCAGGGCGCAGCTGGTTGTGACTGCACCAGATGGAGACGAAACGGTCGCCAGCGCAACGGCCGCAGACCTTCGTGAGTACGGCTGGGAGGCACCGCTTGGCAACATGCCGGCAGCCTACCTGACCGGACTGCTTGCGGGGCTGCGCGCTGTTGAAGCTGGTGTCGAGGAGGCGGTCCTCGATATCGGACTGAACTCCCCGACGCCGGGAAGCAAGGTCTTTGCAGTACAGGAAGGAGCAATCGATGCCGGACTCGAAATTCCGCACAACGATTCAGTGCTGTCTGACTGGGAACGTACCCGCGGCGAGCATATCGCCGAGTACGCAGAACAGGAAGGTGGCCTCTATAGCGGCGAGTTCGACGCGACGGAGCTCCCAGCGCATTTCGATGAAACACGCGAGACGCTACTGGAAGGTGAAATAGAACTATGAGTGGACAAAACGGATGGGTCCCACAGACCCGCTTAGGAAAGAAGGTCGCGGACGGCGAGATTGAGACGATGGAGGAGGCGCTGAACTCCGGGCTCCCGCTGAAAGAGCCAGAACTCGTCGACCAACTCGTCCCCGACCTCGAAGATGAGGTACTGGATATCAACATGGTCCAGCGGATGACCGACTCCGGTCGCCGTGTCAAATTCCGCTGTGTGGTCGTCGTCGGTAACCGTGATGGTCTCGTTGGCTACGCACAGGGTCGTGACGACCAGGTCGGTGGCGCCATTCAGAAAGCCATCGACGTCGCAAAGCTGAACATTGTGAGCATCCCGCTCGGCAGTGGCTCCTGGGAGGACCAGCCTGGTGGAGACCACTCACTGATTCGGAAAGCCGAAGGAAAGGCAGGCTCCGTCACGGTCGAGATTCAGCCCGCACCGAAAGGGCTTGGACTGGCTGCCGGAGAGACGCCACGACACGTGCTCGAACTGGCAGGTGTGGAGGACGCCTGGACGAAAAGCTACGGTAACACGCGAACGACGGTCAATCTGGCCAAAGCGACCTACAACGCGCTGCAGAATGCAGCAGAGGCACGCGTCCCACAGCGTGTCCGTGACCAACAGCGCGAGGTGATGGAATGAGAGTAGTTGTCCAGCTTCGTGGAGAGGTTCACATGAACCACGACGTGCGAGACACGCTCGAAATGCTCCATCTTGGGCAGGTTAATCACGCGACATTCGTGCCGGAAGAGCCAACCTACGACGGGATGGTGACGAAGGTCCACGACCACGTCGCGCATGGAACGCCAAGTCAGGAGACCGTCACAATGCTCCTCGAGCGCCGTGGGAAAACGCCAGATGGTGACGACCTGACAGAGGAGTGGCTCAGCGAAGAAACCGAATATGACTCCATCGAAGACCTCGCAGAGGCTCTCCTTGCTGAGGAGACGACACTCAAGGAAGCAGGACTGAATCCAACGCTTCGATTGCATCCACCACGCGGCGGCCACAAAGGTATTAAACAGCCGGTCGCTACTGGTGGGCAACTCGGGGTTCACGAGACAGACCAAATCGACGAACTCCTGGAGGCGATGCGATAATGACGAGTAAAAAGAAACGACAACGCGGCTCTCGTACGCACGGGGGCGGCACACAGAAGAATAGACGCGGTGCAGGACACCGTGGTGGTCGTGGTGCGGCAGGTCGTGACAAACACGAGATTCACAACCACGAACCACTTGGAAAGCACGGTTTCACTCGACCGGAGAAAGCAACTGAGTCAGTCGCTACGGTCGACGTTCGCGAGCTTGACGAGGACGCGGCGCTGCTCGTTGCGGATGGTGTCGCTGAGGAATCAGACGGTACCTACGAGATTGACGCCCGAGATGTTGTCGATGATTCGGATGCTGACTCGGTCAAAGTTCTTGGAACCGGACAGGTTCGTAACGAACTCGCCGTGACTGCTGATGACTTCTCGGACAGTGCAGAGGAGAAAATCGTCGAAGCAGGTGGAACGGTAACGGTCACCGAAACCGACGCCGACGCGGAATCAGAAGCGGAGACAGACGAGGAATAATATGAGCTGGAAGGACACCGCCGAACCAGTACTCACCCGGATGCCGTCAGTCCGTCGGCCGGAAGGACACGTTCCTTTCAGGCGAAAGATTGGCTGGACGGCCGGTATCTTGGTGCTGTACTTTTTCCTGACGAACGTGATGTTGTTTGGGCTGGCTGAAGGACAGGGGACTGACATTTTCGGTCAGTTCCGTTCGATTCTTGCCGGTGAGATGGGCTCACTGATGCAGGTCGGTATTGGACCGATCGTCACGGCAAGCATCGTGCTCCAGTTGCTCGGCGGTGCCGACCTGCTCGGCCTGGACACGCAGAACAACCCGCGTGACCAGGTGCTCTATCAGGGACTCCAGAAGTTCCTCGTCATCGTGATGACGGCGCTGACGGCGTTCCCAATGGTCTTTGCAGGTGATTTCCTACCAGCGGACCCTGCCGTCGCAGCGAGCCTCGGCATTACCACTGATATCCTGATGTGGTTCCTGTTCCTGCAGGTGTTCGTCGGTGGTATCCTCATCCTCTATATGGACGAGGTCGTGAGTAAATGGGGTATCGGCAGCGGTATTGGACTGTTCATTATCGCTGGTGTGAGCCAGCAGATTCTGGGCGGTCTTATCTCCACGCCAAACTTCGGCGGCGAGTGGGGTATCATCCCAACCTGGATTCGAATGCTCTTTGGATGGGAGGAGACCCCATCGCTGTTGACCCCACAGGGCATTGAGGCGCTGTTTATCACACAGGCCGAACTGCTTGCCATCTTCACGACGATTGCGATTTTCGTCATCGTCGTCTACGCCGAGAGCGTTCGGGTCGAAATCCCACTCTCGAACGCGCGAGTGAAAGGAGCCCGCGGACGGTTCCCAGTGAAACTCATTTACGCGAGCGTCCTGCCAATGATTCTCGTTCGTGCGCTCCAGATGAACGTTCAGTTCATCGGGCGCATTCTCGACAATCAGTGGGCAGCGATGCCAGCCGCGCTCGGGACCTACGATGGTGACGGACAGGTTACCGGTGGGCTGTTTTACTATCTCGCACCAATCCAGACACCTGATGACTGGATGTGGTTCGCGGGAGCAACGCCTATCGGTGACCCCGAAATCTGGCAAATCATGCTCCGCGTGAGTATCGACCTTACCGTGATGATTATCGGTGGTGCTATCTTCGCCATCTTCTGGGTGAAAACCACCAACATGGGTCCGGAAGCGACGGCCCAACAGATTCATGGTTCCGGGATGCAGATTCCCGGTTTCCGCCGCAACACGCAATCGATGGAACGCGTTCTCGAACAGTATATTCCACAGGTGACGGTCATCGGTGGTGCGCTGGTGGGTGTGCTTGCCGTCGGTGCAAACATGTTCGGAACGATTGGTGGCGTGACTGGCGAGGGACTGCTGCTGACAGTCTCCATTACCTACAAGCTCTACGAGCAAATTGCCGAAGAGCAGTTAATGGAGATGCACCCGATGATGCGGAAGATGTTCGGATAGTAACGCCGAAGATCTTTACTTCTTTAAATTCTATACCAGTGATGAGCGGACGGTTTGTCTTGAAAGTAAAGGCCAACAATATTGAACGAGACTATTGTGTCACTGGAGGACCAACGCCTGAAGTCCACCTTCGGAGGTATATGATGTTGTCATTAGTTCCGGTTTTCACGCTGTGTGGAGGATGTCAACGGTACTCGTGAAAGAACACACGGTGGTCAATCAATTGGTTACATAATTTCCAATTTGCGTTAGACTGGTCGCTGTTGATCGAGGTATAATAAAAACACCGAACTAATCCTGGTCTAAACCAAATTTATCGGAATTTATTTTATTTAGCCACAATTCAAGTACGGTAAGACAAATGCTCGATGCTAACCTACCCGACCGGGCACCGGGGTCGTACGTTCCTTACGGAGCAAAGCCGTACTATCTCCCGGAACCACTGCCCCCGGAAGTGGAGATCGAGGTGGACTCCGACCTCCGTGAAGCCCTCGAAAGTGCGATTTACCAGCTCGGACGACTCGAAGGTGTGAGCGAGGAGACTAACACCAACCCTATCGTCTACACATCTCTCGTTCGTCGGGAGGCGGTGGAATCGGTATTAATCGAGGGCGCTCAAATCGAACTCGAAGACCTCTTTCGCCTGGACACTCTCGACGGCGTCGAGGTCACGAAGGACGTCCAAGAGGGACTCAACTACGAGAATGCAGTGATTGAGGGAGCCAACCAAGTCGAGCGCACTGGAGAGATCACGACCGATCTACTCGACAACCTTCATATGCAACTCCTAAAGGAGACACGTCACGACGGCAAGACAATTGAGACATTCCGACAGCATCCAGTCCACCTGCCACCACCGGAGACGCTCGCTGAACCGTTTATTCCACCCGCACCCAATCGGATTCCCAAGTTGATGGACAATCTGGTGGGGTATATTCAGACCGGTGGGCCTTACCACAAGCTTTTGGACGCCGGAATTGTGCACTACCAGTTTGAGACAATTCACCCTTACAGTGACGGAAATGGACGCCTTGGCCGTCTGCTGATCACGCTCCAGCTCATCGGCCAGGACTACCTAAGCCGGCCGTACCTCTACCCGAGTGCGTACTTCAACGAGCACAAAGTCGAGTATGTCACACGAATGCGTGCGGTCAGTGAACAGGGAGCCTGGGAGTCGTGGCTTCAGTTCTTTGTCAACGGCATCCGCCAGCAGGCCGCTGATGCAGTCGAACGAACTGAAGATCTTCGAGTCCTTCGTCGGGAGTACGAGGCGACTTACGGCCACGAAAAGACCGCTGCTGATCGCCTTGCTATGCGCCTATTCCAGCACCCTTATGTCACGACAAGCGAGGTGGCAGACCTCCTCAACGTCACTAAACAAACTGCTCGAAATGCGATCACCGAGCTCGAAAATCAAGACATCCTCCGAGAGACTACTGGAAAGCAGCGATATCAGGAGTTTAAAGCCGTGGATATCTTTGATATTCTGACCCGGTCGTTCGATTGAACACATACGTGGGGAGTATTTTGGTTAGATGGCGATGGCGAAGATGATACAATTGATTCCGATGGTGATGGGCCAGGATTCGGGATTGGTGGTGCACTAGCAGGTGTCGGTGGAGCGGCCTAACTACTGATACTACCGGACGTAAGCCTTTAAACGATCTCGCCACCCGGGGTGGCAAGTAAGTGTACGAAGTTACGTCCGGCAGTATGAGACGACAGCTTGAAGACGACGTGGACAGCGATTCGTAACCATCAGGTATCAGTACTCCTGTCGGTTAGTGTCTGAAATGGTGATCTGTCGCCAGAGCAGACAGAAGAGATTGCCAAAGCGCGAGAGCAACTCGCGAAAGAGATGCAACAGGCAGATGAGGGAAAGAGTACGCAAGCGAAACCACTCGGGATGTATCAATGACAGTCGAGACTCTACCGACAAAACAGCTTGAACTACTTCACGTAAACCACTAATGTGTGGCTTTCGAAAAGGGGTATATGACTGGTTCACGGGAATTGCCGACGTTTCTGTGGGACGCCGAAACGAATCAGGTCATCTATGACGCGTTGCCGCAGATATTTGTGGATTTCCTTGCACTCTTTACCCGATTGGGAGACGGTGCGACAGTCGTCACCCTTGCGATTGTGTTTTATTGGTTCGGTGGCTGGCGAGATTGGCGGAAACGTGGGATGCTGATGGCGATTGCGGTGATGACGCTGGCGATGAGCGCGGGACTCAAAGGGGTTTTCGACGTGTCACGACCGGTATACGTCGCTGAGCTGGCCTTCGCACCGGAGACGTATCCTGGATTAAGTACACCCAGTGCGCACGCAATGGGTGCAGCAGCAATTTACGGAGGGCTAGCTGTTGTGATGGAGACAGGGAAGAGATGGCAACGATTTCTCATAGCCGGAGTGATTATTACGCTCGTTGCACTCTCTCGCGTCGTCATTGGTGTACACTTCCTCGGTGATGTTGTACTCGGTGCTGCGCTGGGTCTGTTCATCATCTGGTTTGCAATCTGGTTGGCAAACCGAGAGCCACGGTCGATTCTCTCCATGTTCATGCTTGCGTTCCTGTTTGCTGTGTCGGCCATTCTGCTTGGCTCCGAGGAATTTGTCACGATGTCGACTGGCGCGGCACTTGGCGGAGTCATCACATGGTCACTTATCCATGACCGGCAACCCAAACCGATTGGGGGTGCAATCATTCTGTTCGGAATCCTGTTGGTGCCAGCATTGCTTATTTTCCGGGTGATTGAAGCGCTCATCGTGTTCGATGTGACAATCATTATTGCGGGTATTGACCTGCCGATAATGGCATGGTTTAGAACTGCTGGGTATGCGGCGCTATTTGGACTTGCACTAGCTGTTCCCGTACTTGCAGAGCGATTTAACGACCATCGGCATGCGTTGTATTTGCAGCGGGTGTTGCCATTTACTGGCCGAACAATCGACCCAGAGCGGGTTAGTCAACGGGTTGACCAATTAGACGATTAAGGACGACAATCCGTCATTTCGCACTGGTTTGGTCATAGAATTTCAGGAACGTCTCACAGTGATTATTGCGGTAATTTCCGTGCTTCTGACACAGCGATTATGCTCTCACGGTGTGTAACATACAGTTTGTGTTTTCTCGGCGGTAAGGACTCGCAATAATCACTATCACCGGAGACAAACAGGGCTTATACTGCCGGACGTAACTTCGTACACTTACTCGCCACTACGGGGTGCCGAGATTGTTTAAAGGCTTACGTCCGGTAGTATTAGTCCGTCGGGCCCAACAGTTGAATATGGAACAAACGGACGTGCGCTCGTGTTACGAAGCAGTTACCCAATCACAGCATGATGCAGGCCTTGTCGTCTTTGACCCTGTTCTCCCGATTGAGACAGATTCGCTCGTGACCACGACCGAAGGGAATACGCCCGTGGTTGCGTGTCCCTCACTCTCGGACAACGGGGATGTCGGGACGGTGCTTTGCAAAGATGAGGGACAGAATCCAACCGGCGGGATACAGGACAGAGAAATGGCCGTCGCTGTGGGGAGTGCAATCGAGGCTGGGGCCGCGAAGGTCTGGTTACCGACGACGGGGAATGGCGGTCAGTCAGCCGCTGCCTATGCTGCGCGTGCAGGCATCGACTCTGAAGTGTTCGTCCCATCTCGAACCACCTTCGAAAACAAGGCACTGATAAACGTCCATGGTGGCGAAATGAACGTCGTTGGTGGGCGGTACTCTGATGCCCGAGAGGCGTTCGAGGAGGCCCGTACAGATGCTGACGA
>LFFM01001012.1_pt1 | contig 20011 bp, 18 predicted proteins | sample 643131 | NCBI WGS metagenome assembly LFFM01 (sample SAMN03777445, study PRJNA286221) | soda lake metagenome | biome: soda lake; feature: Kulunda steppe; material: water; isolation source: sample Tc-Br brine of Tanatar trona crystallizer | place: Russia: Kulunda steppe | collected 2011-07
GCCACTTTATATCTATAGTTTACAAGTAATCTGGCTTTATGTCAATTTATACGAGAAGATTTTATACTAGCATCATAACAACTGATTTAAAGTTCATTTTTTGTAAATTAAATTTTCTATGGTATAATCTAATTAAACAATAAATTTAAAAAGAGGTGTTTATTATGACAGAGAATGTTGCTATATTAACAGATAGTACCTCAGATTTAACTGAAGAGACTATTGGAGATTTGCCTATTTATACTTTACCTTTAAAAATTATTTACTCTAATGCTGAATATAGAGATAAGGTTGATATAACTCCCAAAGAAATATATGATAACTTCGAAGAAGAAATACCTAAAACCTCTTTGCCAAGTATGCAAGAAACAACAGACAAACTAAAAGAAATAAAAGAGGATGGTTATGATAAAGTGATTGCCATCCATATTTCTAGTGGACTAAGTGGCACTTATAATATGGTCAGAATGGTTAGTAATGAAGTAGATGATTTAGAAATGGAAGTCATAGATTCTAAAGCACTTTCTATGGCTTTGGGAAATGTCGCCTTATATGCTGCTAAATTAAGTCAAGCCGGTAATAAATTTAGAGATATTATTGCTAAAGTAAAGGAAAAGATTAAAGATATAGATATATTTTTTGTAGTAGGTACTCTTAAATACCTTAAAGAAGGTGGTAGGATTGGCAAAGTAAGAGGGGCTATTGGTAGCCTTTTAAACATTAAGCCAATTGTCTCAGTTGACAAAGAAGATGGTAAATATTATACCCATAAAAACTCCCGAGGCAGAAAAAAATCACTTAATGAGCTCTACAAAATAGCCAAAAATAAAATAGAAGAAGGAATTAGTAAGGTTGATGTTATCCATGGTAATGCCAGAGAAGAAGCTGAAGAATTATTTGAAAAAATAAAGAAATTAGATAATGTGAAAGAATCTTTTTTTGGAGATCTTGGCCCTGCTATGGTAGTCCATGCTGGACCAGGTTTAATTGCAGTTGCTGTGACAAAAATATCAGATGAAGACTTTGCTTTATAAAAGTAAGTCCCCTTATCTTAAGGGGACTTACTTTTCATTAGAGCTTTTTTAAAAAATCTTCCATACGATTTAATGCTTCATAAATACTCTCTAAAGAAGCAGCATAAGAACATCTAATAAATCCTTCTCCACTACTACCAAAAACATCCCCAGGTATTACAGCGACATTATTTTCTTTTAATAACTGCTCAGCAAACTCCTGCGAAGTTAAGCCAGTACTCTTGATTGAAGGAAAAGCATAAAAGGCTCCTTTAGCTTCAAAACAATCCAGACCAATATCATTTAAGCCTTTAGTGATTACTCTTCTTCTTCTATTATAATCATCAACCATTTTCTCTACCTGTTTATTACCATTTTTTAATGCTTCCAGTGCTGCTTTTTGACTCATTATTGGAGCACAAAGTATTGTATATTGATGAATTCTCATCATCGAACTTAACAAAGGCTCAGGAGCAGCAACATAACCTATTCGCCAGCCCGTCATAGCATAGGCCTTAGAAAAACCATTACATAAAATAGTTCTTTCTTTCATTCCAGCTAAGCTTGGAAAGCTAACATGTTCTCCTTCATAAGTTAGCTTAGCATAAATCTCATCCGCTAAAACTAATAAATCATGCTTTTTTACTACCTTAGCTACCTCTTCTAAATCCTCACGCTTCATTATAGCTCCTGTTGGATTATTTGGATAACATAAAATCAATAACTTGCTTTCAGAAGTAATCGCTTGCTCTAAATTTTCAGCAGTTAATTTAAAATCATCTTCCGGCTTAGTTTTTACTTTATTTACCTTACCTCCTGCCAAAATAGTCGATGGCTCATAAGAAACATAAGAAGGCTCTGGAATTAAAACTTCATCTCCATCATTCAAAACTGTTCTTAAAGCAAGATCAACTGCCTCACTGACGCCAACAGTAACTAACACTTGATCTTCAGGGTTATAATCTAAGCCATAATCCTGATCTAAACTTTTAGAAATTTCTTTGCGTAGAGATAATAAACCATAATTAGACGTATACATAGTACTACCATGCTCTAAAGAATAAAAGGCAGACTCTCTTATATGCCATGGAGTAACAAAATCAGGCTCTCCTACACCTAAAGAGATCAAATCATCCATTTCTGTTGCTAAATCAAAGAATTTTCTAATCCCAGAGGGTGGAATTTGCTGCAATTTATCAGATATTATCTCATCCCAATTCATGGTGAAACCACAAGCCTTTCTTTAGCCTCAGGATCCTGTTTTAAAATAACTCCATCCTTTTTATATCTTTTTAAAATAAAATGAGTACTAGTACTCTGTATTTGATCAATTGTAGATAATTTTTCTGAAACAAATTGAGAGACCTTTTTAATATTATCTCCTTGCACTGTTACAGAAAAATCATAATCTCCTGACATCAAAGTCAATGAATTTACTTCAGGAAATTTATACAGCCTTTTAGCAACAGCATCAAAACCTGAACCTCTCTCTGGAGTAACTTTCACTTCTATATTGGCAGTCACTGTATCTAAATCAACTTTATCCCAATCAATTAACGAACGGTATTTAACAATTACATTCTCATCTTCTAACTTCTCTATTTCTTCTTTAACCTCTTTCACACTAAGATCAAGCATATCGGCTATCTTTTCTGGAGTAATTCGACAATTATCAGCTAAAATCTCTAAAATACTTAATTCTAACTCCCCATTCATTTCCATCTCTCCTTCTCTCTACTTTAGTTTAATCTTATATTATCATACTTATTCAATACTACAAAGTTTATTGTAACATGATTCTAAATAATTTTCATCAATTCTCTAAGAATTTTTCCTGCTTCTGGTGGACAGCCATTGATATTATTCTTAGCTTTAATAGTACAACTCCCAATTCCAATTCCTGAAATAGATTCACCTTTAAAACCTTGTCCAATTTTAAATTGATTTTCAACTAAGTCATAACCTTTTTTATCTAAGTGTTTTAAGGCATGTAATAAGCTAGCATAACAGGAAGAACAAACTTGCTCTGCTTTAATATATTTACTTAGCCTGTTAACTTCACCTACATTATTTTCAAGTCTGCTAACTTCTTTATCCAACTCTACAGTGGTTAGGTTATCTCTGTTAAAGTTACTACTGCCAACACCTAACTTTTCTGCATAGCTTATATATTTAACCTCATCTTTCTTAAGGGCCAACAGTTGAGCTACATAAGTATCAATTAATACTGGATCAAAACCGCCTAAGACACGATTCATTTGAACAGGATTACCTCCCTCTTCAAAGGTTAAATCACCTACTATTCCATCTACAATTATCAAATCAGAATCAATAATTGTATTTAACGCAGCAATTGGCCCGTGTAGACCTAAAGTATGAAACCTTCTCTTCTCACTGTCAGGAATACAGCCTTTAATATTTTTTAGAGCACAGGTCATTTTAGTCTGACAATGTGCTTTTAATACCGGTACATTGATCAAATAATCAATTTCAAAAGGAGATTGATGAACTTTAAGTTGATAATCTCCGCCTTCTTTAGTAATAACATCATCTTTTTCTAAATCAATCAGCTTTAAATTATAATCATCAGCTAATTTTTGATAACCACAAACTTTAAATGCCTTTTCAGTACTAGCTCCTACCCAAGAGCTTTCCATAATACTGATATTATTAATACCATGCTCAATTAAATACTCAATAATCCCAGCTACTAATTTAGGGTCTGTTGTCGCTCCACTCTTACTAGCTTTATCTAAGACTAGATTGGGTTTGATTGCTACTTTAGATAAAGTATCTATTCTAGGTGAAAGTAAACTCATTATTTGATAACCTGCTTTTTTAGCTTGACTACTAAAAATTTGGTATAACTGCTTATTACTCATTCTATCATTCATTTTTTCTTGCTGTTTATTTAAATTCTGTGAAGAAAAGATTTTTATCCCTCCTAGTTCTAATATGGGACTTCCGACTAAATTTTCTAGCTGCAAACTACTATTTATCCCTATATTATGCTCAGCAGATTTAGATTAATTGAAAGAATCATATGGCATCTGCTCTAAGACCTCATCTGCCTGATAAAGCTCTTTAATACTTGGAGCTAAAGCACCCTCAATAGCTCTAATCTTTTGTTCTTCATAAGAAGCCATAAATAATGCTACATCAGCAGCAACCTCATGCTCTTCACTATATTTACTCACCGCTAGCTGCCAGCTATCTATCTTCGCAACAGCTTCTTTTAATTCCGACCAAGTTTCTGGTAGATTGAGATCATACTGCTTTAATAAATCATCTTCATAATATAATAATCCTAGATTTGTAAACCATGGAATAGCTAGCAACTGACCGTCAATAGTATTATCCTCAATAGTTGAAGCAAAATGTTGATCTGCTACTTTCTCAGCACCATACTGATATAAGTCTAAGAAATGAGACTCTAATTCAGCTAAGCAATTAAGATCAATCTGCATTATATCTATTTTAGAGCTCTCGCTTTCTAAAAGCTCTGAGTATAATCCTCGCCTGTCATCAGCAATATCAGAAAAACCAATCACCCTTACATTAACACCAGAGTTTGCATCATTATAACGCTCAGCAGCATCTTGAGTAAGCTCTAACTGCTGACCTATGGCACCACCAGCTACTGTAATCTCTATCAGATTATCTGCAGTTTCTTCAGTCGACTCTTCTCCACAAGCCACCAATGAGAATAGAGCTAAAGATAAGACTAAAAAAATAATAATTAATTTTCCAAACATATAACTCCCCCTAAATTTAATCTAATCAAGGCGATTTCAACTAGCATAAAAGAAATTATGTCAGGCAATTAATTACCCAACATAACCTATTACATATATGTTTAAGTTAATTAGAACTTAATTTAACCAGTAATATTAAATCCACAATCAACATGAAGAATCTCACCAGTAACCCCTGAAGAAAGATCACTTAGCAGATAAAGTGCTGTTTTAGCTACTTCTTCTGATTCGACCAATCTATCCATTGGTGCTTTTTCTTTAAAATCACGCAACAGATTCCTAAAGTCAGAAATCCCACTAGCGGCTCTAGTTAGAATTGGCCCGGCTGAAATTGCATTAACTCTAATTCCTTCTGTACCTAAATCATCTGCCATTTCTCTTACAGAAGCTTCTAATGCAGCTTTAGCTACCCCCATTAAATTATAATTAGGAATCACCTTTTCACCACCATAATAAGTTAAAGCTAAAGAAGCAGCATCTCTATCTTTCATCATTGGATAAGCTAACTGCATAGCCTTAACATAAGAATATGCACTTATTTCCATAGTACGACTGAAAGAATCTCGTTCAGTATCTAAATACTTGCCATCAAAATCCTTTCTATCAGGACCACCAGCAATAGAATGGACTAAAAAATCAAGCTTTCCTACTTCATCTTCTAATTTAGAAAATACTGATTTAAACTCTTTATCATCTAATACATCTAATTTAGAGTAAAATGGAGAGTTTAACTCTTCAAACAAAGGAATAACTTTTTCTCCAATCTTTTCATTTTGATAAGTAAAAGCAATTTCTGCACCTGCTTCATTTAATTTTTTTGCAATCTCCCAAGCAATAGAGCGATTATTAGCAACTCCCATTACTAAACCCACCTTACCTGATAACAATTCATTATTCATTTTTTTCCTCCTTTAAATTGAATTAATATGCTTAATATTTAGTGCTTGTTAAAAAATTTGGTACAGTATAACAGCCAGTCACACTAGCAATCACATTTTCCTGACCAACTCTAGTATAAATACCACAAAATTCTTTACTATATAGGAATAGACCGAGTATATACTTATACTTATCGATTCTTACTTTATCTCCTGCAAATTTAGTCATATCTTTTTTAGGAGTTTGACAAAATTCTTGTACTAAATAATTATCTAATTCTATTCTATCTAATTTATTTCTCCATTCTGCTAAATTATAATCTTTTCCAATTAAAACCCCTTTTGCACCATAACTATCTCTTGGCTTTAATACATATTTTGTGTGATTATTTAATAAATCATTAAATTTTTTCTCATTTAATTTATTAACTTCGGCAGTATAAGGAATATGCTCTTTGATAAAGTTAATTTCTCTTTCAGTTAAAATTTCTTCACAGATATCACTATGTAAAATAGAAAAAATTAATTTATCATGAATTATCTGTGATCTAAAAGAACCAATTAAACAGACATCTTTATTTTTATAAGCCTGAATTAAAGGCTGAATTTGATCATAATTTGACATTATATCAGTTGTTACTGCCCGGCGATAAATTAAATCAATTTTGAAATCATTATTACTATAAAGCACCCCTTGTTTATAACTCAGTTCACGCGGATCAACAATTTCAACTGAATAACCACGCTTTTTAATTATTTTTTTAAAATGTTTAAACTCACTAATCATCGCACACTCTCTAAAATCCATAATAGCAATATTAGGTTTATCATCTCGATCACTAAACTGGGTATAAATTTCTAATAACTTATCTACCCACTGATTAACTAATTCAAAGTAATCAAACTTATACTTATCAGATAAATCCTTAATAATTTCAGAATCCAAAAAGTGCTTTTCTAAAGTATTAGTTTTTACCATGCCTGAAGATCCATCTGTATTAATTTCACAGAATTTACTTTTACCATCAGGATGATAAAAAATATCAAATCTGGCCATAGGAAAGCTATCATTATAGCCTGGATCAATCATAATCAATTCTTCTAACCGTGATGAAAAATTAAATTCATCCCTAAAGCTTTCTTCAAGCAAATAAGTCTCAATTACTTTAGTTAAAATCACAGCCAAATTATCGGTCAACCTTTTAAAGTTTATTATATCAGCTTCTTTAAAAAATAGGGGCTGATACAAAAAGGGTATTACCTCCCCTTGAAAGTAAGCTGGAGAATCTTCTAATGATTTGTATAACTTATTGTAGTCATCAATATACTTTTTAGAGTTATTTTCGATTAATTGCTTATAATTAGAGATTAAAGTCTGCATTAATTAATCTCCCTTCCAAAAGTTCAGTATTGAATCATTAAGAACACTCTTCTTATCTTTAGATTCACCAAACTCTTCTTTTATTTTCAGCGCTGGATTTAAACCTAACTTCAAATTCTTTTCAAGAGGTTTTAAAAACTCTGCTTCTTCAAAAGATAATCCGGATTTACTCCAAAGTATTAGTTTCTGAGCCATCTCTAACATAGACTCGCCTTGAATAGTAGCAGAAAAACCCTCAAGCAGAATATCTTTTCGCAAATTAATTACCTCATCAGCACTAAATCGATTAACATAGTTAAATAATTTATCTAAATTCTGCTGGTCATAAATTAATCCTTTTAAAAAAGCAAGTAAAGCAAAACTTAAATCAGGAGTTATTGCATCCATCATCCGAATTTCAATAAAATCTTTCACCCTAACATCAGGAAAGACCATAGTTAATATATGATCTAACTCCTCTTTAGAAAAAGATTCTTCTTGATAAATATCTTTCACCTTCTTTTCATTAGTCGCTAAATACTCACCATCTTTTTTAATTAAAATTGGTGCACTATTTAAAATAAATTCTGCATAATCTCGATAACTAAAATCGCTTATTAAAGCATCCTTAATGATTCCAGTTCTAATCGGATCTGTCTCATCCCAAATATAAGTACGTAAAGCATTATTTTTAAATACTTCCCCTTCAAAAAAAGGAGAATTATCACTAATTATTGCAAGCAACGGCGATAATGCATTAAATATAGTAACTTTCTTGTTAAAATCAGTCTGATCTTTATAATCAAAAGCAACCTGAAATGAAGCAGTTCCCTTCATCATATTATGAGAGCAATCGCCTCGTTTTTCTAAATAACTAGACATAATTTTATATCTTTTCTTAGGATTCCAAGTAATATCACTTATTTTACTCTCAGGCTGATAGCCTAAGGTTAAAATGTAGTACTCTTTTTCTGCCAGAATTGCTTTTATATCAGCTAAAAAAGAAGTATAGATTTTTTTAATCTCAGAAATTTTCTCACGCGGATAAATACTAACTTCAAACTGCCCCCCAGGTTCTATAGTTATTTCAGCTTCGTTCTTTTTTAGACCAATTAGATGCTTACCCTCTTCTACCTTAGTCCAACCCTGCTTTGCTAATTCAAATAAAAGCTCTTCTATACCATTATCTTCAAAAGCAATAGTAGCAAGGTTATCCTGTCTAACGATTAAATGTTCAAACTCAGTACCTATACTCTGATTTTTAGTTTCTCCTTGGCGAAAATAATTAATCATTCTTTCTAAATTATTATTCAATCTATCTCACCTCATAATCTTAATTTATATTTGCGATAAAATGATTATTCTTCTTTTCATAATTTAAATCACTCTTATTAAAATGACCTGGTAAAATTACTAGATTTTCTTTTATTGCTAATAGCTTATCTTTAATACTCTTAATTAAATGATTTTTATTACCACCAGGAAAATCAGTCCTGCCTACTGCTTGCTTAAAGATAGTATCACCAGTAAATAAATAACCATCCGCTTTTATACAAATGCTACCTGGAGTATGCCCTGGAGTATGTATTACTTCAAATTCTAGATCTCCAACTTTTATAATCTCTTCATCAGTTAATAATTGATCAGCTTCTAAACTTAAATTAGCACTAGAGTGCATTTGAGAAAGATTAATATTTGGATCTTTTAATCCAGAATGGTCATCTTTATGAATTAACAATTCAGCCCCTAACTCTTTTTGTAATCTATCGACCCCCATTATGTGATCAAAATGATAATGGGTTAAAATTATAGATTTAACTACTAAATCATTACTTTTAATATAAGTTAAAATTTTGTCTACATCACCTCCACAATCAATAATCACTGCTTTTTTATTTTCATCATTTACTACATAAGAATTAGAATTAGCTACTCCTACTATAAACTTTTCTATTTCCATCGACTAAATACCTCCTTGAAAGAATTAAAATCTGTTTAATTCATTTAAATAATAAAACCTCTATTGTAACAATAGAGGTTTTATTATTATTTTGTTATAATTTTTCTACTGTTATTATCATATACGGTATTAAACTCTGTTATTCCCATTGCTTGTTGATAATAATTATATCTATTTTCTACTCTAAATAAATAGTTTATTTGTAATTCTTCTCTACTTCTAATTCTAGCTCCTCTATAACCACGATTATAAGATACAACAACTCTTTCTAAATCACCATCAAAAATTTCATAAGCTCTAGCAATATAATGTACAGTAAATCTAATTCCTAAGTCTGTGGCATCTAACATTCTCCATTTATTATAATCTACATTTAACTCTCTGGCTATATCTTTCGCGGTAGCAATTTTCATACTTGAAACTCCTATACTAGTTCCATTATCATAAATATCGCGTGAAACAAAATTAGTCTCTGCTTCTATAATAGCTGTTACTATCAACGGATCAATATAAAATCCTGTTCTTTTAGAATAATAATTAGTCCAATAAAGAATCTCTTCAGCATATTCTCTAGCTCTTGCATCAGGTAAAGGTGTATTCGTGTTATAAGCCTTTTGACGAATTCTTATAATCCGATCTGTTATATAATCAATCATATCCTCTTCATAATAAGCATTAGCAACTATCCCAAAATCCAACATAATCATCAAGACTAAAATTAAAATAATAAATACCTTTTTCATTATGATACCTCCTAAGTGATATAAAATCACTTCTTATAAAATTATAATCGTTTCTTGTCTAATATTAGCTTATTTCTATAATATTTTCAAGTATAATTTTAAAATAATTAATTCAACAAATCAGCGGAACTTTAAACTGCCAATGATTTGTTGAATTGCTTATCTACTTATTAAATTTTTTAAATTCTTCACTACCTACACCACAGATTGGACACTCATCAGGAGTATTATCCTTAACTGTATGTCCACAGACTTCACATACACTTACAGATTCTAAATCATAATCATTACCTGATTCTACAGCTTCTTTAGCTTCACCAAATAAATTGGAATGAGTTTTTTCCGCTTCAAGAGCATAATAGAATGAGACTGATGCATCAGACTCGCCTTGGTCTTTAGCAACCAAATGATAAGCAGGATACATCTGCTCTATTTCAAAATCTTCTCCTTCTTTTGCCCCCTCTAAATTTTCTGCAGTAGTTCCTAAACCAAATACAGCTCCAGATGCTACTAAAGCTTCTTCTTCTACATTCTCTAAAACTTCAAAGTGATTTCCTGCATGAACCTGTTCAGCGTAAGCAATAGCTTTAAAAAGTAGTCCTACATTTGGAAAACCATCTTCTTCTGCTTTATTACCCCAAACTATGTAACGCTGATAAGCTTGACTTTCTCCACCAAAGGCAGACTGTAAATTTTGAACTGTCATATCATTTTCAACCATTTTATCTCCTCCTATAGCTTATTAGTAATCCTTATCAATATTAAATAATAACACTTTATAACCTAATTGTCAACTATAGATATTAAGTTGCACTTTGCAACTTAATATCTATAGTTGATAGTGTACAGTTGATAGTGGTGGTCTTTACACGAAGGGTCTGATAAGACCCGAAGGAAGTTCAAAACCACTTAAAGGTCAAAAGCATAAAGACATGGGTTTACAGAGACTTTGATTGTAGGTTTTTTGATTTTAACTATCAACTCTCAACTATCAACTGTCAACTATAGAAATATAGTGAAACTATATTTCTATACTTACCCGTTTTTGCGATTATTTTTCATACTTTTTTTAAAATAAAGTATTTATAATTAGATTATATAAATTATTTAGAAAGGGGCAAAATAATGGCTAAAAAATTATATCAACTAGCTATTTTAGTAATTACTCTAACAGTTTTATTCTCAAATGTGGCAGTAGCAAATAATAACCTTAATCTTGGAGTAGGATATCTGTCTGATAATTATGACTCGGAAATCGAAATTATTCGCTTATCTTATTTTGATAGTGGGAATCAAGACTTTCTTCCTTCAATATTACAATTAAATCTTGGTGATAGGCAAAGAGATGGCTTTAGACAGAATTTCACTGCCTTTAATATTTCTTTACTTAAAGATTTAAATTTCCTACCAGGTGATAACTATATTGGTTTTGGCTTTAGTTCAATCGACCAAGAGGAAGAGACTATTGAATATATTGCTGAGAAAAAAACTTATTCCTTTCCAATTAGATTAACTGGAAAAACACAAATTTATAAGAATATATATTTCAATAATGACTTACTTTATCACCCTTATGGTACTTATTCAGTTACTACTAACAATGACTTTGAGTTCAGTGGGGATTATAGTGGCTATCAACTAGAAGCCGGTATCGAATATTTATTCTCAAATAACTTCTCAGTTTATGGAAACTATAATTACCAAAAAGATTTTTATGGTGAAGATTTAACAGGTGATATCCCTATAGCAGAACATTCTGAATCATTTTCTGGTCTCATGTTTGGAGCTAAATTAAAGTTTTAAATAAAAAACAGGTGCATAATTTATGCACCTGTTTTTTATTTATCGCAAATAAGGCGGAAGATAAGATTTTTTAGCTCTAGGCTTATCTAATACCTCTTTATAGATTATCCCTTTTAACAATTCTTGCTCATTATTTAAATTCAGATTAACAGACACTCTATCTTTTTGGACTATAGAATTTCTTTTAATTGGGCTTATTCTATTACTCTTTTTATTATTGCCATCTAGTCTATCCTTTACTAATGTTTTATTGCTTTTGTGACTAAATGTATCTGACTTTAAGTCTTTAGATTTCTGCTCTATTTTATTTTTAGCATCTATTTTTGACTGAGATTTCGAAGCTGTTTTTCTTGGCTGAGGTTGTGATGGAACTGGGCTCTGGTTTTTATTCTTATCAGCATTTTCATCTAAACCATGTATTATTTTGCCAATGACATAGATTATAAAGATTGCAAATGGTAATAATTCTTCAATCATTAGCTATCCCCACTATTCTTCCCTCTTATTTTTAGACTCTGTTTTACTCTTTTCAACTGCTTGATCTTGATTTAATCCAGAAATAGTATCACGCATATCTGTATCAGCCTCAATATTTCTTAAATTCATATAATCCATAACTCCCATATTACCATTACGTAATGCTTCAGCCATAGCTTTTGGTACATCGGCTTCTGCTTCTACTACTTTAGCTTGCATTTCTTGTACTTTTGCTTTCATCTCTTGTTCTTCAGCCACAGCCATAGCTCTTCTTTCCTCAGCTTTAGCTTGAGCAATTTCTTTGTCAGCCTCTGCTTGATCAGTCTGTAATTCAGCACCGATATTTTTACCTACATCAACATCAGCTATATCAATAGATAAAATTTCATAAGCAGTTCCTGAATCTAAACCTTTTTCCAAAACAGTTTTAGAAATAGAATCTGGATTTTCTAAAACTTTAGTATGAGCATCTGAGGAACCCACTGTTGTAACAATTCCTTCCCCTACCCTTGCTAAAATTGTATCTTCTCCAGCTCCACCTACTAAACGCTCAATATTAGCCCTAACAGTAACTCTTGCTGTAGCCATTACCTGAATTCCATCCATAGCAACAGCAGTAACTACTGGAGTTTGAATAACTTTCGGATTAACACTCATTTGTACTGCCTTTAAGACATCTCTACCTGCTAAATCAATAGCAGCTGCTCTTTCAAAAGTAAGCTCAATCTCAGCTCTCTGAGCGGCAATTAAAGCATCAACTACTCGATCTACATTACCACCTGCTAGATAATGAGCTTCTAATTGATCAGTATTAAGTTCTAAACCAGCTTTATGAGATTTAATCATTGGTGCAATTACTAAATCAGGCGCAACCCTTCTTAGACGCATTCCAATCAGATTAAAGAAACTAATTTTCACTCCTGCAGCAACTGCTGAAACCCATAAAGCAACTGGAATTAAATAAACAAAAAGAATCATGAATAAAATAAGACCAGTAATTAAAGCCATAGCAAAACTTGACAACAGAATCACTCCTTTTTATTTGATAATTAACCTTTAATTTCTCTAACAACTATTCTATTACCAGCAACTTTTACAACTTTAACCTTAACTCCCTGTTCTACAAAAGAACTTTCACTTACTACATCTATTCTTTCTCCATCGATTTTTACCGCTCCAGCAGGACGCAAATCAGAGATGGTTTCTCCTTCTTTATTTAATAAATCACTCTTTTGCTTCTGTGCTACATAGCCTTTTTCAGTCTTTTCTAAAGCTATATTATTTAAAAATTTATCGCTACCAAAGAACTTAAAGACTATTATACCCCCAATGACGCTAAATATTAATACAATAGCTATTACAATCAAAGCGGTCTCAGTGGTAGGAAAGATAAAGAATATACTTGTTATCATAGCAATTATACCTCCTGCACCTGCAATACCAAAACCAGGAATCACAAAGATTTCTAAAATCAATAACAATATTCCTGCCATAAATAAAATAGCCAGTCCTAAACCACCATCTCCTATTATACTATGCCCACTGAAAAAAAGTGCAAAACTAATTAATCCTACTGTACCACCAACTCCAAAACCAGGGATAGTCAGCTCAATAAACAGAGCAATAAAACCAATAATTAATAATAAAGAGCTTAAATAAGGATTAGTTATCATCCGGGCCAAACTCTCAGCCGCAGTCGTTTCAACTTCATAAATCTCAGCCTCTGCTAAATCAAAATATTCTAAAAGCTCACTGCGACTATTAAATATATTCTCAATCATCTCTTCTTCTAATGCCTCACTAGCAGTTAGCGATAACAACTTGTCTCTCTCAACTACTCCTTCAATTTTAATATCAGAATCTACCATCGCCTCAGCTAAAAATGGATCTCTGCCTTGAGACTCAGCAGTAGCAGCAAACTCCTTGCGGACAGCTGAAATATATTTCTCTTCTCTAGGTCTAGTCTCAGCAGCTCCAATACTACTACCAGGACTCATACTTAAATCAGCAGCTGAAAGAGCAATTAATGCTCCCGCTGACCAAGCTCTTCCATTAACATAAGCTGCTGTAGATACATCACTTGCCATAATTGCATCTTTAATCCTGATAGCAGAGTCAACTAAGCCACCATAAGTATCTATCTCTAATAAAATTAAATCTACCCTTTTCTCTTCAGCTTCTCTAATCCCTTTTTCTACTTGATATGCTAAACCAGGGTCAATTTCACCAGTAACCTCAATTAAATAGACTTGCCCACTAGCTGCATCTAAATCAGCCCTAGCAACAAAAATCATCACTACTATTAAAATTAATATAGCTATCCGCTGTTTCATAATTTACCACCTCTTTAATATTTAATACTATCAGCTAGATTTTTTAGCTGATAGTACTATAGATTATCTATCATTCTCTTTAGTTAATTGCTTTAATCTTTGGCTAATTTCTTCTGTTAACATCTCTTTTTGATAACGCCAACGCCAATTATTAGCAGCTGTACCTGGGATATTCATCCGCGCATCAGAATCAAGCTCTAAAAGATCTTGTAAAGTAGTAATCGCAAACATGGCTTTAGACTGCCAAGCAACTTCAATCAAATCCCAAACAATGCTATCTTTGCTAGTCTCAATATCTAAGTGCTCAGAAAGATATTCTTTTAAAAATTCTCTGTTCTCTTGCTTTAAATCTTCCTTAAACCAACCCTTAGTAGTATTATTATCATGTGTTCCAGTATAAACCACACAATTTTTTTCATAATTATGAGGTAAATACTCATTCTTTAGCTTCTCTTTTTTAGCTTTACCCTCATTACCCAAAAATGCAAACTGTAAAATCTTCATCCCAGGGAAATTAAACTTATCTCTTAATAGCTCTACCTCTTCATCAATTACACCTAAATCCTCAACTATAATAGGTAACTCTCCTAGTTCTTCTTTTACAGCCTTAAAAAATTCAACTCCTGGGCCAGATTCCCATTCGCCTAATCTAGCTGTTTTAGCATCAGCCGGTATAGCCCAATAGGCAGCAAAACCTCTAAAATGATCTATCCTAATAATATCGACTAGATCAAGAGTAGATTTAATTCTATCCATCCACCATTCATAATTGTCAGCTTTTAAAGCATCCCAATCATAAAGTGGGTTCCCCCATAGCTGTCCATCTTCGCTAAAGAAATCTGGTGGTACTCCAGCTACCTTAGCAGGATTTAAATCCTCATCAAAATAAAACATATCTGGATTAGACCAAGCATCAGCACTATCCATTGCTATAAAGATAGGAATATCACCAACTATCTCCACCCCTTGCTGATTGGCATATTCTTTTAACTCAGCCCATTGCTTATAAAAAATATATTGGATAAACTTCCTAAACTCAATCTCTTCTGCCTCACTTTTTTCATACTCTGCTACTATATTTTCTCTCTTTAATTTAAGCTCTTTTGGCCATTCCCACCATGGTTTACCAGCAAAGCTCTTTTTTATAGCTCTAAATAAAGCATAATCATCAAGCCATTTTTTATTCTCCTGTTTAAACTCCATAAAATTTGATATTTCAGCTTCTGAGGCAGAGAGCTTAAAATTTTGATATGCCACTCTTAAGACTGATATTTTAAAATTTATAACGTTTCCATAGTCTACTTCTTTTTTAGAAAAGCTATATTTACTCACTAAATCTTTTTCTTCTACTAAACCTCTTTGCTCTAATTTATCTAAATCAATTAAATACGGATTACCAGCAAAGGCAGAAAAACATTGATAGGGTGAATCTCCATACCCGGTTGGCCCTAATGGACAGATCTGCCATAAATTCTGTTCTGCTGATGATAAAAAATCTATGAACACAAAAGCCTCCTCTCCAATGGAACCAATCCCATAATTCCCTGGTAATGATGTTGGATGTAAAAATACTCCACTACTTCTTTCAAATTTCATTCCTTGGCCTCCTTAAACTTATAGTTATCTTATATTTATTTACATTTAAGTAAAAAATATCCATCTAAATAAAGTATTAAAGATAAAATACTGGACTCCTTTATAAAATTTAAATTAATTATATAATTCCAATTGATTTCTCTAGTAATCAATTATATCTAACTCTAAAGCTAATCTCAAAATTAATTTTTACTTTTATTTACTCTAATAATATTATTTTCTATTATTCAGTCTATTTTTAATATATTACTTAATTGCTAAAAATATTCATCAAAATTGTAAAACTGGATGCTAAAAAACATCCAGCAAAATTAATCATTTTCAACTACTTCTTCTAAATCGCTTGCTTTAAAGGCCTGATCTCTACCACGATTTTTTGCCACATAACAAGCTTGATCAGCCTGATTAATCAAAGCTTTTTTACTACTGCCTAGTTGATAGCTAGATAGACCAATACTAATTGTAATATTTAATTCTAGCTCTTCATATCTTACCACCATGTTGCGAACCTCTTCATTGATTCTACTAGCAACCTGATAAGCTTGAGCTTCATCAGTTCCAGGAAGAATAATAGAGAACTCCTCTCCACCGTAGCGAGCTACCGTATCAATTTCTCTTACTTCTTTTTTCAATAATTTAGCCAATTCTTTTAATACCTTATCTCCTACTTGGTGACCATAAGTATCATTAAAAAGCTTGAATTTATCAATATCCATCATCAATAAAGATAAAGGAGTACGCTCTCTTTCAGCACTCTCTATCTCTCTATCTAAAACCTCTTGGAAATAACTGTGGTTATAGAGCTTAGTCAATCCATCCTTAGTTGCTAATTCCTGCATCTGATTATACATTCTCGCATTCTCAACTGCAATTGCAATCTGGTTAGCTAAAGTAGTTAAGAATCTTTTATCTGCTTCTTTAAAATTACGGGCAAATTCAATTTGAACTGCATTAATAGTCCCTATTGCTTCATCCCTTACTTTAAGCGGAATACAGATGATAGATTTTATCTCTTTTAAATCAAATCTATCAATAAAATCATCATCTATTCTATCATTAATAATCACTTTATCATTTTTTATACTATTTTTAGCTAATATTCTAGAGATAGACACAATACGTTCTTTTTCATCAGCAGGAATACCAGAAGATGAAACTAATTCTAACTTATTTGTGTCAGTATTTAAAAGAAATAATCCAGCTATTGAGACTCCCATTGTTCCCATTACAACATCGACAGTCAACTCAAAGACCTCTTCTAAATCAAGGGTTGAATTTATAGTATTACTAGTCCTTTGTAAAGTAGATAGTCCAGCAACGTTTCGCTCCATCTTCTCAAAAACCTCTGCTTTATTTAAGATTAATGGAGCATATTCAATAATTGACTTAATCATTTTTTCATCTTGTTTAGTAAAGAAGCCATCATCATAATGCAAGAAGAAAATAATTCCTGTCCTTTTATCATCAAGTTTAATTTTTATAGCTAACAAAGAACGAAATCCATCTTCTAAAAATAATTCAGCATCAAATTCTTCACGATAATCTTTTAAATCAATTAAAATAGATTCTTCTTGACTATTATATAGTTTGCCTAAACAGCCTTGTTCATCATTAGTACCCAATTTCACGAAATGTTTTCTTCCTAGTCCTCTCATTACTCTAAGCTTAAGATTACTTTTAACCTTATCTTCAGGTCTTAACATAAAACCTCCTGCACCAACATCTAATAGATTACAACTTAAATCTAAAAGCTCTTGATAAGTCTCTTCAACTTCAAGATTTGAACTCATTAACTGAATAACTTCTTCGACAGCAGTTAATCGAGTAGTTCTTTTTTTACAATTATCTACCTTTTTAGATTTAATATTTATCTCTTTTAATTCTTTCTCTCTAGTTGCTATAACTATTAATACAACAGTAATCATTGCCAAATAGAGCAATAAATCAGTTATTTTTAACGGATATATATATATAACAGCAGCCAATATAATAAGTGATAAGTTGGCGTAAAGAAAACTATACTTTCTTTTAATATTATAATATTTTCCAAATGAGAATCCTACTACTATGTAATCAAACCCTAAAGGATAGAGGTTAATCCCTTGAACAAGAGTGTAAACTGCTGCAATAACTCCTGCAATCAAACCCCAAGAAGGGCCAAAAAGCCTTGCAACTATTATAATTGCAACTAAATAGAGCTCAGTTAAAACCTTTTGTGATAAAAAAGAGATTAAAATAGAGGCGAATATTATTACTAAGACTAGCACTCGCTTTTTATTTTTTTCTACAGTCTCTTCTTTTAATAAGCTTTCTACAACTTTTAGCTGAACTACTAAATAAGTAAAGGCAGCCATTATTAATATTTTAGCTAATAGAATTTCATATCCTGAAAACACTATACTCATCCTTTATATAAAGTATTTAAATTATCTAATACATACATAAGCGGTTTGTCCATTTCTATAAAAAAATATTAATTCCTGCAATTTAAGCAAAAAATTTAGTTTTAAATCTTTCCCAAGAGAAAATTATTATTTATTCAACAAAAACTTTGATCACCTTAGGCTTAATAGTAGCCTCAATTGGTAATCTAGGCCCTTTTTCACCATCAATATCAACTTCTAAATCGATAGTTTTATCTAATATCTCCAATTTCAAATAGCTGCTTTTACAATAAATAATATTTTCATCTTCAATATGACTACCTTGTAATACCTTTATTAATAGAAGTAATAACTCGTTTAAAGGAGCTTCTTTAATAGCTATAAAATCAAATAAACCATCATCTATTTTAGCAGTCTTAGCTAAGTACTTAAAACCGCCAGCACTACTTCCATTTAGAATCAAAAATAATGATACATCTTCTTTTATAATTTTTTCATCAGTAGTTATCTTAAGTGGCAATGTTTCAAAGCTTGTAATTTCTGAAATTCCTTTTAAATAATAAGCTAATTTTCCTAATGTCCTCTTTGCTTCTCTATCAGTCTCATGGGCTACATCAGCAAATAAACCACCTGCACAGACGTTGATGAAAAGATCTTTTTCTACTCCATTATTTAAAAATCCTAAATCAACTTCCTTACTTTTAGCTTTAGTAATGATATTAATCGCTTTTTCTAAATCATTAGAGATCCCCAAATGGACTGCTAAATCATTTGCTGTCCCTGTTGGCAATAAACCTAAGGGGATATTTAAATTATGCTTATAGATTTGATTTATGACTTTATTAACCGTCCCATCCCCACCCGCAACAACTATAGCATCATAGTCAAGTTTATCAACGTCAAAAAAAGCATTAGCAAAACTTTCTTCTGCTTTACTACGATAAAGATTAACTAAATAACCTGATTGCTGTAACTGTTTAATACAAGAGTCTAGCTGAGCAGGAAAGACTGCATTTCCTGAAACTGGATTATAAATTAATTTTATTAATTTCATTGCCACCATCCTAGCTATTAGATTAGTATCTTATTTTTAAATCCTCTGTTTCAGACTACAGATTCTTGAAATTGATTTTAACCCTGTTAATATTATTTATATAAAAGAGCTTATAATCCTGCATATTTAGAGCAATATTATACAAAAAATTTATAAGGCTAAGAAGTTTTAACCTCTTAGCCTTATAAGTTATTCTTCATCTATTTGCTCAGTATGCCTACATTTAGGGAAGTTACTACAGCCAATAAAAGTCCCTCTTTTACTTTTAACCTTTCTTAATAACCCATCTTCACAATCAGGACAATGTCCATACTTTCCACCATCAGCTATATACTCTTCTAAATCTTCTTTTATCTCAATCTTATCCCCTTCAGGTACCTCAAATCCATCTGGGATACTAATAGTCTCTTTACAGCCACATTTAGGAAATTTAGCACAACCTAAAAACTTGCCTCTTCTTCCACTTCTTAAAACCATCGTATTACCATTAGGACAGAGATAATCGGTCTCTACTACTTCTTTTTTCTTCTTCTCTTCTTCTTTTTTCTTCTTCTCAATTCTTTCTTTAACCTCTAAATAACCATCTTTAATCTGTCGGCTATCAATTCTAACTCCACGTGGGATATTAACTGTATTCTTACAATCAGGATAATTA
>LFFM01001013.1_pt1 | contig 20006 bp, 9 predicted proteins | sample 643131 | NCBI WGS metagenome assembly LFFM01 (sample SAMN03777445, study PRJNA286221) | soda lake metagenome | biome: soda lake; feature: Kulunda steppe; material: water; isolation source: sample Tc-Br brine of Tanatar trona crystallizer | place: Russia: Kulunda steppe | collected 2011-07
AATCATACTGTATGCCCGGGAAAGATCGAGATGATAAATCTGGTAAGTATACAACCAGCTACCCGGATACCGATTTTTTAGATGCGATTCAAGATCTCGGAGGTATGGCAAGTACATCAGAAGTTGCTGAAAACGTCGGTTGCACACACCGGACTGCATATACCCGTCTCCAAGCGATCGAGGATAACGGACAAATTAAGAGCCGAAAATTCGGTAACTCTCTTGTTTGGACGGTCGACGAGTAGTGTACCGATAATATTTATTTGAATTTGTCACTGTATAAATAAGCCAGTTTGAGAAGCGAGCAGTTCGTGGTTTGAGTTGTCTATGCTGTCGCCAGAACTGCTCAGAGAGACGTTGGATACGGCAAATATTGAATGTTGGGAGCGTGAACGGACGGCCACGTCCGTCAGGGCGTTTGCTGTCCGCCTTCACGCGGCCGGTTGTTCCCTCGGAGAAACACAAGAAATTCTTTGATTATTCAGCGTAGAACGTTCGTACCAAGCGATTTGGCACGAGATATGTCAAATCACTTACTGGATTCGTCTGAAGTAACACCAAAGCGGGTGACGGTTGACGAGATCGCTGTGGTTGGAGCGCCGAAACAGCATACCTGCGAATCCAATCTGTTCGAGAAGAAATTATTGAGCTCTACTGTCGAAAATAAATCTATGGATATTGGTTCACTCTCATTGTCGAAAATACCTGAATTGATTGCGTAGATCCATTGAGGTTCACAACCATCCACAATTTATTATAGAAGAAATATAAAGTAGATCGACTCTGTCTACCAACTTATGACCTATGTATCCGACGGAAGTGACTCTTCTCTTCCGTCGCTGTCTCGCCAGCTGTCTCCAGGAGACGTAAATATGGATTTGACCATGTGTGGTTTACTTATCGATCGAGCTGAGGAACTCGCTCAACTCTACGCCAAAAACGGTAACTGGAACGACGTTAAAGATATTTGGTTCGAGAAGCGGTTATCCAACAGAAGTACGAGAGATAGCTCACAGAAGATCTATCGAGTATTAACCTCGAGACTCAAAAATGCGCCTCCGGCTCTCCCGAATCCAAGTGCACTTCCGTCAATCTTTGACGAATGCAGGACATCACAAGATAAGGCTCAGATTCTCTATCTTTACCTCGTTTCAGACGATTCGTTGGTTCGATATGTCGTCCACCAATACGTCTACTGTCTTTTGAACAATGTGACAGAGCCACTTGACTTCTCTAACGAAATGCTTACTCAGATTCTTACTCAGATCGAGTATTCTAACGGAACACAGTTCGAGTACGCAGATTCGACTATTGAACGTTGGTGCAAAGGCTTTCGATCCGTGATGCGCAAACTCGGGGTAATTGAAGGGAAACGATCAACCGTCGGTGAACCACCATCTGTAAGCGATATCCCATTGCTTGTCTTGGTGGACTATTCATTCGGAGTAGGTGATGAGGAGTGGATCACTGCACCGCGTGGGCTCCTTTATTTACTTCAACCCGAGAACCGCTGGGAAGAGCTGTTCGATCGAGTCGCCAGCACCGACGCATGGGAATACCTCGAACTTCACGGCGAGCTTGATCTACAGCCAACAAGTGGGCCATACTCTTGGGTGAAAGATGGGGGTGCTGCCTGATGGTCGACACTGGTTGGTTTGTTGATATTCCTGACGATTTTGAGGAATCCGTCCGTATCGATCGAGATGAACGCGACCATCGGGAGCGAGCAATTCAATCCTATCATGTGACATCAGATTCACGACGATTTATCCAAGATTTCATTGATCGGATGCTCGATCGAGCAGATGATATGCGAACGGGCTCGAACTACTGGCTTTACGGCTACTACGGAAGTGGAAAGAGTCACCTGTTGACGGTTCTCGATGGCCTGCTGGACACTGATTGGCTTGAGGAAAAATCAGACTTAGTCTGGTCTGATCTCGTAGGAAATGCAAAAGACGAGAAGTTAGATCAGCTTCACGGGCACTGGGGAGAAATTCACGACAAGTACTACGTGATTCCGGTCTCGGTCAATCTGCTGAAGTATCAAGGCCAGAAGCAACGGAGCTTCAGTGAAATTGTGCTCAGACACGCACACCAAGATCCTGACCTCACTGGTGTCGATGATGATATCTCGAAAGGGTTATCGTCACAGCTCGATGTCGCCTATTTCGAGAAGTGGTTCCGTACGACCAATGCGTGGCCAGAACGGCAAGATCGGTCTGAGAAGGTACTGGAAGGAACAACAGCCGCATCCAGTACGTACGACTGGAAAAGCGATGGTCTCTGGAAAGACATACAACAGTATGGTGCGCTGGCTGATGTTGTTCTCCCTCGGCTTTTCGATGAAGTCAATGAAACCCGTGATGGATATACCGACCTGCAACCGTCGGACATCGATCCAGAGGAAGTGGTGAGCCGACTCGAAGAGCTCCGCTCCGAGCGAGTGGATGAGCTGGGTAAGCCAGTAAAACTCGTGCTATTGCTCGACGAAGTGAGTCTCTTCATTGGTACCGACTTTGAGCGGTTGACTGAACTCCAGACGCTAGCCGAAAACGTCGATGACATCGGTGGCGGAGACATCCAGCTCGTCGCGACTGCACAGGCAAAAATCGAAGACGTGCAGCCAAAGTTTGCTGCCCACGGTGCTGACTTCAGTATTGTCAAAGATCGCTTCCCGCACCGATACCAACTTCCCAGTAAGCATGTTGGGGATATCGCGAAGCGGCGTCTGTTCGAAAAATCCGATTCCGGGGAAACGGTTGTGCGGGAGGTACTCGAGCAGGCATCCGTGAAACCAACGGAGTCGTTGGTATACAACGAAATCAAACAGAATACAAAACCGCCGCTTGACAGTATCGACGATCAAGAGCTTATCGATTTCTACCCGTTCTTACCCTATCACGCTCCGCTTTTCCTCGAGATTTTATTCAACCTCAGACAAGAGGCAAGTGACCCGGCAAAGTCGATCTTCTCGGGCACCGCGCGTGCAATTCTCGCACTCATGCACAACCTTCTGCAGTCGTGGGTCCAAGAAGACAAACCAGACCACGTCATCTCGCTGGTGGATTTCTACGAGCAAATCGAACCGGAACTCCGTGAGATACTCACGCAGGATATGCGTGTTATCGAAGGAACCCACGGTAAGTTAGACGATGCCGAATCCACGGGAGAAGACAGTCATATCGATGAACTGGACGCGAGCCGTGGAATCGCCGACGAGGTTAAAAAGGGTGAGCTGAAACTGTTCGATCTCAAGGTAGCGAAGGCGGTCTTGCTGTTGCAGCACGTCCACGACATTGTCCCGCTCAATGAGGGAAACATCGCTGTCTCAGTGATGTCGGATCTCAATGGTCGATCGTGGATTAGCACACAGAACCAAGTGGAAGAATCTCTTACCAGGCTCCAGAAGTTCATCCGCCCGAACGAAGACGAAAGCGGTGCACGGTATCGGTTCGCTACCCAAGAGGAGCGCCTCATCTACGACGAGGCGGAAAAGAACGAAAAGAACCCCGAATGGGATGCTGTAATGAACTCTTTGGACGAGCATCTCTGGAGTCGTATTACCCAGGATCTCTCGCTTCCAGAGTCCGTGCCGTACGGTAACTCTGGCGAGGAGTACCCCGTCACGTATGGGTTCTGTCTCGACGGCACTGAGTTCGAGACTACTCTCGACGCTGAAGGTGGGCTAGACGTCCCTATTGAGATCCAGGGTGTTCGCCCAGACGTGGTTGCAAACATGGGCGATGAAGATACGCTGTACTGGTCAATCGGTATTGATGGAATAGATGATCTTCGCAAACACCTCGTTCGATGGTGGGCACTTCGAGACGCAATTTCGACACATACGACACCTCCTGCAGTCGAACGAGATCTCTCTCGCCGTGCTGACACTGTCCGGAGTAAGCTCCTGAGCGCAATGGGGAGCGGTTCGTACACGGTTAAAGATCGAACAGATATCGGAGGGCTGTTCAAAGCAGTGCAGACCGCAGTCGACGTCGGCTATCCTGATGATTTCCATCCGATGATGTTGCAGGTGACGGACGATCGCTTGCAGGAGTTGGCTGAACTCTCCGCTGGTGATCCAATACCCGCGTGGGCGTATACCATCCAAGTACCATCGTCGAATCCCGCAGCCAGTCAAGGAAAGAGAACGATTCAGAGTAACGTGATGGCACTGACGGGTCGCCAGCTGAAAGACCATGAGAATGGGCTCAATATGAATACCGTACTCGATGGAATTGTCTCGAAGAAACCGTTTTACGACGAGGCGCGTCCTGCCCTTTGTGCTATTATCTGGGGCTTTTGTCGAGAGGGTAGGTTAATCCCTGTTGACGAAAACGGGAACACACTCGAGAATGATGTCGTCCTCAACCAGAACCGGCTGTCAACGACGAGACTGAAGCTCCTCCCGCGTCAGCCGATCGGTAAGCTCCTCGAGAAGGGCGGATTCAAGGAGACAACTGAAACGATCGCAGATGGGCTCATAAACCTCCAAGAAGCAAACCAGCGATTACGGTCCTCGATCACAGGATTGCAGGAAGACGTCCAATTGGTCGCCAGTACGGACGTTCACTCGGATACTGTTTCAGGGCTCCTCGATTCATTCATAAATGAGTTAGCTGGACGTGCTGATGCAACCACGGATCGATTGTCCGTGGTGCGATCACAGGGCGACGGTCTTGGCGATGCAATCGAGCAAACGAATGAGTCACTGGCGTGGTTCGACGAGGTAACAGATGTCTGGAATAGACGGCTTGAGTCTCTCTATCGATTTGATTCTCAGCTTATTGCAGGTGATGCACGGTTCAAGTGGGTAGATGACGAAGTGCAATCAGCTGTTGAAACACAGCGTGACGTTCTCGAATCTTTCGAGGGGGAATGGTGGATGACGGATGGCTGGAAGGCACTCATAAGCGAGACGACGGCGGGTCTCGACAAGGATATCCAGCAGGCTTGGGATGCTTACGTTGCCAACGTAGGCATTTCCGATCTTGTCGATCGAATCCGAGGACACCCCTGGATCGTTCCCGCTACTGAGTTGCCAACGGGCGTACAGGTCGCTTTCGAGCGAACCTACATTACTCCGTTACGCGAGCTCCGGCAGTGGTACGAGACGATTGACGAGGCGATCTCTTCGCTCTCGTCGAACGACGTGGATACTCTTCTGTCGATCGCTGACGACTTCGCTAGTGAAGAGCCACTTACTGATACAATCGAATATGACATAACAGAGTTAGACGGTAGACTCGATCAACTTTCCAAAATTATTGGCGATCGAACGCCTTCTGAGGTGGATCAAATCGGTATGCTTCCTGGCGACCGTCAGACCATGGATAAGCGGCTCGAGCGTCTTGTTGAGGACCGAGAGTTGGATATCGAAACGACGGACTCGGGGGTGATCGTTCGATGACGGCGTCGCCTTATCGGGCCTTCAAAGAGAAGCTCTGTATGTTCGCCCAAGGCCAAGCGGGTATCCGAAACCCGTTCGTCATCGCAGCTGTGGACCCTGCTGTTGAACATCGAACTGCCGACCGACTCAATTCCTGGGCGGTAGGCACCGATGAACCACCAACGATCGATAATCCCGTTACGATCCAGACGATTTGGCTCGACGAACTGCTCGGACAGACTAACGTGTACAATCTGTGTGTGGCACTTGGTGGCGAAACGAGCCCAAACCGTATCGAGGATACCATGCAAGACCGTCTCGCCGAAGAGATTGTCGAGGGGATGGTCACCTCGCTGATCGATACTACCGATTTGGAGAGACAGAGCCACATCGTTCTACTGCTCAACCTCGGCAGCCTCTACCCGTTCACGCGTGCGTCCGAACTTCTTGACGAGCTCGATCGAAGGAACGTTAAATCGACTATTGGGATTCCATTCCCAGGCGATGTCGTTGGCGGGAAGCTGAGCTTCTTTGGCGGTGACTCGCGACACTACTACCCAGCACACCAAATCGACGGACAGATTCGAGAGGTGCATCTCCAACAATGAGTATCAAAGAACTATTCCGTAGCGATCCAACTCGACAGCTCGAAGAGGTCCAGAAGGTCAACGCTCGTGAACGAGCAGAGACCGACGTCGCAGAGTTCTACGAGACTGCGAGCGCAAAGCATGTTCTCACCGAACTTGGAGACGTTATTCAGACACACCCCGGAGAAGCGGCTCGGTTTCTGTACCTTCACGCGACATTCGGTTCCGGGAAAACACACCTATTGAAACTAATTGGTCTTGTTGCTGATAGGGACTCTGTGTTCGCCCATTTGGGTGACACGCTGGCAGAGCAGTGGCCCGGATTCGACAATCTGGCACAGTCGATCGACGCTTCACACATTGATCGACTCAAGCCTGTGTTCTTGAATCTCCTTGACCGAGATGCCTCGAAAGAGCCGCCGCTTCCGTTTCTTATCTTCGAAGCAATTGGCCGAGAGTTGGGGTATCCGACCGACCCAAACTGGCTGCTCGAATGGGCCTGGACCGTTGATATGGAATACGACGCCGTCTGGGACGCACTCACCTCTGGTGAGCGTGGCGACGCATTCAACGAAGTCCTTGAAAAGCGTGCACCCCTGCGAAAGTGGCTCTACGAGACGCTACCGTCGATGTCAGAGACAACTGGAACTGACCTCGATAGCCGTCAAGGTGTAAAGGCGTCCATAGAACGAGCCGAAGCGAAAGTCGATCCTGACTCATTCGGCCCAGACGAGTTGGTCAAACGAGTAGAAACCGTTACTGAGGCACTGAATGAGGATCGGCAGCACACGGAGCTCCTGCTTGGTCTCGACGAAGTCGCACTATTCGTTGGCGACAGTCGGCACCGATATCGTGAGTTCGAAGAGACGATGGAAGCGCTCCAGTACGGCCCGAACCCAGTTGTCGTCACTACCGGGCAGTACTCACTCCCAGAGACTAGAAAGAGCCTCATAGGCAAGCCTCCCGAAGACCACTGGACACATCAGCAAGTTCCTCTCGAAGGGGCTGACACGGAGATTATCGTCCGAAAACGATGGTTACAAAAAAACAGCGCAGGGTATGATCGCGTCGCATCCCTTATTTCGACGATGCCTAATCTCTCACTGGAGGCGTATTCGACAGTCGGGAGTTCAGATCCCGATCCGATCGAATCGTATCCATTTCGTGAGTACGATCTAACACTTTTACGAACGGTGATGCAGGAGTTAATCACACAAGGACGGGACACCGATCGTGATTACATCCAAGGGCGCGCACTCCTCGTGCTGGTTCGATCGCTCTTTACCAAATTTGGTTGGGCAACTGCAGAAGAGGGCGACATCGTCACTTGGGACGAACTGTTCGATCTTCTTGTTGAGGAGACAACGTATGTCCCATTGTGGGTTCAAGAAATGCTTGAGAACACGTTGATTCCGACGTTTAACGGGAATGAAGACGCGTGGGGGGTCCGTGTCTCGAAGGCGCTATACCTCCTGAATCAGACTCCCGCAGTCCCGGCAACGCCAGAGAATTTGGGACGACTGATGATCGATAATGTCGAGGCGTCGGTTGAGAGTACTATCGCCGAGACAGAATCTGCGCTGCACACACTCGTCGACAAGCGGAAGGTACTCACGGAGACCAACGACGAGGGCGACGAAGTGTACACGCTGGTCTCAGAAGAGCAGGAGAGTGTCCTGAGTCGTGCACAGACAAAGGCCGAGGAGATCTCACCTCATCAGCTCTCTGCATGGCTTGAGACTCGCCTTCGCGAGAATGACGACTTCTTCCGGAGCGACGGCATACTCCATGAAGCAGACATCGGCGACGAGCGGCTTGTTCCGCTTCGATACGAGTACTCCATTCTTGATCCGGTTGGTAGAGCACCAAAAACCGAATATGATTCGATCCGAGTTCGCGTACTCGCAGATGATCCGGACACGGTTGCTGACCAAGTTGAGACTTGGCAGGACGTGAACGATGGCCGAGAGGGCGGGGAGCATATCCTCATTTCGATCCCCGTGCAAGGGACGACACTCGACAGAATCCGGGACGTCCTCGGGATGAGCCAAGTCCTCGAAAAAGAGACAGAGAACCACGAGGAACTCGAACGTGAACACCGAACCGACAAACGTCGTCTGGAGTTGTACGTAAGTGAGTTACTTGAGAACGCGTCGGTCTATACAGTCCATGATTACGAGGGAGAGCGACCGAATGTTCTTAATAATGTGGTAGAAAACCAAGTACAGACTGTCTTTGGCGCCACTCGAAAAGTCCTTTCGCGCCCATTAATCGAAGTTGATGACGCGAAGGAGTTGGCGAAGTTCTTCCGGGGGAGCGGTAAATGGCCGCTTGGGCACACTGACGCCGTAATGCTGGGCGTCGATACCGCGACTGCCGAGATCGGAGCGACAGGATGGTGTCGTGAATTTATCGCCGAGTACGAATCTAAGACGGCAGTAGATGTCGAGACGCTGCTTCAGCAGACACGGACCGTAAACGGAGACTACCGGGGAACACCACAGGAGTCCATCGCGGCGTTGCTCATCACACTCGCTACGTCGAACGAGAAGGTTGCCCTCAAAGAAGACATAGAGTACGTCACTGACCCCGCTGCGATCGGTCGTCAGGTACGGACAAAGGGTGGGCTTACTTCGCTTCAGGTCCGATTCGGCGTCGACACGGTCAACCCGAAGGAGATTCGGAACGTGATTTCGACGATTCTGGGTCACGACCCCGACGGGAGTGATCCCGACGCGTGGGTAGCGGAACTTGGAGAGTGGGCCGCCGACAACAGCGTGCTGGTGAAGCGGACGTTCAAAGGCGTATCACGGGAGTTCGGTGTTTCTCTTGGTACACTGGAGACTGTCCTGTCACCGGCGTACAGCGGAGGCGAAATCACCACATCTGAGTTGGTCGAGGACGATGTCCAGTCGGAAGCAAAAACATTCGCAAATGCTCGCGAACTCTTTGCTGCAGCGGACGGAGAAAAAACGCTCTGGGAGCAGTTCTCCGAGACACTCGAATTGCTCGAGGAGTGGTATCCCAGTGCGACGATCACTGGTCGGATGCAGACCACAGCCGATAGTGGGTCTGTTCCGACGAAGTTGACGGTCACCTCGCGCCTTGCGGATGCAACAGGCCATCGGGTTGACAAACTCTCCGAGCAGTATCGTCGAGTAACTGGTGAAGCCACGGACACGGCAGATCCAGACGAGATTTGCACAGCGTTGAGCGAGTGGCTTCGTGAGAACGAGTCGGCAGTCGAGACGCTGCTTGATGACGCCAGAGAAACGTTCGACGGTGTCTCGTTTGAAGAACTTAACTCGGTGTTCAAAGTCGCATGGAACGGCCAGAAGATCGACGAAGGGGAGCTGAGTGACTCATCGGTGCGTCAGCAGGCCGAGGTCTATGAGAAGGTTCGCGATCTTCTCGAAGGCGAACCCAGTCCGTGGTCGAAGTTGCAGTCTTCCCACGACGATCTGCAGGCAGATCATCCGGACTCTCCCACGACGGATTCGGTCGCAACAGTGCTGGATACGTCGCGACCGCCGTCACTTCAGCGTGTTCAGCAACTCATTGAGGAAGCGAACGATCCCAAGCCGCCAGGTGCTGATGATGATGCGTGGGCGGAGCTTCAGCGCGTTGCCGAAGAGTTGCGTCAGGAGCTTCCGAACGCTTCTGTCACTGACGACGTGACGGCGTTAGTCGACACAAATGATCGTCCCACCGATGAACGAGCAACGGAGCACCTTGAAGAAGCGGAAGAACTGTTGGGGCGAATCCGAGAGGTAAGAGAGACACTGGACAACGTCGACGATGGCGGTATCGTATTGATCGAAGAATAGCTGGTGGGGAAAGCTACCAGTTGGCAACATTAAAGACGCTCCTATCTGTCGTTGTTAGCATAACTGGTTTACACTCTATGGAAGGCGATTCACTCTCTCAACAGAAGGCGCAATTGGACAAGGCTGAACGCGAACATCTCGAAGACGTCGTTGAGGATCTACGTGAGCGGGTCGAGAATAACGTCAGGTTCCAACTGACGCAGAAGGGGCTCGATGATGAGCCAGAGGATGTGGAAGAGCATGACGAGGAGATTCAGCACCTGGTCGAGGCGATCGATATCGAAGGAGTCGACGGACACACGTGGGACGAGGCGTTCGAAAAGTACGTCACCGGCGTTGGCTACACGATCGTCAACCGTCTCGCTGCTCTTCGCTGTATGGAGGTTCGTGAATTCGTCGACGAGGAAGTCACCGTCTTCAAGGAGAATGGGCTGACTCCTGCCGCAGAAACGCTCGTTCACGAGGAATTCCTGCTAGAGGACGAGGCGATTCTGGAAGCGTATCACAACGTATGCGATGGGCTGGCTGAGGAGATCGAGATTCTCTTCGACCGTGAGTCTGCATACAGCCTTGTCGACCCTGACGACGACACGTTCGAGGAACTCTGTGGGATGCTCGACGAAGTTCCGGACCAGGTGTGGAGAGCGGACGACGTCCTCGGATGGGTCTACGAGTACTACAACCGTCCTGTCGTTGAATCGCTCGACGCCAAGAACACGCTCGAACCCGACGACGTCGGGCCCGCGAACCAATTCTATACGCCACACTGGGTCGTTCGGATGCTTGCCGACAACAGCCTCGGGAAGCTATATCTTGAAGCGACCGGCCAAGAGTCTGCAACCCCCGCTGCGGAGGAACTCTCCATCGAGGAGCGAAAAGAGCGCCTCGTCACGCCCGAGGACGCACCTGACGTCCCGGAGCTCTGCACCTATCTCATCCCCGACAAAGACGATCAGGACGCACCGTCGTTCGACCACCCATCAGAGCTTCGCGTCATTGATCCTGCCTGTGGGAGTGGGCACTTCCTCCTCTACGCCTTCGATATCCTCGAGCGCATCTGGTGGACTGAGACTGGCCTCGACCGAAGCGAGATACCGGCGAAGATCCTCGAACACAATCTCTACGGCGTCGACATCGACCTCCGCTCCTGCCAACTCTCTGCCTTCAATCTCTACCTGAAGGCCCGGACTCGAGCTGAGGAAGAGAATGGGGACTTCGAGATGCCCAACGTCGGTATAGTCTGTGCCGACGCACGCGTGGCCGAAGTGGAAGAGGCTGTCGCCGTTCTCGATGAGATTACCGGTGAGGGAACCGACGTCCGCGAGGCACTCGACGAGATCATCGAGGAGTTCCAGACGACGGAGGCGCTCGGAAGTCTGCTGGACGTACAGAGCACGCTCTCTGAGGAGTTTATGGACCATCAGACGGACATCATGGAGTGGGGTGGCGAAGGCCCTCACACTTTGAACGGATTCCTGAGACAACTGCGGGAGGCAGTTGACGAACGCACGTCCGATTCCTTCGGTGAGCAGAACCTCCGGAGCTTCCTGAATCTGCTAGTGGTCCTGACGCAGGACTATGATGTAGCGCTAATGAATCCGCCATATGGATCACGCGGGAGAATGCCAAACGATGTTCAAAAGTACGTCAAAGGTCATTATCGATACACGACCGAGTATTATATCAATTTCTTTGAAGTATGTGATCGTTTAGTAAAATCCCACGGTAGAATCGGGATGCTTGTTCCACGTTCATTTATGTTTCTTCAATCTTTCCAAGATTTCCGAAATGATTTCATCGGTGGTCGAGGTTCATTCGATTTCTTGGCGGAATTCGGCACAGAAGTTTTGGATAACGCAACTGTCAGAACTGCGGGGACGGTCGTACGCTCAGAAACAACTGGCGACAATCAAGGGAAGTTCATTCGACTCATGGACGTACCGAAAGAACGTAAAGAATTTGAGTATTTGAACAGTCTTTTTGATTCTGACGAGGAACCAGATGTACAACGACTGTACACATGTCCCCTCGACGAATTTTCTATTATTCCTGGGTCACCACTCTCGTACTGGGTACCGAAGGAGCTACGCGAACTATACAGTTCTGACTACGTCATCGGTGAAAAGGGAGAAACATCGAAAAAATCGAGTATCGGAACGATACGCCAGGGAATTGCCTCAGGTAACGACGACCGTTTCATCAGAGAATTTTGGACTGCATCCGACACCGATAACTGGGTACCATACGCGACCGGTGGTGAGGATACTTGGCTACTCCCAAGAATCTCAAAATCAATACTCTGGAGCCAAAACGGTGTTGAAGCGCGACGTAGACCAGCTGGGAATGGCCTCCCGAATCAAGATAGATATTTTACGTCAGGTGTGACATACAATCGATTCAAAGAGGATGGTCGGCGATTTGGCTATCTCCATGAGGAATCTATCTTTGGAGGGAATGGTCCAACAATCTTTGCTGATGGGAAGGAATTTGAATTGGTTTCGTTTACAAACAGCAGATTGTTCACATACCTAGTGTTGGCTAAGACACCGGAGCGCGTGTGGCAGGTCGGAACGATTGCTGAACTGCCGTGGCTCAATCAACTACTCGACATCTCGTTAGATGATCTGGCGCGCAGAGCTATTGGGGCAGTAATTTCGAATCGTCAGTACGAATTTATTTCCCCGTACTACAATGGCCCCGTTTTATTCGATGTCCTTGGTATCCAAGACCCACTTCCGTACTACGACCACCCGCACCGCGAACTCCGCGAGACTCTCGATCTTGTGGCACCTTCAGACACTGCCTCACCATCTGATTCGCTGGAAACCATTGGTACCGAGGCAGCCAGACGGTTAGAACGTCTCGGGGCCGAAATTCAATCATACGCCGAGGCTATCGACGAGGCAGTGTTCGATTGTTTCGATGTGTCTACCGATCAGCGGAAGACTATCATGCAGGAGATAGCTTTGCGAACCAACGAAGATCCACGAGAGAGAAAAAGTCACGACCCTGAGGCAATTACGACTCCAACTGACGACTTTCCCGTGATGGTGAAAGACCTTCTCCTCCACCTCACGCTCCGGCTGGTTCACGAAGATCACGACGGAATCGTCCCACTTTCTGCCGTTGAGGATGAAGGCGATCTGCTGTCACGGATCGAAAGTGAGTTCAAGCAGCTCTTTGGCGAGCACGCCTCTGCACGCCTCGCAGAGGTAGATCAGGTATTGGGGAGCCAGACTGCCGATGAAGAAGCGTATCCAAATCTCCGCGAATGGCTCGAAAATGATCTCTTCGACTACCATGTCTCGAAATTCGACCGGACGCCGATTATCTGGCGACTAACCACCGAACGGCTCGTCTCTGATCCTGAGGGAGAGGGCTTCGCCTGCCTTGTTGATTACCACCAACTGGATGAGGGTGTTTTCGATCGATTGCAGAACCGGTATCTCGAACCGCGGAAAGCGCTGCTTCGAGAGCGTCGAAGTGCTGCGAACCGCCGACGGGGTGATGACTCGCTGTCGACATCGGAACAAGCCGATGCGGCTGAGGAATACGCCCGTTGTGAAAGTGGCCTCGAACAGATTGGCGTCTTCGAGGACAAACTGACCGAATTGGCGCAGTCGAAACCACGAGAGTGGCCAAATGAAAATCGCGAGGCGGCCGCTGCAGCAACTGACTTGGTCGCGAAGTTCCGGGACCAGACTGCGGAACAACTAGAGGCGTTAGATGAACTGGCCGCCATCGAAAATGTCGAAATGGAAAATTTATTCAGTCCCTCCTTCTATGAGACGGTCCAGAAAAACCGGGGGGAGTGGCTCGATGCTCTTGACGACTTAGAGAAAGCTTTCGAAGCCTACGCGAAAGATGGTTCCGAGCCTGTTGAAGCACATCTATACGATCTCTTCGAGTACTACGACGACCTCGTCGGATCCGCCCACTACGCCAGCAACGGGATTCTATTCACTACGTATTACTACGATAAATTTGATGACGCCGGACAAACGACAATCGCCGACAATGGAGATACCCGGCGTGCTGAGTTGCTCGCAACCCTCGCGAGTGACCTTGACGAGTACAAAGCAACCGCAGCGGAGATCGCGGATGCCTGTGACGAAATCGCGGATGATATCCCCTCCAACTGGTTCGACCGAGCGCTTTCAGAGATTACAACTGCTGGTTACAGGCCGAATCACAAACATGGCGTTGTAATCAACATCACGCCTCTTGTCGAAGCCGAAATTGTTCCTGAGATAGTTAACCAGCAGGTGATCTAATGCAGGTCCACATCTTCACAGAGGAGTCTAGCACGACTGCAGAAAATCGCGACGTACCGGTCCAGGAGTACTACAAGGGCCTCTTTGCGCAGGTAGCCGGGCTCCACAGTAAACTTGCAGAATTCACCGATTCTCACCTGCACGTGCTGTCGGAAGAATACGGTGTCATAGAAGGAGAAGAGATACTATCAGAAATCTCTGATGGGGGACGCGAGGCCGTGGGAAGTGAAAAGATGGTCAAACAAGCGAAGGCTGAACTCCTCGATGCTGCAGACGACGCCGATGGCCTAGTGATTCTCTTGTCTACTGATGTTTTCCAGAAGACAGTCGGTGAGGAATGGAACAATCTCGTGGAAGTGGCTAAACCAGGTTCTATCTGGTGTCTTGGCGCGACAAGGAGTTCTCTCGATGCACTCGATCTTGATACGCTCGAATCTAAAGGGTGTACGGTACTCTCCTACCAGCGTGTGGGAGTCGCCCGAATTGGTACTGAAACGCGAGAAAACCTGCTCAAGGCCGTGAATCAGAAAGCGGTCAAATAACCATGCCTGCCACAAAGACCCTCCCACAGTGCGCGAACGACGCCATTGAGAGTGCCATCGACGAGGCGGCCGACGATGATCCAGTCATTCTCTGGTGGGACGACGGCGGCTATCTCCGCAACATCGTCGAACACGCGAGCACGCAACTCCGCTGTGAATTCCGGGCTGCTGAACAGACGCCGTTAGAGCTCCGTACGGACGCACCACGCGACCAAACTATCTGGTACGTACCTCAGCCCAACAACGGCGACGTGGACTGGTTCAAGGACGTCGAGCACACTGGCGGTGTTGTCGAGCAACACATCGGTAAGCTCGCTGCACGCTGCTTCGAAAACAAGCGCCTCCAGGCGGCGACGATTCGCACCGCCTACGAGGACGCCGAGGACCGCGAGAAGGTCGCCCAGACGCTCTACGAGGAACTTAACGGTGAGGGTGGCCTCCCGTCACTTCAGGGCCTCCAGACGAAGATCGTGCTGGACGGCCACGACGATCCCGTGCAGTTCGTCCTTGAACACGGGACGCGAAACCTCCCAGAAGGTGATGAACTGCTTAAGATTCGTGACCTGCTGGTCGACAACGGCGTCAAAGCCGTCGAAGGGCAATCCGACGCTCGCACCATCGTCGAACGTACACGCCGCTGGGCAGCCGCTGAGTGGCTCGTCGACGAAGGACTCGACAAGTCACTGCTCTCACAAGAGTACCGCCCCGAACCGAGTACGGGCTTCGGTATCTCCAGACCCGAACTCCGGTCGGTGCTGAGCAAGACCGAACGGAAAGGCGAGTTGGCGAACGTCTATCTCGACCCAACCCAACGGTTCTGGCACGACATCCTTCGAACCCACGACAATCCGTGGGAACTCGCCGACTGCCCCGTCGACGCCTCGCTTGAACATCGTCTCTGGGACGAGTGGACCCAGTCGTTCAACAGCGGGGACTACGAGACCTGTGTCGACCACGCAAAGCAGCGTCACGAGCGCCTCGAAGCGACATACGGTGACGTCCCGTGGACGCACGTCTGGGAGCAGGCTATTGACGTGGCACGACTCGCAAACGAGCTCCAAACCTGGGACGAGCGCGGCGACACGAGCGACGTCGTCGACCTCTACGGCGACGTTGAAGAGGGAACTTGGCAGATAGATAACGCCGTATTCAATTTGGTCGTCTCAGGTAAGCCTGAGAAGAAACTCCCCCAGGAGCATCCGGCGACTGCAACGCTCGATAACTTCCGGACCTCTCTGGTGGAGTCGCAGTACCTGGAGTATCTCACCGATCTTGGCGACCTCGTTGTCGATCAGATCGACGCCGGATCGCCGTTTGTCGGTGAGAAGCACGCTCATCAGTTCTTCGCCGAAGAGCAAGAACATCTCCAGAGTGGCCAGAGTGTCGCGCTGTTCATCATCGACGCCCTGCGTTTCGACCTCGCCCATGAACTCGCAGAATCCATCCGGCACGAGATTCCCCAGCTCGAAGTCGAGGAGAGTACGTGGGTCGGTACGCTCCCATCCGATACCGAGTTCGGGAAGGCTGCACTCGCACCCGGGAGCAAGTTCAGCTTCAACATTGATCTCGACGACGGAAAGTTGGTCCCAGAGCGAAACGGGCGAGAGGTCACTAACTACCGTCGGCAGACGCTCCTCGAGAACGACGGTTGGAGCTACATCATGCGGGATGAAGACGATGAGGTTGGCTGGAGCAACACCCGCGTCGCCTACTATTGGAACGATATTGACGAGACTGGCGAGAAGGAGCTTACGAACTTCGAGGAACTATTCAGCGATCGAATCGACGCCATCTCTCACATCATCTGCGAGAAACTTCGGAAGGGCGAGTGGGACCGAGCGTACATCCTCTCTGACCACGGGTTTGTCTCGCTCCCGAGGCACGTCGACATCGACGATCTCCATCCGCCGGAAGAAGCGGATAAAGTGACTCGTCGATGGGTCGCGGGGAAGAACCTCGACGACGATTCACCGGGAGTGTTACTCGACGAGGATACCCATTTGGGCTACCTTGACGAGGACGCCAGAGTCAGCATCCTCGCTAATCCGATCCAACGCTTCCGGAATCAGGGACTCCCAGACGCTCGGTTCTACCACGGTGGTGTCCTCCCCCAGGAGTTTGTGCTAAATTTTGTCACGATAACTAACGAATGAAAAGATGGCCCCTTTCACCGATCAGGCGATTTCTGAGTACACTCAAACGAGGGTTATAGAACCCTCAGAAACAAACAGGTGAGACAAGATGGTTCAATTTGAAGTCGCAGAAGCTGTTCTCAACTCAAAACATCCTATTTCGAAACAGGAACTTGTGACCAAACTCGAACTACACCCGAGCACAGTAGGAGCGGGAATCAAAGCGTGTGTTGATAAAGGCTATATCAAAAAACATGACAATCGATATATAACGACTGAAGAATTTGATGAAGGGAAGCTGGAGTCGATTAGGCCTAGGACAATTGATGAACTGAGACAAACAACGGAATAATATTCCTTTCCCCTAACTGTTTATCGAGAAATGATGCGAGGAAATAACTAATAAAATATATGGAAGTCTTAGATCCTGGAGACACGATTCTTCTCAACGACAACACTGCCGAGGTCATCAAGACGTACTCGGTCGGTGACCTAGAGTATCTACGAGCCTACGTCGAGGGGATCGGTGTTAAGACCGTCTGCATCGACGACGTGGATATCGAGCGCAAGCGCGAGCAGTTGGGTGCTCTCGAACCCTCGACAGCATCTCAACTGCATCCTGAGCACGAGACCGTCTCCGCGGAATGGTTTGATCTTCGTTCACAGGCGCTACAGCTTCAAATTGCACATGAGCAGGGACAGCTGCTGAGTATCTCGAATTCGCTCGTCCGCCTCGAACCGTACCAGCTCGCCTGCGTGAACTGGGTGATGCAGAAGCTCCGACAGCGAGCGCTCATCGCAGACGACGTCGGGCTGGGGAAGACCATTGAGGCAGGGCTCATTCTCAAGGAACTCACCGCACGCAACCGCGCCGATCGCGTCCTGTTTGTCGTTCCGGCACACCTCCAGAAGAAGTGGATTCGAGACATGGATCGCTTCTTCGACATCAGCCTCACACCTGCAGATCGTCAGTGGGTCGAGGGTGAACGACGCCGTCTCGGCGAGGAGACGAACATCTTAGACCAAGACCACCAGCAGCTGGTAACGAGTATGGCGTTCCTTCGCCAGGAGGAGTTTCGAGACGAACTCGACGATACGTTCTGGGACGTCGTAATCGTCGACGAGGCACACAAAGCCGCCAAACGGGGTGAGTCACCGAGTAAGACCTCGAAAATGGTTGAACGAGTTGCCGATAACTCCGACGCTCTACTCTTGTTGAGCGCGACACCCCACGATGGTAAGGGCGAGGCATTCCGATCGCTCATCGAGTACATCGATCCGTTCCTCCTCGCAGAAGACCAAGACCTCTCGAAGGGGGTAGTCGATCGCGTGATGATACGCCGCGGCAAGCAAACTATTTACGATGACAAGGGAGAGCGGATTTTCCCAAACCGTGAGGTTGGAACTATTCCTGTCCAAATGACCCACGAAGAACGCCAGTTCTACAGAGCGGTGACGGACTACGTCAAACACGTTTATAATCGATCTGAGCAGCTCAACGAGCCTGCTGTCGGATTCGCGATGGCACTGATGCAGAAACGCCTTGTCAGTAGTATCGGCGCTATCAAGGCGACACTCAGCCGTCGACTGGCGAACCTTGTCGACCAACAAACGACAGCGATATCATTGTCCGAAGAAGCCCACGCCTACCTCGAGGGAGAAGACCTTGACGAACAGGATCAGCAGCAGGCCGAAGAAGAGGTTGCAGGACTCGCAATAACTGAGAGCGACGCTCAACTCGAAGACGAGATCGAGACGCTTAGAGACCTCATCTCGCTTGCAGAGGGCATCCCTGTCGACTCAAAAGCCCAGAAGGTTCGAAGGTACATCCAGCAACTACTCGAAGAGCAGCCCAACGAGAAGGTGCTGCTATTCACGGAGTACCGTGACACACTCGATTATATCCTCGAATTGGTAAAGGACGAACCGTGGGCGGACGAAATTCTCGTCATCCACGGCGGGGTCGACAAGGAAGATCGTGCTCGCATTGAGGAGGAGTTCAACCACGGCCAGTCCCGATTGCTCTTTGCGACCGACGCAGCCAGTGAGGGGATCGACCTCCAGCATAGCTGCCATATCATGGTCAACTACGAATTACCATGGAACCCAAACCGCCTCGAACAGCGTATTGGTCGCCTGCACCGCTACGGACAAGAGAAAGAAGTCAAAGTATGGAACTTCTCGTTCGAAGACACCCGCGAGAGTGAGGTGTTCGAGATGCTCCAAGAGAAGGTCGAGAACATTCGTGGCCAGTTGGGTAACACCGCAGATGTGTTGGGAATGCTTGACAATATAAACGTTGACTCGCTCATCATGGAGTCGATCCGGAACGACAAACCAGCGAGTGCGACGAAGGAGGAGCTGGAAGAACTTATCGACGAACGCCAGCAGACGCTTGTAGAGTGGTACGAACGAAGTCTCATTGACACCAGTACCTTCGACGAAGAGAGTCGCCGGAAAATTCAGGAGGTGATGGATCAGTCTGAGGACGTCTACGGCAGCGAAGCCGACATTCGACAATTCTTTGAACTGAGCATTTCCGCCCTCGGTGGAGATGTTGAAAAGGCCGGAAACAACCTCTTCCGTGCCGAGTTACCTGATTCACTCCGGCGATCGCGAGAGGGTGAACCCTACGGACCGTTCACCTTTAATCGAGAGTTCGCGATGGATCACGAGGGAATCGAGTATATTTCTCCTGACGCAGACGTGGTCCAGCAACTCATGCAGCGAGTACTTGACAGCGAACAGGGTGCTGTTGGGCTCAAGCTACTCCCATTCATCGACGAACCCGGTATCACCTACAACTACCGCGTAACGTTCGAAGACGGTACAGGAGAGGTGATCCGAGAGGAAATCTTACCCGTTTTCGTAGATGCGGCACACCATGATCCACAACAGCGACTCGGTCAACGGGTCATTGAAGGTGACACGATCAAAGGAGCGCCTGATGGCGATCGCGTCCGCTCCCTTCTCGAACACGAGCGAGAGATGCGATTATCCGCCGAACGCTACATAAGTCAACGTGTCAAATCGCATCGGAATGAACTCCAAAAACGTCGACAACTAGAGACACAGGAGGAGCTCGCCAATCTTGACTCGTACGCGGAAGCCGAACGCGATCGTATTGAGATGTTTATCTCAGAATACGAACGCAAAGCAGAGGCTGGATCAGATATGGATATTGCAATCCGGAAGCAACGGGACCGGCTCTCGAAGTTGGAGGATCGAATTGAGACACGTCGACATGAACTG
>LFFM01001014.1_pt1 | contig 20000 bp, 21 predicted proteins | sample 643131 | NCBI WGS metagenome assembly LFFM01 (sample SAMN03777445, study PRJNA286221) | soda lake metagenome | biome: soda lake; feature: Kulunda steppe; material: water; isolation source: sample Tc-Br brine of Tanatar trona crystallizer | place: Russia: Kulunda steppe | collected 2011-07
CCCCCGCGTCACGCGGTTCGACCACGGCGTCGGGGGTCTCGACGCCGACATCACGCGTCGGGGGTCTCGACGCCGGCTTCGTCGAGCCGGACCGTTCCGTCGATCTCGATCCCGTCACCGACACCGACCGTCGACCCCCACGAGGGCTCGGGAACGACAGTGTTGACCATCAGCCGGAAGTCGTGATCGAACCGATCGCTCTCGGTCCACTCGGGCATGGTGGCTCGTCGGTTCGAGACGAACGTCTCCCGGAAGCCCTCGAGCGTCTCGCCCGTATCCGGATGTCGTGAAGGGACGACACAGCGCTGACACGGGTTGACACCGATGAGGTCGACGTCGCCGACCGTGAAAGGGACGCCCTCGCCGTGGTCGGCGAACAGTCGATCCTCCCAGAACGCCGGCGCGTCGGCGAGCACCACGTTCGGCCGGAGCCGACGCCTAGCCTCCGTCGCGTCCGCGATCCCGTCGAACCAGCCGGCGACCGTTCGGAGCGTTCCTCGCGAGACGACCGTCGGACCGGGGGCGGCGCGGTCGTCGGGGAACCCGCCGGCGTCGTCGGCGACGAGGTCAACCGCGTAGCCGAGGTACTCGCCGACCCACGCTTCGAGCGCGGCCGCGTCTTCGGGGAGCGCGAACCGTTCTTCGTCGGCGGGGACGGTGTCCCCGTCAACGGCGCGCGCCGGTCGTTCGAGCGTCACAGCAGTCGGGGTCGCGTCCGCCGGGCCCGCGAGGTCGTAGCTCGCCCGCAACCGGTGGACTGCCGGCTCGCTCTTTCCGTTGACGTAGCCACCGTTCCCGCCGACTGAAGCGGTTTCGGGATCCACTCCAGCTTCGACGAGCGCGTACGAGCGATCGCCACGGAGCGCTCCGCTCGGACCCAGCTCGGCACGATCGACGGCGACGCCGTCGAGAGACTTCATCGGATACGCTATCAGATCGCCGAGACGTACCATGGGATCGCTTCGCGACCCCCGGACAAAAAGCGCGCGGCCGGCGGACTACTCGTCGGAGTCGCTCGCGTCGGCGTCGTCGTCCGCATCGTCGTCGTCGTCGGAGTCGCTCGCGTCGGCGTCGTCGTCCGCATCGTCGTCGTCGTCGGAGTCGCTCGCGTCGTCAGCGGTGGGTTCCTCGTCTCCTGCGTCCGTTTCGTCGTCCTCATCCGTCTCCAAGCCGGCGGCGTCGAACGACTCCGCGACCTCGCTCTCGGGCACGGTCCGGTAACCGTCACCTTCGGTGATCGTGGCGACGGCGACGTCGCTCGGGCCGAACTCGTCGTCGTGTGCCGCTAACGCGGCCAGTCCGAGCTCGATCCCGTCCGTCAGGGAGAGCTCGTCCGTCCACGACTCCTCGAGGTGCCCCTGGATCGCCTTGCGGCCGCCGCCGATGACGGTCGCCTTCCACTCGTTGGGCGTGCCGGAGGGGTCAGCCGCGAACAGCCGTGGTTCACCGTTCTCGACGCCGCCGATGAGGAGGGCAGCACCGTACGGTCGGGTCCCACCCCGCTGGGTGTTCTCCTGGATGTGGTCCGTGATGAACTTCGTCAACGTCTCGACGCCCACCGGCTCGCCGTATCGGAGCCGGTTCCCCTGCGACTGTCGTCGGGCGAGATCGATCAGCTGGCGGGCGTCCGCGACGTGGCCGGCGCTCGCCGTGCCGAGGTGGTCATCGAGCTTGTGGAGTTTCTCAATGCTCTCGGCCTCCATCAGCGTCGAGTTGGCACGCGACATCGCGACGAAGACGACCCCCTCAGCCGTGCGGACGCCTACACTCGGTGCACCCCGCGAGACCGCCTCGCGGGCGTACTCGACCTGATAGATACGGCCGTCGGGCGAGAACAGCGAGGTCCCCCGGTCGTACGCCTGCTGGTCGTTACCGCCCATCATCGCTTCTCACCCGCTCGCGCGGTGGCGAGTTCACTCATTACCGATATGTAACGCGGGACGGTTGAAAAACCCTCCTTAACCGGTACCGCTCCGAGCCGGGGTGTCCCTCCGGAACATCGCGAACATCGACCCTCCCGTCCGATGAACGAATGTCGAGCCCTCCCGCGAAACAACCGCCTACGACGCATATATCCTACCTGAACCCATAGATCAGGTGACTTTGCCATCTACTCGTACGACGGCCCTCCTGCTCGCCTGTCTCGCCGCCGTCGCGGCGGTCGGCGGCGCGGTGGGGGTCCCCGACGCACGGATCACTGTCGACTCGATCGACGCCGGCCCCACCGACCCGGTCGTCGGCGAACGTACCGCGGTGAACGTCACGGTCGCGAGCTCCGCGGGGAGCGCCGAGCCGACGAACGTGACCGAGCTCCGGCTCCTCGACGCCGACGGCGAGACCCGTGACGTGGCGGTCGCTCCGGGCGCTCTCTCGCCGGGAGACGCCCTCGACGCGACGCTGTGGACGACGTTCGACGAACCAGGCGAACACCGACTCACCGTCGAGGTCGTCGCGACGGAACCGATTGACGAGGACGTGCTTGCCGACGCCGACGATGCGGACGACGATGCCGACGAGGAGCCCGAACCACCGATCGTTCGCGTCCAGCGTGATGTCGTTGTCGACGTCGAACCCGCCGAAAGCACAGTTGATATCCGGGTCGACGCGCTCTCGCCCGAGGACCTCCGCGACGGCGACGGGGAGGGAGACGCCGCGGTCGACGTCGGCGGGATCGGCGGCATAGAGGGGATTCTCGGCGGGGGTGGGGCCGGCGGCTTGGACGCCGGCGACGACGAACCGGTCTCCGAAGCCGTCTCGTCGCCCGTCGCCGTGACCGTCGTGAACACCGGAACCGTCCCCGCCGATCGGGTGAGCCTGACCGCGACCGGTGCTTTCGTCGACGACGACACGTCGGGAGGCGACACGTCGAGCGACGCCAGTGGGGACGCGTCCGGTGACACGGATGGGTCGAGCAACGTGACGGTCGACGTCGGTCCGTTCGTCGTCGAGGACGTCGCACCGGGTGAGGAGCGCCGAGTCATCGTCGACCTCGGCCCGCTCGACCGCCGGTCGAACGTGACGGTCACCGCGGCGTTCCGGTCGTCGGCGACCCCCCCGGACGGCGACGGTGCCGCCAGGACCGTCGAAGCCAGCATAGTGTACCCGCCGCGGGAAGCCAGCCCGGAGATAACGGGTACGACCGTCACTCACGAAGGTGATGACCGGGTCGTCGTCGACGCCAACCTCGCGAACGTCGGCGACAGAGCGATCGAGGGCGTCGTCGTCGACATCGCCGAGATGGAGGGGGTTGCCGCCACTCCGGACGGCGGCGCGTACTTCATCGGTGTCGTCGGGGAGAGCGATTTCGTCCCGTTCGAACTCGGCGCGACCGCCAACGCTTCCGTCGCGGACACGGTTCCGCTCCGGGTCGAGTACACCGACCGCGGGGTCAGATACGTCGAGACCGTCCACGTCGACCTTCCGCCGCCGCCCGAGGACGACGGGAGCGACGGCCGGTTCGTGGCACTCTCGGGCGGGAACCCCGGACCGGTCGCGCTCGCCGTCGGCCTCGCCGGCGTGATCGGGCTCGCGGTCGCCGGCCTCGTCGCCCGCCGCCGTTATGTATAGCGTCGCGCTCGAAGGAGTGACGAAGCGGTATCCAGGCGGGGGTGCGGAGCCAGTGATCGCGCTCGACGCCGTCGACTTCGCGGTCGAGCCGGGAGAGTTCGTCGCCGTCGTCGGTCCGAGTGGCTCGGGAAAGTCGACGCTACTCAACGTGCTCGGGCTGCTCGACGACCCCACTGACGGCCGTCGGCTCCTCTCCGGAACGGACGTGACCGACCTCTCGGTCGAGGAGCGGACGACCGCCCGCAAGGAATCGATCGGATTCGTCTTTCAGGACTTCCACCTGCTGCCGACGCTCACAGCGGTCGAGAACGTGTCGCTGCCGACGGCGTTCGACCCTGGGGACGCGAGCGACCGCGCCGCGGCGCTGCTCGACCGATTCGGACTTGGCGACCGGCTCGATCACGAACCGAACGAGCTGTCCGGCGGCCAGAAACAACGCGTCGCTATCGCCCGATCGCTGATAAACGACCCGGACGTGTTGCTCGCGGACGAACCGACGGGGAACCTCGACACCGACACCGGGGAGTCGATCCTCGCGGAGTTCGAGCGGGTCCGGTCGGAGGGTGTCGCCGTGATCGCCGTCACTCACGACGCGCTCGTCGAGCAGTACGCCGATCGAGTCGTCGAACTGACTGACGGCGTGGTGGTCGGTGGGATTCCCGGCGGTGACGACGATGTCGACGGCGAGAACGCTGCCGGAAACGGGAACGACGCGCCCGACAACACCGGCAGCGGCGACGACACCCCCGACAACGCCGACAGCGGCGACGACACCCCCGACAACGCCGACAGCGGCGATGACACCACCGACAACGCCGACAGCAACGGAGACGCGCCCGGGCTGTTCGGCGACCCGTCGTCGACCCCACGAGGTGACGCCGAGTGAACCCCGGCGCGTGGCGACCCGCGATCGCGATGGCGGCACGGAACCTCCAACGCAACCGAGTTCGAACAGTACTCGCGGTCCTGGGGGTGTGTATCGGCGTGCTCGCGGTCGCGGTGCTCGGGATCTTCGGGAACGTCCTCGCGCTCGGTGCGGACGACGCGATCGGCGACATCGGAACACAGGTGGTGCTGTCGCCGAACGCGGACGCGGGCGTGGAGTCGCTCTCCGACGCCGATGTCGCCGAAATCCGGCGGGCGGTCGGCGACCCGGCGGTCGTCCCGCTGTACACCGACGGGGCGGTCGTCGCGGGCCCGGGCGAACAGCGCTTCGCGACCGTCTACGGCGTCGAACAGCCGGGACTCGCGTTCGAAGCGGCCGAAGGGCGACTCCCCGAGCGGCACAGACAGGGGGCGATCGTCGGCGCGGGGCTCGCGGCCGACCTCGACGTCGGCGTCGGCGACCGGGTGGAGGTCGCGGGCGCACAGACCCGGGTCGTCGCGGTGTTAGCGGAGTCACAGACGTTCAGTCCGGTCGCTCCGGACGACGCGGTGTTCCTCCCCGAGTCGGCGTTTGCGGCCGACGGCTACGATCAAGTGCTCGTCGTCTCTGAAACCGGTGGCGAGGCGCGCGAAGCGGCCGCCGCGATCCGCGAGGACGTCAACGCCCGCGAGGATCGCGTCGACGTGTTCGAGCTGGCCGCGATCGTCGACGAGATCGACGAGTTCTTCGACCTCCTCGGCACGTTCCTGCTCGGGCTGGGCGGGATCTCGCTCGTCGTCGCCGGCGTCTCGATCCTCAACGTGATGCTGATGAGCACCGTCGAGCGCCGCCAGGAGATCGGCGTGATGCGCGCGGTCGGTGTCACCCGTCTCGACGTTCTCCGGGTGTTGCTCGCGGAGGCTGGACTCATCGGCGCGGCGGGGGCAGCCATCGGGACGGCGCTGACGGTCCTGCTCGTCGCCGCGCTCGTCGTCTCGACCCCGGCGGTCGACGCCGCGCTCGTTCTCGACCCGACGAACGGGTACTACCTCCTGTTGGCGCTCGGGTTCGGCGTCGGCGTCGGTGTCGTGAGCGGCGCGTACCCCGCGTGGAAGGCGGCCAACGAGCGGCCGGTGGAGGCGCTACGAAGTTGATGGTGCCGACCGCGAGCCACCGGTTACCCTCGCGAGACGGGTGTCTCGCTGGCGTCGGTCGTCGCCAAGAGCCGGTCGATCGCGGCGTCGATCTCCTCGGGGTCCGTCCCCGTCACTTTCAGGCGGTTGTGTCTCGCCTCGCGGTCGGGATAGCAGCCGACGGTGACGTCGAAGTCGTCGATCACGGTCTCCAGCGTTGGCACGATGTTCGCCTCGGGTTCGACGGTGTAGAGGAACCGCGACCGTCGCTCGCCCGCGAACTCGTCGGCGATCGAGTCGAACATCGCGCGGAGCTCCTCGGGGATCCCCGGTAGGACGTACACGTTTTCGACGACACACCCCGGAGCGAGTCCCGTCTCGTTCGGGAGCGGTCGGCCGCCCTCCGGTAGCGCCGCCTCGGCGTCGACGTCGACCTGGAGGTCGCGGTCGGGGACTCGAGACCTGATCGCCGAAAGCCGGTCCTCGACGGACGAACGGGCCAGCGCTGACACCGTCATCTCGCGGTCGAACGCGTCCGCGACTGCCTCCATCGTCACGTCGTCCGGCGTCCCGCCGATCCCACCGGTGACGACGACCGCGTCGAACGCCTCGGCGTACGCCGTGACACGGTCGGCGATCGTCGTTTTACTGTCCGGTAGCGAGAGGATCCGCGCCACCGTCACACCGCGATCCGCGAGCTCGGCCGCGAGCCAGTTGGCGTTCGTGTTTACCGTATCCCCCGCGAGCAGCTCGTCCCCAACTGTAATGAGCGCGACGTTCATCAGCCGTGATACGTCTCGGGAACGGTTAGCAGTTCGGCCCGCCGTACTCGTCCGACTCGCCGGGTCGTGAACTCCCGCGTCGGACGGATGGTCACCGATCGTACGCTGTCGGATCGAACGGGCGTGACTCGTCCCAGTGTGTCTCGAAGGCGCTCGAAGCCCACTCACGCACCGCCCGATCGTCGGTGTGGATCGCGGCTCTGAGGATTCCACCGTCGTCACGGACGAGGACGTACACCGTTCCATCGGCGATGGTGACGGAGACCGGGATCTCCTCGTGAGCGACCCTGATCTCCGCTCCGCCGTGGTCGACCAGTGCTCGCAGCCGCGTCCACAGGCGGTCGTCGGCCGCGAGCGCTTCGATCGCACCGGTCGAAAGGACTGCTTCGAACTCCTGTTCACCCTCGACCACACGGTCGTGAGCAGTCGTGAGGCTCTGTTCGTTGAGGGTGTGCGAAAACGCACGTAGCGTTCGGGCGGTCTCCATTCCTTCGAGTACCCGTTGAAGCGGGGCGCTCGGACGGGTTCTGCTCGGGGTCGTCACGGTCGCGTCGGCGAGCCGGCACAGGTCGAACCCGAGCTCCGCAGTCGGGAGGTACGTGATCACCTCACGCAACTTCCCCTCGGTTTCGAGCACCGATACGAGCTCGTCGATCCCCTCGGCGACCAGCCTTCCGGTGGCCGTCGCGCTGTAGGTGTGGTCCGTCCTCGTGATCCACGACCGTTCCACAAAGTCCTCGAGTATCCGCCCGAGTGTCGCCTGTGAGGCACCTGTTGCGGTTGCGAGCTCCCCCCGAGTGTGTGGCCCCGCTGCCAACAGCTGTAACACCTCGACCCGGTTCGTCGAGCGAGCGAGAAACTCGATCTCCTCGAGCGGGCGCTTCATACCTCTTTCAACGTCCAGCGGGATAAACCGCCTTCGTTCCACGAGCTCCTTTCACGGGGTGAAACCCTGTCACGGAGTCGGCAACTTTCCCGTCGTGGAACGATTTCTGGATTCCGTTATCCGTTTTGACCCCCTACCATATATCGTGATGACTCTCCCGCGATCGACTGCCGTTTCGCCCGAACCTACGCCCGGGGTGATCTCGTAACGTGTTCACCCGACGGACCGGCCTCCTGTTCGTCGTCTCGGCCGTTCTCTTCGGCGGGACGTTCGTCGCAGCGAAGATCGGTCTCGAACACCTCCCGCCGCTTTTGTTCGTCGCACTGCGCTTCGACATCGGCGCGGTCGTGTTGCTCGCGTTCGCCGCGACCCGCCTCTCCCGGGCCGAGTTGCGGCCGCGAACGCTCGGTGATATCGCGGGGATCCTCGCAACGGGAGCACTGGTCATCGGCCTCACGAACGCACTGTTGTTCCTCGGCCAGCAGTACGTGACGAGCGGTGTCGCAGCTGTCGTGTTCGGTCTCAATCCGATCTTGACGCCGGTGTTCGCCGGACTGCTGCTCAGCACGGAGCGGCTCTCCCGCCGTGGGATCGCCGGGATGATGCTGGGGCTTTTCGGAGTCATGCTGGTGGCGAACCCCGAGCCGTCGGCGCTGCTCGGAAACGGGCCCGGGGTGCCGTTGCTGTTTGCCGCTGCCGTCGTCGGCGCGCTTGGCGTCGTGTTGATCCGACGTTCGGACGCGACGCTTTCGAGCACGGCCCGCACCGTCTGGGGCGTTCCGATAGCAGCGGTGCTCTCACACGCGATGAGTTTCGCGGCCGGCGAGTCAGTGGTGGGAGTGACGATGACACCCGTCGCGGTCGCCGCACTGTTGTACGTCGGCGTGTTCTCCGGTGCGATCGCGTACCTCGCGTACTTCGCGCTGATCGATGAGACCGACCCGACGCGAGCGAACCTGCTGTTCTACTTCGTTCCGGTCGTCTCCGCGGTGGGTGGCTGGGCGTTACTCGGCGAGACGCTCTCGATGCTGTCGATGACGGGATTCGCCGTCATCTTCGTCGGCTTCCTCCTCGTCAGCGGTCTCTGGTCGAACACGTCGCGGATGCTCTCCGCCGCCGTTGCACCCTTAAAAGGGTGAGCCCCCGGACGGGCGTCGTACCGGTCGGCGACAACGCGGCCGTTTTACGACTCCGCCGGATCCGCGGTCCGCTCGTAGGTGACAAAGGCGAGTCCGTCGCTGTCGTCACCTCGATCCTGGTCGTCACCACCCGCCTCGTCGGGTGTCTCCCGGGCGGTCTCCGTCCACGCGTCCGCGTCCCACGCCGGAAAGTACGTGTCCCCGTCGGGACGTTCAGGTATCTCCGTCAGCACCATTCGGTCCGCAAGCGGGAGGAACGCCTGATAAACGGTCGCGCCGCCGATCACGTACACCGTGTCGACGCCGTGGTCCGTCGCGGCGGCCGTGGCTCGCTTGACCGCCTCGTCGAGGTCCCCGGCGAGCACCGCGCAGTCTGGGAGATCGAGATCGCGAGTGGAGAGGACGACGCTCGTCCGCTCCGGGAGCGGCCCGCCGATCCGGTCGACGATGCTCTCGTAGGTGGTTCGCCCGACGATCACGGGGTGGCCGCTCGTCAGTCGCTTGAAGTGGGCGAGGTCCGCAGGGTAGTGCCACGGCATCCCCGCGTCCGCACCGATGACGCCGTTCTCGGCGACCGCCGCGACGAGGACGAGATCGATCCGATCGCGATCGCTCCCCCCCATTACTCCGCGACCGCGAAGGAGATCCCCTCCGCGCAGTCGTAGTCGACGACCTCGATGTCCTCGTACGTCAGCTCGTCGAGGGGGACGTCGGCGATCTCGATCCGCGGCCGCTTGCGCGGCTCCCGGGAGAGCTGTTCGAGCAGTCCGGGGACGTGGTCGTACCCCTCGTCGCCGTCAGCTTCGGCGGGCGCAGCGTCAGCCAGCCACTCCTTCACGCGGAGGTAGTCGGACTCGTCCTCGACGTCCGCCAGCCGCTCCTGGAGTCGGGAGAGGTTTTCGGCGTACCACTCGCCGCGATCGCCCTGCCCGCAGTAGACGTGGGCATCGACCACCGTGTGACCGAACTCGCCGACCTCGAAGCCCGTTCGCTGGGCCAGCGCGTTCGCGAGCAGCGCATAGGCGGCGATGTTGAACGGGACGCCCAGCGCGATATCGCCGGAACGCTGCGTGAGATGGAGGTTGAGTTTCCCGTCTTGGACGTTGACGACGAAGGTGTAGTGACACGGCGGCAGCGTCGAAACGGTCGCGTTCGCGGGGTGCCACGCGTTCACCACCATGCGCCGGGAGTGGGGGTTCTCCCGGAGCGTGTCGAGTACGTACCGGATCTGGTCGAACGTGCGGCGCTCGGTCCCATCCGGCCCCTCCTCGACGGTCACCCAACGGTATGCGTCCTCGGGCCAGGTCTCGCCGGGAAGTGCGTCGCCGTCGTCGGGGACCGGGTACCGTCGCCAGAACCGGCCGTATGCGGTATCGAGGTGCCCGTCCTCGTCGGCCCACGCGTCCCAGATCTTCGTCTCCTCGCGGAGGTTCCGAACGTGCTCCTCGCCGGAGAGGTACCACAACACCTCGTGTATCAGCGAGTTCCAGCGGTAGCCGTCCATCCGTTTGGTCGTGAGCAGCGGGAACCCCTCGGCGAGGTCAACGGTGTACTGGCCGCTGAACGTCGCGATGGTGTCCACGCCGGTCCGGTTCGGTTTGTACGTGCCCGTCGAGAGCGTGTCGTCGACGAGATCGAGGTACTGTTGCATGGTGTCGTAGCGTTCGCTTCGACGATTCCGGCCCGAAGCGATCGGTCTACTGGGTCAACGAACCGCGCTACATTAATCGATCTCCTTTCGGACGATCGCTCACTCCTGTCCGAACACCCGCCGCGTCAGCCGCCCGATCGTTCCGTCCCTCACGCGCCGAACCGCTTTCGAAGCGTGCCGCCCCGCGACCGTCGCCGCGAACGCCCCGCGGACGAACCAAGCGGTCGGAACCCGGTCGGGGAACGTGAACGGCCCGACGCGGGAGACACCCACCGTCCGGGACTCGGTGAACCGCCGCACGCCCTCCGGCCCGTTTCGTCTGCCGAGCCCGGAGTCGCCGAACCCACCCATCGGCGCGTCGCGCGCGCCCCACCCGGTCAGGAACCCGTCGTTCACCGAGACGGTCCCGCAGTCGATCTCGCGGGCTACCCGCGCGCCGCGGTCGCGGTCCGCGGTCCAGACGCTCGCGTTGAGACCGTACGGAGAGTCGTTGGCGGCCGCGACCGCCGCATCGGCGTCGGGAACGGGCGTCACGGAGACGACCGGCCCGAACGTCTCCTCGCAGGCGACCGTGGCGTCCGGGTCGACGCCGGTCAACACCGTCGGCTCGTAACAGTACGGTCCGACGTCCGGTCGGTGGCGACCGCCGGTCTCGACAGTCGCGCCGCGCTCGCGGGCGTCGTCGACGTGCGATCGGACCCGGTCGAGCTGGTCGGCGTCGATCAACGAGCCGAGGTCGTCGTCGTAGTCGTAACCGCTCCCGAGCGTCAGCCGCTCCGTCTCGCGAACGAAGGCATCGACGAACGCGTCGTAGGCGGTCTCGACGACGTAGATCCGTTCGGCGGCCAGACAGAGCTGGCCCGCGTTCGAGAAGCAGGCCTGGACCGCGCCACGGGCGGTCTCGTCGATGTCGGCATCGCCAAGCACGACGAGCGGGTTGTTGCCGCCGAGCTCCAGCGAACAGTCGATCAGGTTCCGTCCGGCTCGCTCGGCGACCTTTCGGCCCGTCTCGGTGCTTCCCGTGAACGCGACGTAGTCGACCCGGTCGATCAGCGCTGGACCGACGGTCGGCCCCTCGCCGGTACCCACGGTCAGGACGTTTTCAGGGAGCCCCGCGTCCTCCAACAGCTCCGCGAGCGCGAGCGCGGTGTACGGCGTCTTCTCGTCGGGCTTGAGCACGACCGCGTTCCCCGCGAGCAGCGCCGGGATCGCGTCCGCGACCGACAGCGTGAGCGGGTAGTTCCACGGCGAGATCACTCCCACGACGCCGACCGGTTCGTAAGTGACCGTCGCCGTCGAGAGCCCGGGGACGGCGGCGGATCGGCGGTCCTCGGCGATCGCGTCCGGCCCTTTACGGGCCGCGTACTCACACGCCAGCGGCACCTCGAACAGCTCCTCGACGGCGGTTCGGCGCGACTTCCCGGTCTCTAACTGGAGGAGATCCAGCAGCGCGGACCGGCGGTCGAGCAGGAGCTCTGCTGCCCTATCGAGCACCGCGGCTCGCTCGGAGACCGATCGTTCCGCCCACGCCGCACCGGCCATGCGTGCACGCTCGACCGCGCTCTCGATGTCGTCGTCGGTGCAGGCGGGCACGGAGCCGACGCGCTCGCTCGTCGCGGGCGCGAACACGTCGAGACTGGCGTCCGACCCGCACTCGACGCGGGAGGCGAGGTGGGTGAGGCGGTCGGACGAGAGCGATCCGGCGTCGGAAACGGCGGCCGGTGAGGGGGCGGGCGACTCCGAGTGTCCGGGGGACATTGGATATCGACAGAAAGGGACGGCGGCTCAAAGCGGTGTCGCCGGCGGAACGGGATGGACGCGGCTTCGGCGGGGGGGTCGAAAACGAGACCGAGACGGGGAGCGCGTCGACTGCGACCGTAGCACCTAACGTCGCGCCAGCACGAGTAGTGGGCATGCGAATCGACCCGTTCGGCCTCGAGCGCTGGTTCGCCGAGTACGAACACGATGCCGACATCATGCTGGCCGAAAGCGGGATCCGCTCGCTCGACGCGAGTCGCTTCGATCTGGACCCCGGTAAACTGGGGTACGTGATCCCGACGAACGGCGACCCGGAGTTCCGGGCGCGCGTTGGTGAGCGGTACGGGCGGGGCGCCGACGAAGTGCTGTTCACCTGTGGCACCCAAGAGGCGAACTTCCTCGCGTTCCTCGCGCTGGTGGCGACTGACGACCCGATCGGGGAACGGACCGCAGGGGGGGACGGCGCCGAGAGAGGAGACGACCGAAAAGGGAGCGACGGGGTCGGCTCCGGGAGCCACGCGGTCGTCGTCACCCCGACGTATCAGGCGCTCCACGCCGTCCCGGAGGCGTTCGGCGAGGTGACACGGGTCGAGCTGGATCCGCCGGAGTGGCGGCTCGACCCGGACGCTATCGCCGACGCGGTCCGCGAGGACACCGCGGTCGTCGTCGTGAACAATCCGAACAACCCGACCGGCCGGTATCACGACGAGTCGTCGATGCGAGCGGTGTACGACGTCGCCGCCGACCACGACGCGTACCTGTTATGTGACGAGGTGTACCGCCTGCTGGCCGAGGAGCCACAACCCCCAGTTGCGAGCTTCGGAGCGCACGGGATCTCGACGACCAGCCTCACCAAGGCGTACGGGCTGGCTGGGCTCCGGTTCGGCTGGCTCGCCGGTCCGGAAGCCGTGATCGGGCGGGCGTGGCAATGGAAAGACTACACCACCATCTCGCCCTCGCTGTTCGGCCAGCACGTCGCGACACAGGCGCTCGGACGGCGGGAGAGTCGTATCCTCGAGGAGAACCGCGATCTGGCCCGAACACACCGCGAACGCGTCGCCGAGTGGGTCGAGCGCCACGACCTCGACTGGTACGAGCCGGTCGGCGTCAACGCGTTCCCGACGGTTCCCGATGGGTTCTCCGACGGGCGCGAGTTCTGTCGCGCGGTCGTCGAGCGCGAGGGAGTCGTACTCGCGCCGGGCGATCTCTTCGGCTTCCCCGACCGGTTCCGGATCGGATTCGGCCTCCCTACGGACGAGTTGGAAGCGGGACTCGATCGCGTGAGTCGCGTGATCGAGGACGGATCGAGCGTGAGCGGGACCGACCCTGCTTCCGGCGTAACGGGAGGTGATCGCTGATGGGACTCCTCGACGAACTCAAAGCCGACGTTGTCGGACTGGTCAAAGACCCCACGGACGAGCAGAAATCGATCCTCGTCGCTATCGGTGCTATCTTCATTGCGGACCGGTATTTCCTGTGGATCGAATTCCCGTTCGTGGTGCGGACGACCGCCGCGGTCGGGGTCGGCTTCATCGCGCTGTTCATCACGAGCTACATCCTCACCGGGAAGCTCGTGCCGCCGGACGAGGGTGATGAAGGCGACGAGGAGTACGAAGACGAGTTCCATCCCTAGCGCCGCTTGCGGCTTGAGGATCGTGGGCCGGGGCGTTCCAAACCGTTTATACCCACGCCCCGGGAACACCCGTTCATGCCGCGAGAGCAGAAGCAGGTTCGCGAACTCCAGGAGGGCAGCTACGTCATGATGGACGACTCGCCCTGCAAGATCAACCATTACAGCACCGCTAAACCCGGCAAACACGGGAGCGCCAAGGCCCGCGTCGAGGGCAAGGGCGTGTTCGATGAAAAGAAGCGCTCGCTCTCGCAGCCGGTGGACGCGAAGGTGTGGGTGCCGATCATCGAGCGGAAACAGGGACAGGTCGTTTCCGTTTCGGGCGACGACGCCCAGGTCATGGACCTCGACACCTACGAGACGTTCACCATGCGTATCCCCGAGGGTGAAGCGTTCTCTTCGGACGATACCATCGAATACCTCGAATACGAGGGCCAGCGCAAAGTCGTCGGGTAGTCGAGGCCATGTTTCCCGGAGCGACCGCCGACCGCGACGCTGCTTCATACGTGGTCGTTGGCGCTCCCCTCGACGCCACGACCACGTTCCAGCCCGGTACCCGGTTCGGTCCGGACCGGGTCCGACGCTTCACCGAAACGTACGACGACTACGACCACGCGACTCGGAGTCACTTCTCCACGCTCGGCGTCCACGACGCCGGAGATGTTCACCCATGGGACGACGTGCCCGCGTACCTCGACCACCTCGCCGCCGAACTCCGCAGCGTCACGTACGACGACGCGACCCCGCTGCTCCTCGGCGGCGAACACACCGTCACCTACGCCGGCGTCCAAGCGGTAGCACCCGACACGCTCGTCATCGTCGACGCCCACCTCGACCTCCGGAACGAGTACGACGGCAACCCGTGGAACCACGCGTGTGTCGTCCGGCGCGCGCTCGACGACTTGGGCGTCGATCGCGTCGTGATCGTCGGGGGTCGCACGGGCTCGGAGGCCGAGTGGGAGCGCGCGACCGAGGAGGACGTCGAGGTGGTCCCGCCAGCGGACGCCGGCGATTGGATCGCGGACGTGGCCGCCGATCCGGACACGCTCGGCGGCGACACGTACCTCTCGGTCGACATCGACGGGCTCGACCCGGGGTTCGCCCCTGGGACGGGAACGATGGAGCCGTTCGGGCTCGCTCCCAGAGAGGTCCGCGACCTCGTCCGAACGCTCGCGCGCGACGCGACGGGGTTCGACGTCGTCGAAGTGAACGACCGCGACGACGGCCAGGCCGCGGCGTTGGCGGGGAAGCTCTGCCGAGAATTCGTCTACCGGCACGCCGATGCAGCGGCTCAGGACGGCGACTGACGCGGGCCCTCGGAACGGTCGACCGGCCGTGATCGCTCCGGTTACGACAGCTCCGAGAGGCGTCGCCTGGCAGCGGTCACCGCCTCCATGGCGTCGATCCACTCGCGGGGGTTCGTACACCAGATCCGGTCGCCCTCGACGCTGACACAGAACACGGATTCCGTCGACGGCAAGAGGGTCACACCGTCTACGTCCGAACGGTCCCCGAGGTACGCGTCGATGAGTCGACGGGCGGTCTCGGCCTCGGACCGGAGGCGCTTCCCGGAGGCGTACTCGATGGCTATCTCTGCCATTATCGGACACTCAGAACTACATGATTAATAACTATTGTTATCCGGCAACGATCGCACGGATCTCGTATCTCGGGATCGTGACGATCACCGCGCGTCGTGGGCGGTCCGATCACCGCGCGTCGTGGACGATCCGGCCGTCGACGACCGTCATCGCCACGTCAACGTCACGGATCGAGTCCGACTCGTCCCATGGGGAGTCGTCGAGGACGACGAAGTCGGCTCGCTTGCCCACCGCGACAGTTCCCAGCCGATCCTCGTCGAAGCCGGCGTAGGCCGCCCCACGGGTGTACGCGCGGAGCGCCTCCGTCACCGTGAGACGCTGTGCGTCAGCCGGAGCGTTGACGGCGTGATGGACGCCTAAAAGCGGGTCCATCGGCATCCCGTCGGATCCGAACGCGAGCGCGACACCCGCGTCAAGCATGTCGCGATAGCGGTTCGTTTCGGCCGTCCGTTCCACGCCCAGTCTCGTCTCGTACAACCCGTTTTCGCCGGCCCACTTGAGGAAGTTCGGCTGGACGCTGGCGACGATGCCCGAGTCGGCAAGGCGCTCGATCGCCTCGTCATCGGCGAGTTCGACGTGTTCGACCCGATGGCGCGACTCACCCGGGTCGGTTGCCGAGGCGGCCTCATAGGCATCGAGGACGGCGTCGACCGCCTCGTCGCCGATAGCGTGGGCGGTAAACTGGTAGCCCGCGTCCGTTGCCTTTCCGACCGCCTCGGTGAGCTCGTCGGGATCGACCACCCACTGCCCGGTCTCGCCGGGAGCGTCGGCGTACTGCTCGGAGAGCTTGGCGGTCCGTCCACCGAAGCTGCCGTCCGTATACGACTTGATCGCGCCCGTCTCCACGAACCCCGACCCCGCGTTCGTCGGGAGCCCCACTTCCTGGAGCGCGTCGAGGTGATCCGTCCAGTAGTTGATTCGAACCCGGGCGGTCAGCTCCCCAGCAACGTCGAGCGCGCGGTACACCTGCGGGGCGTGTGATCCGCGGACCATGTCGTGGAACCCGGTGATGCCGCGTTCGGCACACAGCGCTAACGCGGCCTCGACCGCCACGCGGGTCCCCTCGACACCGGGCTCGATCGCCTCGTATATCGGATCGATAGCGGCCTCCAGCAGGACGCCTGTCGGCTCGTCCTGATCGTCCGTCTCGACCGTCTCCTCGGGTACAGCTGTGAGCGCCTCGGTGAACCGGTCCAGGACAACCCCGTTGACGCCGGCGACGTGCATGTCCTCGCGGAAGGCCGCCACGGGGCGGTCGGTCGAGACCCGATCGAGGTCCGCGCGCGCGAGATACCGGTCGTCGGTCCACGACGATTCGTCGTAGCCGTACCCGAGTACCCACTCGGAACGTCCCGACGGGTCGTCGTCGCCAGCCTCATCGAGTTCGGCCGCCCGCTCTGCGAGGCGGTCGACCGCCTCGTCGGGCGAGTCGGTGCCGGAGAGGTCGGCGTGGACGAGATACCGTCCGACTGTGGTCAGATGCGTGTGTGCGTCGATGAACCCCGGGAGGAGCACGCGACCATCGAGATCGACGACGTCGGTGTCGACCCCGGCGAGGAACTCCACGTCGTAGGTTCGACCGAGACGGACGACCTCGCCGTCACGGACGGCGACCGCCTCGTGCGTCTCGTCGGGCTCAGCGAGGGTGTGTATCTCCCCGTTCAGGAACACGCGATCCGCGGATCGGCTCATGCCCTGACTCCCGTCCGGCAGGGGATTAACCGTTCGGGACACGAGTCTCCGGCGCTCGATCCGCGTGGTCGTCCAGTCCTCTGTCCGGCTGAGAACCCGGCGCACGTTTTATCGGGTCGTCCGACGAACCATCGCGTATGTACGATCGAATCCTGTTCCCAACAGACGGCAGCAAAGGCGTCGACCGTGCGACCGACCACGCGATCGACGCGGCGGACCGATACGATGCGACGCTACACGTCCTCTACATCGTCGACAGCGATATCGTCAATGCCTATCCGGGCGACGAGTTCGTTAGTGGGGCGGAGGGGGCCGAAGAGACCCTCGAAGAGACGGGTGAGGAAGCGCTCTCGGCGGTCGCTGAGCAGGCCGACGCCGCGGGCGTCGACGTCGTCACCCACATGGTCTACGGCACGCCTCACGAGGAGATCCTCCGGTACATCGACGATCGGGACATCGACCTCACGGTGATGGGGTCGAAAACGCGACCGGGAGATTACCGACGGATGCTTGGTTCCGTCACCGAGCGGGTTTCCCGACAGTCGACCGCCCCGGTGAGCATCGTGAAAACGACCGTCAGAGCGTGATCGAGCGGTCGGCTACTCGTCGACGCTGACTACTCGTCGACGCTGACCCGTTCGATTTCGACGGTGTCGCGCGGTTCGTCGCGGCGGTCGGTCGGGACCGAACCGATCTCCTCGACGACGTCCATCCCGTCGATCACCCGTCCGAAGACTGCATGTTTGCCGTCAAGGTGGGGGGTCGCGTCGAGCGTGATGAAGAACTGCGAGCCGTTGGTGTTCGGCCCGGAGTTAGCCATCGAGAGGATCCCGGGGCCGTCGTGGGTCAGGTCGTCGTGGAACTCGTCGTCGAACTGGTAGCCAGGGCCACCACGGCCGTTTTCCATCGGGTCGCCTCCCTGGATCATGAAGTCGTCGATGACCCGGTGGAACACGTTCCCCTCGTACAGCGAGTCGCCTCGTACCTCGCCGCTCTCGGGGTCCTCCCACGTGTTGGTGTCGCGGGCGGGGTCGGCGTCCGCGGCGGGGTCGTGGCGGGCCAGTCCAAGGAAGTTCTCGACTGTTTTGGGGGCGCGGTCGGCGAACAGCTCGACCACGACGTCGCCGTGGTTCGTGTGAAGCGTCACCTGCGGGTTGTCGTCGTTGTGGACCGATCGTGACATGGGCGATAAAAAGAGCGCCCGCCGGAAAACGCTACCCATCCGCGGCGCGGAGCGGGACGACGGGAAGATCCGACGGAACGGACTGACAGGGCGATCCGACGGAACGGACAGATCGAACCGACGGAGCGACCGCTTGGGGTCCCCGTCCGGAGCGCAACGACTTTCCACCGCGACGCGAAACCTCGAGTATGGACTGGCCACACGACCCCGACGGCGAGCAGGGCAGTGAGGGTATGCGACAGTACGGTCACGCGGTGCTCGCGAAGAAGATCGACGAGGACGAGGACTTCCCGCTGTCCGCGGCCGACTACGTCGAGCAGTACGGCGATCACCCGATCCGGATCGACTACGAGACGGTCGTCTCTGTCGAGGAGATCTTCGAAGGCGTCGAAACCGAGGAGTTCGCGGATTTCGTCGAGTTCCACCAGGAGCTCGGGCGTGTGATGCGCGAGAACGGCTACTGGTTCTACGAAGGATCCGAGCGCTTCGTCGACGGCTCGGCCTGATCGGTTCGCGTTCTGGTTCCGATTCGACGGCGATCGCAGTCGACCGGAGCCGTTTCCCTCGCCGCCACTCACTGTGATCTGCCGATCCTCTGCGACCCGCTACGATCCTCTGCGACCCGGCACGCCCCGCCGGTCCCGTCCCCTTTATGCCCGACGGGAGCGACCGAGCGTTCATGACCGACGAACGGATCGTCGTCCTCGCACACGGGAAGTTCCCCGATCGCGCGAAGACGGCGCTCGGCGTGATGCGTTACGGGGATCAGACTGTCGAGGCGGTTCTCGACCGAGAGCGTGCCGGCGACCGCGTGACCGACCACGTCCCCGACGTGGCCGACGCGCCCATCGTCGACTCCTTCGCGGACGCGCTCGCCGTGGCCGACGGCGATATCGACGCCTTATATATCGGGATCGCGCCGATCGGCGGCGGCTTCGAAGAGTCGTGGCGACCCGACGTCCGGGCGGCGATCGAGGCCGGCTGTGACGTCGTCGCGGGGCTCCACTACTTCCTGAACGACGATGCAGAGCTGGCCGCGCTCGCCGACGAACATGGCGTGAACCTCCGAGACGTCCGTCGCCCGCCCGAGGAGATCGGCGTCGCGACTGGCGACGCCGGCGACGTCGACGCGGACGTTGTGTGTACGGTCGGCACCGACTGCTCCGTGGGGAAGATGACCGCCTCACTGGAAATCGTCTCCGCGGCCCGCGATCGGGGGATCGACGCCGCGTTCGTCCCGACCGGCCAGACCGGGATCATGATCGCTGGCTGGGGAACCCCGATCGATCGGGTGATCTCGGACTTTACCGCCGGTGCGGTCGAAGCACTTGTCGTCAAGGCGGCAGCCGACCACGACCTGCTCGTCGTCGAGGGACAGGGAAGCATCACACACCCCGCGTACTCGGCGGTCACCTGCGGGATCCTCCACGGCTCGATGCCGGACGCACTCGTGTTGTGTCACGCCGCGGGCCGGGAGGCGATCCACGGTTACGAGTCGTTCCCGCTCCCGCCGCTCTCGGAGTACGTCGATCTGTACGAGGGGCTCTCCCGCCCCGTCCACGAGTCGAGCGTCGTCGCCGGCGCGGTCAATACGAAGGATCTCGATGCATCGTCGGCCGACGAGGCGGTGGAGTCGTTTACCACGGAGACCGGTGTCCCCGCCACGGACCCGGTCCGTGACGGGGCGGATCGGATCGTAGACGGGCTACTGGACGGGCTCGGTCGCGACCTCGAAGAGGTGGACGCGTGACCCTCGACACGTCGATCGAGCGACTGTCGCTGGCGCTGGAGGAGCCGTTTACCATTTCGCGCGGAACACAGACCCACGTCGAGAACGCGATCGTCCACGTCACCGACGAGGGCGGAATGACCGGAGTGGGCTGTGCGGCTCCCTCGAGACACTACGGCGAGACGGCCGACACCGTCGCCGCGGTGCTCCCGGAGCTGCTCGCGGTCGTTGAGGAGGTCGGCGACCCACACGCCCTCCACGAGATCGAGTCCCGGATGGCGGCGGTGGTGAGCGACAACCCGGCCGCGCGCTGTGCGGTGTCGATCGCGGTCCACGACCTCGCGGCCAAGCGACTGGGCGTCCCGCTGTACCGCCTCTGGGGGC
>LFFM01001015.1_pt1 | contig 19997 bp, 17 predicted proteins | sample 643131 | NCBI WGS metagenome assembly LFFM01 (sample SAMN03777445, study PRJNA286221) | soda lake metagenome | biome: soda lake; feature: Kulunda steppe; material: water; isolation source: sample Tc-Br brine of Tanatar trona crystallizer | place: Russia: Kulunda steppe | collected 2011-07
GAGGGCCGTCGGTTTGGCGGCGACGAGGTCGACGGCCTCCGAGTCGGTCTCGGGCGGCTCGTAGTCGCCGAGCCACTCCGCGGCGTCCACACAGCGCACGTCGGTCTCGGCGTCGTCGACCGCGCCGTCGGCCGCGTTGCCGGCCAGCGCGTCGTACGCGGCCCGCACCAGCTGTCGTTCGTCGTCGGTAAGCTCGAAGCTCGCGAACGCCTCGGTCACCTTGAAGTAGCGCACGCGGGTCGCGAGGTCACGGGTGAGCCTGACGTGGGGATCCTGGTCCGGGCCGACCGGGATCACCGTGGGTTTCGGTTCGTCGACGAGCTGCGGGTAGAGGATGTCCGCCGTCTGGGTGATCACGCTCTGCATGTGCGAGATGTTGGTCTCGCCGTCGAAGCCGTAGATCGCCTCGAACTCGGAGAAGTTCGCCTTCGAGCCCAGCTCGAATCCCAAATCTTGTACCTCCCGATTGTCGGACTGCCGGTAGATCGTTCCCGCCTCGGCGTCGAAGCCGAGCGCGAGCAGCGAGAGGAGGTAATCGCGGGCGTGCTCGTCGATCTCCGACCACGACATGCCGCGCGCGGAGTGTGCCTCTAGGTCGGCGATCAGCCCGAACGCGTCGCCCCCGTGCTCCTGATGCCAGATCAGCTCGTCGAAGACGAGCTTGTGGCCGATGTGTGGGTCGCCGGTGGGCATGAATCCCGAAAGTGCCGCGAACGGTTCGTCGTTCGCCATCGCTTCGGCGACCGCGTCGTACTCGCGGTGCCCGAATATCACGCCACGACGCATCAAGTAGTGCGGATCGATCACGTCGTCGGCCACGTCGTCGAACGCTTCGATGCCGAACTCCGCGAACAGGTCCGCGTAGTCGCCGACCGACGCCGATCCCCACGGGTCGAGCGCGACGTCCTCGGTCGGTCCGTCGGCTCGCTCCGTCCCGCCGTCGGGGCGGGGCGTGTCGCCGTCACCGGCGTCACCGTCGAACGCCCTGCCGCCGTCGGGGATGTCCTCGTCCATACCTTCCTTCCCGTCGGTCGACGCAAAAACCGTTCGCTTGTACGGAGCCGGATCACTCCGGGAACCTCACCGCTCGCTACGGAGGGCGACCGTCTCCTGTTCGAACCCCGCGGCGTCCCCACGCCAGCGCCACGACCCGACGAACGGGTGGCCGTCCAGCGCACAGATGACGTATGAGCGGTCGAGCCACGTCGCCCGCACGGCGTCCGTCTCGCTCGGGCGCGTGGGGCCCGTTGGGTGGGAGTGGTAGAACCCGACAACGTCGAGATCGTCGTCCTCGGCCCGCTCCATGAGCTCGAGCTGCTCCTCGGGGTCGATCAGGTATCGGGTCCGCGGCGCGTCGGCGACGTTCGTCGCCTCGTACCGCCGTGTAACGCGGCTCGGATCCGCTCCGGCGCCCTGTGGCCCCGCCAGCACGCCGCAGACCTCCTCCTCACCCCCGTCGTACGCGTGGGAGACGATTCCATCGTACGTCGGCCGTGTAAGCTCGATCACGCCCGAACGAAGGCAGCCTATCGATAAACCCGTTCGGGCGACCGGCGGGGCGCCGACGTTTATACCGACGCCGTCCAGAGGGTCCACCATGACCGTCCCCGAACACGTGTTGGTTCCGCTCGACGGGTCGCCGTTAGCCGACGAGGCGCTCTCCCACGCGCTCTCCGTTTTTAACTGCCGGGTGACGGTGTTGAACGTCGTCACGCCACTCGACGCCGGGATGGTCGAAGGCGGGGTGTTGGAGCCGGCCGACGAGCGGATTGCGGCCGCCCGCGAGCGCGCCACACGGCTGGTTGACCGCGCGAGCCACCGGGCCGAAGCGCAGGGGCGTACCGTCGAGACGGTCGTCGAAACCGGCGATCCGGCCGACACGATCCTCGCGGTCGTCGAGGCGCGCGACGTGGACCACGTCGTGATGGGCGGTCACGGCGGCGATCAGGGATCGATCACCCGACGGCTCCTCGGGACCGTCGCGACCGCCGTGGTTGGGGGCGCGGACGTGACGGTAACGGTGGTCCGGAGCGGGGACTGACGACGTGTCAGGCGATCCCGAGCACCGTCGAAACGGCCCGGTAGAGGCCGAATCCGATCGCGATGGAGGTGACGAGCGTGATCATCCAGAACGCTAGCGTCACGCCGATCTTCCGGCGAGAGACGCCGGCGGAACCGGCGGCGAGGCCGCCGCCGATCACGCCCGAGATGATGATGTTGTTGAACGAGATGGGGATCCCCAGCGTGATCGCCGCCTGTGCGATGATGAATCCCGGGACGAGCGCGGCGATGGACCGTCGCAGTCCGAGCTGTGCGTACTCCCGCGAGGTCGCCTGTAGCAGTCGCGGTGCCCCCATCCACGCCCCGGCGAGGATCCCTGTCGCGCCCACCCCGAGCAGAACGATCGCCGGCAGGCCGAGCGCCGTGCCGTAGAGGTTCTCCAGCGGGCCGGTGGCTAAGCCGACCTGGCTTCCCCCGCTCGAGAAGGCAACGACGCCGCCGAGCACCAGCAGAAACGTGCGGATCCCGTCGTCGACGGAGGCCTGCGTCCGTCGTCTGATGAATCGGAACCCGACCGCGGCGAACCACACGGTGACGAGGACCACCGCCGGGTCGATCCCGGCGACACCCGGGAGATCGACGAATCGCCGACCGTCCGCGAGACCCACTCCGCGATCGACCCCTGTGCGCGCTCCGGGTGGGGGATCACCCCGAGCCGGACGTTCGCGAGGATCCCGGCGACGACGCCCGCCAACAACGGCACGCCGACGGTGTCGGGCACGTCCTCGCGCCGTAGAAGCGTCGCCGTGAGGTATGCCAATCCGCCGGATACCGGCGGAACCATGACCCAGAACGTTCCGATCCGTCGGTACGTGTCGAACGCGGGGTCGCCGCCGAGCGAGAGCCCGACCCCCACCATCGCGCCAGTCGTCGCGAACGCCGCCGGAACCGGATAGCCGCTGTACACCCCGAACGCCATGAACGAGGCGGCTACGAGCAATCCCGTCGTCGCAGCCAATGGCGTGATCGCTACACCGTCGATGAGCTCCGCGCCGACCGTCTCGGAGATGGCCCCTCCTTGGGTCAGCGCTCCGGCGGCCGCGAGGATCCCGATCAGGAACGCCGCACGCATCGTCGAGATCGCGTTGGCACCGATGGCGGGCGCGAACGGCGGCGAGTTGCTGTTGGCTCCCAGCGACCACGCCATGAACAGACAGGTCACCGTCGCGAACACGACGAGGATCCAAAACGCGAGCATCACGGCGTCAATCGTTCCGCCGAGAGCCACTCGACGCCCGTCGATCCATCGGTCAGCGCGAACGCCAGCTCCTTGCGAACACCCCCAGCGAGACGAACGTCGAGCGACAGCTCCCGGGGCGCGAACGCGTGATCGGGTTCCACGACCCGAACGAGGTGTTCCGAGTGTGGGAGGTCGTCGACGGTCTCGACGTCGAGGTAGGTCCGGAAGTCGGCACCGAACTTGAACCCGGTTTTCGGGACCGTATCCCGCCTACGCAGGTCACGGTACGTCGCTAGCCGGCGGTCGAATCGCTTGCCCTCGACCGCACGGCCACGGGCGACGATCGCGGCGGTACCGTCCACCGCGTCCGCCTCGTCGGTACCGTTCCGGGTCTCGTTCGCCACGCCGACGGCTTCCTCGAGCCGGAGCACGCCGTCCGCCGAAAGCGACGCGGCCTCCAGCAGCGACAGCTGGAGCGCGTTCTCGACGCTCGCGGCTCGTCCGGTCAGCGGTTGCCCGTAGAACCCCCGCCGGTACAGCGTCGGAGGTGCGTCCCAGACGACGACGCGGTCCGAGAGGAGCACGCCCGCGAGTGCTTCCGGCGGTTCGTAATCGGTACCGCCGTCGATCTTGGGTCGACCGACGGCGAAGTACGTGATGTCGCTCTCCTCGTCGACGACCGCGAGGGTTTGCCCGGCTACCCCCCTCACGGGGATCGCCTCCCGTTCGCCAACCACGCGGATCGCGTAGTGGACGTTCCCCGTGTCGGGGGTCGACCCGCGCTCGTAGGCGACGAGGTCGACCGCCTCCGCGACGGGGGCGTCGCCGCCGGGCCACGACTCTCGAGCCGGGGAGAGGTAGAACCCCCGATCTCGCAGGTCCGAGTACACCAGATACCGCACCGCGAACCGATCCACTGCGGTCGCGCTATCGACGAAGAACCGTTCGAATCCGACCGTATCGCTTCCGTCTCGATCGGCCCCAGTGAGCGTGACGCCCGCGAGATCCCCGCGGAAGAGGAGGTGGGCCGCCTCGACCCGTGAGAGGGCGATCGAGTTCCCCTCAAGCGGCCGACCGTACCCGCGCGAGTCGAAGAAGCGTTGACGGGCGTCGCCGGCGACGTGAACCGCATCGCCGTGGAGCTCGCCTGTCGGTTGCATGGCCTCACTCGCGGCCCCGTGGGGTAAGGGGGTTCCGGTCGAGCAACCGGGTTGGGGTTCGGCCGGCGGGCAAATATAAAGGGTGCGCGGGCCGGAGAGCGGGTATGAACGAGACCACGGGCGTCACGCTCACGGTGCGTGCCGCCGAGAAGCGTGATGCCGGCCGCGGCATCGCCAGGCTCCCCGAACCCGCTCGCAAGCGACTCGGCCTCCTCAGCGGCGACACCGTCCGGATCGAGGGTGAACGCGCGGCCGTCGCGAAAGTGTGGCCCGGCGGGGCGGACGCCCGCGACGGAACCGTCCTCATCGATGCCGACACGCGAGCGAACGCCGGCGTGAAGGTCGGCGATAGCGTCGCGGTCAGTCCGATCGAGGTCGCGGACGCTCGCCGAGTCGTTCTCGCCGCCCCCGCCGAACTCGCCGACGTGGACGTGAGTCGTGACGTCGTCGAGCGCGCGCTCGCCCGGGACCTTCGTGACCGGCCCGTCACGCCCGGGGAGGCGGTCCACGTCGAGCGACTCGGTGGCCTCCGGTTCGTCGTCGACCGGACCGAGCCCTCGGGAACCGTCCGGGTCGTCTCGTCGACGACCGTCGACGTCGTTTATCGCGGCGGAGACGGGGGAGCTGGTTCCCGAACCGGCGGATCGAGCGCCGGTGACGGCGCGGAGCGCTCGACGTCGTCGCGTGACGCCCGGGACGCGGGAGGGAAGTCGGGGCGGCCCCGTGACCGTCACGGCGGCCACACCGGCACGCCCGGTACCGACGGCGTCCCCGCCGACAACGACGTGCAGCCGCCCGCCGAGCGCACTGCGGGCGCGACATACGAGGACATCGGCGGGCTCGACGAGGAGCTGGAGCTGGTCCGCGAGACGATCGAGCTCCCCCTCTCCGAGCCGGAGGTGTTCACCCGCCTCGGCATCGACCCGCCGAAGGGAGTGCTCCTGTACGGCCCGCCGGGAACGGGGAAGACGCTCATCGCCCGCGCCGTCGCGAACGAGGTGGACGCGACGTTCATCACGGTCGACGGCCCGGAGATCATGTCGAAGTACAAAGGGGAAAGCGAGGAGCGGCTGCGGGACGTCTTCGAGCGCGCGAGCGACGAGTCGCCGGCGATCGTCTTCTTCGACGAGATCGATTCGATCGCCGGGAAGCGTGACGACGGCGGCGACGTGGAGAACCGCGTCGTCGGTCAGCTGCTCTCGCTCATGGACGGGCTCGACGCCCGCGGCGACGTGATCGTCATCGGGGCGACGAACCGCGTCGACAGCCTCGACCCGGCCCTGCGAAGAGGTGGTCGGTTCGACCGCGAGATCGAGATCGGGGTGCCCGGCGAGACGGGTCGACGACAGATCCTCGACGTCCACACCCGCCGGATGCCGCTCGGCGACGACGTCGATCTCGACAGGATCGCGAGCCGAACCCACGGCTTCGTCGGCGCGGACATCGAGGGGCTCACGCAGGAGGCAGCGATGACTGCCCTCCGGCGCGCACGCGAGGACGACACGACGGCGCTCGCGACGGTGACGGTCGCCAAGGCCGACTTCGAGAGTGCTCACGCATCGGTCGAGCCGAGCGCGATGCGCGAGTACGTCGCCGAACAGCCGACCACCGACTTCTCGGACGTCGGCGGGCTCCCAGAGGCGAAAGAGCAGCTGGAGCGGGCCGTGACGTGGCCGCTGACGTACGGACCGCTGTTCGACGCCGCCAACGCTGACCCGCCGACTGGAGTCCTGTTACATGGGCCGCCAGGAACCGGCAAGACGCTGTTGGCGCGGGCCATCGCCGGCGAGAGCGGCGTGAACTTCATCCAGGTCGCCGGTCCCGAGCTCCTCGATCGCTACGTCGGCGAGTCCGAGAAGGCGGTCCGGGACCTCTTCGACCGGGCGCGCCAGGCCGCCCCGGTGATCGTGTTCTTCGATGAGATCGACGCGGTCGCGACCGACCGTGACGCCGCGGGCGGCGGCGACTCCGGCGTCGGCGAACGAGTGGTCTCCCAGCTCCTCACGGAGCTGGACCGCGCGAGCGACAACCCGAACCTGGTGGTGTTGTCGGCGACGAACCGGCGGGCGGCGCTCGACCCCGCCCTGTTGCGACCCGGCCGACTCGAAACCCACATCGAGGTTCCGGAACCCGACCGGGACGCGCGCCGGAAGGTGTTCGAGGTCCACACGCGTGACAAGCCGGTCGCGGACGGCGTCGACCTCGATCGGCTCGCCGACGAGACCGAGGGCTACTCCGGCGCGGAGATCGCTGCGATCTGCCGGGAGGCGGCCATGACCGCGATCGAGCGCGTCGCCGACGAGCACGGCGAGGCCGCCAACGACCACGCCGACGAGGTCGCGATCACCGACGACGATTTCGCCGCGGCGCTCGCAACGGTCGCGGCCTCACAGCTGTAGTCGTCGGGTCGGACCCGCTCCGGGGAACGCCTTTGAGCGGGCGGATCGAAGAGCTCCCATGTCCGGTCCCGCGGACGAATCCTCTCCGCCGTCGGTTCGCGGCCTTCTCGTAGCGCTCTCGCGGGGGGTACGGTCACGTCCGTCGACGGAGCTCGCGCTCGTCGCGCTGCCGCTGCCGACGCTGCTCGTCCTCGTCGCGACGCTCCCGGGGACCGAGGCGTGGGCGCTCTCGTTGGCCGCGGAGGGGGTCTTCGAGAGCCGTTGGACGCTTTGGACGGCGTTCGCCTCGAGTTTCGTCCACACCGATCCCACCCATCTCCTCGACAACGTGGTGAACTACTGGCTGTTGCTCGCGGTCGCGTACCCGCTCTCCGTCGTCGCCGGGTGGCGGCGTCGGCTCCTGTACGCGGCGGTCGCGTATCTGGCGCTGGTTCCGTTCGTCTCCGCGTGGGCGACCCTGTTCGCGTTCGGCGGCGCGACCGACGCCCCGGCGGCGGGGTTTTCGGACGTGAACAGCGCGTTTCTCGGCTACCTCGTCGTCGTCTGGTTCGCGGCGCTCGCGACGGAGACGGGACCGGCGGCGGCGAGCGCGTCGACGCGTCCCGAGGGGGCGTCGACGACGCGTTCTCCCGGCGTCGACGCGCGCTGGTCGTTGGTCGTCGCGTTCGGATCGCTCGCGGCCGTCTTCCTCTCGCCGAGCGGGGCCGGCTACTTTCCCCCGTCACCGTGGGTGAGTCTGCCGTTCGCGGTCGTCGCCGTCGTCGGCGGCGGTGTGCTGTACGGCCGAGCCGGCCGGCCTCGGGTGACCGGACTCGACCTCACCGCTCCCCGTGAGCTGTTGTACGTCACCGGGGGGAGCGTCGGTGCCGCCGGCGTGATCGGCTCGCTCGTGATCGTGCCGCTCGGCAGCAACGTGTTCGCCCATCTCGCCGGCTACGCGGTCGGGTTCTCGGTCGCGTTTCTCTGGGTGATCGCCGACTCGTAGCCGGCACGGCGCGGAGCGGTCTCTCGGTCGGTTCCGTCACTCGTCGTCGTCGCTGCTGCCGCTACCGTGGTGTCCGTGACCGTGTCCCTGTGCGTTCGCGGCGCCCAGCGCACCCGAACCGAACTCGTCGACTGGCGTCACGCTGTAGTCGACCGTGAGCGTGTCCTTCGTCGCCCTGACCTTCCCGACGAACGCCGATATCTCCTCCAAGCTCCCCTCCAGCACGAACAGCTCCATACAGTACTGGCCGCCGACGTGGCTGTGGAAGTTCGAGGCGACGAGCCCCTCGTGGTCGTGACGAAGGCGGATCATCCGCTCCTCGACGCTCGTGGTTTCGTAATCGAAAAGCACCGTAACTACCGCCATCAGCCGCCTGTCCTCGAGTTTCGCGTCCTCGAACTCGCCCAGCAGGTTCCGTGAGGCCTCCCGTATCACCTCGCTTCGACCGGTGTAGCCGTGTTCGTCGGAGAACTCGTCGATCCGGTTCAGTAACGCTTCGGGCATGGAGACGCTGACGACCGTCATATAATAATCCACTCGCCCCTCATTATTAATCTTTTACGTCCCGGTTACGTCCGCCGGCGACGCGTGCCGACAGCCAGTCGTAGTGTGCACGGAGGGCGTCGGTTCCGGCATCAGTGAGCGCGTAGACGTCCGCGATCCCCTCGGTTCGGCGGGTCAGGTAGCCCGCTTCGACCAACGCGGAGAGGGTTGCATAGAAGGACTGCGGATCGATCCGTTGATCGTAGTGCGTCTCGAGTCGATTCTTGAGCGATTGGGCTCGCAGCTCGCCGGCGTCGTACAGCAGCGCACAGCAGTCGCGCCGTCGGCCGCTGTGGAACCACTTCGTCATATCTCGCGTTCCGGGCGCGGCCTCACGACCGTTTCGGTCGAGGGCGGGCGGAAGGCACAAAGTTCACGTCACCCCGCCTGCGATCTGTGCCAAATGGAACGACGAGGGCAAACCGGACTATTGGAGGCGCTCTTACTGGACGTCGTCCGGCTCCACGAGACCTGGATGGAGGTCGTCTTTCCCCGGCAGCTCGATCCGAGCCGGGTACTGGGAAAGTGGCAACCGGAGACCGTGCCGCAGACGATCGGGTATTACCTCTGGGCGGTTCTCGGCGGCCCGCTGGTGGTGGCGGCGTACCCGCTGTTGATCGTGGGCTTCGCCACTCGGTTTTACGCCGCGAAGCTCGACTCCGCCGTCACCCGCTTCGGCATCGCCGGCGCGGTGATCGTCGCCACCGTCGTCTGGGGCTCGCTCACCGCCGTCACCTATCTCCAGCTCGCGACCGAGGACGTGATCGCCGTCGGCGCGGCCAGCCTCGTTGCGATCCTCGCCGCCGCCCTCGCTGCGGGGTTCTCGAAGGTCGGCGGCCGGTTCATCAGCGTCCTGTTGGCCTACCCGTTCGCCATGACGGCGCTGTTTTTACCCCCGGTCGTCGCCGCGCTCGTCACGCCCACTCTCGAACGGATCATCCTTCCGCCGAGCTACGACCTCGCGCGCTGGATCCTCGACACGTTCCTCTACGTCGGCGGGATCAACGACGTCCTCCGGGGCGCGTTCGACCTCGAGACGTTCGGCGAACAGTGGGGGCTCCCCGGGCTCGGCTACGTCCTGATGTGGGTCGGGATCTCCGTCCCGCTCGGCTGGTTCCTCGGCGTGCTCGTCGCGCTCGCGAACCTCGTCCGCCCGAAGCCAGACGCGTGAGCCCGCCGTCCGCCTGCGTCTGGCGGGAGGTTAGCGCCCGTCGTCGTATCGGTCTCTCGCCGTCTCGAACGTCGACTCCTCCCGCTCTCTCGTTCGTCGACCCTCCCGTGTCGCGATCGCCTCGGGATCGGGGCTCGCGTCGTCGTCGATCCGCGCGAACGAGCGGTGAACCTTGCTGTGACACCACCGACACAGCGCCACCGTGATCTCGTGTGGTCCCGCGTCTCGACGCGCTGCGTCCCCGGAGCACCCGTCGTTCGTCGGCCCACCCTTGTCGTCGGCCGGCCCACCCTCGTCGTTCGCGTTCGTGCCTCCGTACGAGATGTGGTGTTCCTCCACCAGCGGCCGGGCGTCCTCGCCGGCCAGCCGGATCTCCTCGAGCCCGCAACGGGCACACTCGCGACCGTCGGTCGTCGATCGGTAGTGGGGACACGCCCGCCATCTCCCATCCGAACCGACGTGACAGGCGTAGCCGTCGTCGCGGCGAGCGGCCGAGAACTCGGGGTCGTCGCCGGCGCGCTCCAGCGCGAACCGGCAGCGTCCGTCGTCGGTGAGATGGTCACAGACGCCCGCGACCGCGTACGGATCGTCGACGCCGACGGGCGTTCCCTCGGGCGTCCGTTTCATATCCATCGATACGCGTCGATGCACTTGAATACACCCGAGAGCGCCGGATCAGGCGGTCGGCAGCCACTCAGACCAGGCTCGCGCCGTCACAGTCGGTTCGGCTGAACTCCACATCGAGCAGCGTCAGAAGGGTCGGAACGACGTCAAGGAGGTCCGCGTCCTCCACCGTCGCGGCCGGGTGGTCGACGAACAGTCCGGCGTTCTCGAAGGTGTGCATCCCCGTCCGCGGTCCGTCGGGATCGAAGACGCGATCGCGCGGCCGGAACCCCGCCTTCAGGTCGAAGCCGTCGTTCGGAACCGCGACGAGATCGGGCGCGATCTCGTCGTGATCGCCCCGGAAGGCGGTCTCGCGTTCGACGACGCGCTCGACCACCGGTCGGCCGTCCGGTCCCTCGAGGGACTCCAATGCCGTCGCCAGCTCGGCTCTGACGTTCTCGTACTCGGACTCGGGGACGACGCCGTCGGGCTCGCGTCCCTCGAGGTTGAGATAGAACCGACCGGGAACGAGCGAGTAGGCTCGAGCGTCGTCGCCGATGTCCGACAGCGAGTCGTGATCCTCGTTCTCGTACGAGAGCCACCCCTCCCGTTCGAGCCACTCGTTACAGTACACGTCGTACTCGAGCCGCGTGAAGCCGTGCGTGGAGCCGACCACGAGGCGAACGTCGTCGGGGAGCGTCTTTCGGATCGTTCCGACGTGTGCGTCGAGCGCGGCGTAGAACTCCATGAACTCCTCGGCGTACGGCCCGGCGTCGAGATGGTCGCCCCATAGGAAGTGATTGACCCGATCGGGACTCGTGAACGCCCCGACGAACAGGTCCCAGTCGTCTCGCTCGACGTATCGCTGGAACAGCGCGGCCCGCCCGTCCAGCGTTTCGCGTGCGTGCTCGATGAACGCCGTCTTGTCGGACTCGTGTCCCAGCTTCGCGTTGATCGATAGCGTGTAGTCGCTCTCGGCGAGGTACGTCCGGAGCTCCTCGGGATGGGCCGCCTCGTCGACGCCCGGCGAGAGGTATCCGGACACCATCCGTTGGAGGTTTCGTTGCGGTGGAAACGTGACCGGAACGTTGAGCACGGTCGCGTCCTTTCCGGCCGCGGTCGCCCGGTCCCACACCCGGGTCGCCTGTACGTCCCGGCCCATCGGAACGTACGTATCGTAGCTCCCGACCTCCCGATCCTGGAACCCGTACACGCCGGTTTCTCCCGGGTTGACCCCGCTGGTTAGCGCCGGCCAGCAGGCGCTGGAATCCGGCGGAACGATGCTGTCGATCGCGCCGGATCCGCCCTCGTCCGCGATCGCCGACAGCGTCGGGAAGGTCTCCGGATTGTCGGCGACGAGATCGAAGGGGAGGCCGTCGATCCCGATGAACGCCACGCGCGGCGTATCGGTTCCGCGCAACCGATCGAAGAGGCCCATACGGGTACATCTACGCTGGAGCGGAAAAGCGTTGACATCGGTTCGGGACCGATCGGCGCGGGTCGTGGTCTCGTCACACCCAAGTACCGGGTCCGAGTACTAACCCCATGACCGAGGAATCGGTATGTGTGTTACATGCCGACCCCGCCGACGCCTTCGCAGCGTCCCTCGAGGACGTGCTCCGACGCGCGAGCGGTCGATTCGACGTCGATCACGTCACCGGGATGGCCGCCGCGCTCGACGCGTTCGATCCCGCCCGCTACGACTGCGTCGTCGTCGAACGCGATCTCGGCGACGGAACCGGACTCGACGTACTCGAGCGCGTTCGCACGACCGACTCGGATCTCCCCGTTCTGGTCGTTACCGGCGGCGGTGACGAGGCGTTCGCGGCCGCCGCGCTCGATGCAGGCGTGACGGGGTATCACCGAAAGGCTGACTCGGAGACGCTCGAGAGGCTTCCGAACCGGATCCGACGGAGCGTGGCTGTGAGCCGTGCGGACCGACTGGCTGCGGGCAGAACCCGGGAGCTGACGACGCTTCACGCCGTCTGTGGGGCACTGATCCGCGACGCGCCGCTTGCCGACCGGCTGCGGGAGGTCGCAACGGCGCTCGCACGGGAATCAAACGGTCCCGACCCGCTCCCCGTCCGGATCGTCGTCGACGGCGTCGTCTTCGAGAATCTCGCGGGCGAAGGGCTCGGCGACGACGCATTCGAGACGGTCACCGAAGCGCCCGCTGGCGACGTGACGGTCCGGATCGAGGTGGGCTCGGATGGGGCCGGTGCGGACACCGACCACACCGCCGACAGCGACACCGACCACACCGCCGACAGCGACGGGTTCTGGCCGTCCGTTGCGCGGCTCGTGGGCGTCCACGTCGAACGCGCGGAGACGGTGGACCGACTCCGAGCCTTCGCCGAGCGGCTGGACACGATCCTCGAGCACACGACGAACGTGGTGTTCATGAAGGACCTCGAGGACCGCTATCTCCTCGTCAACGAAGCGTTCGCGTCGATGGTCGGCCGGGACCGCGACGCGATCCTCGGGCGGACGACCGCGGCGGTCCACGGCGAGGCAGTCGCCGACCGGTTCCGCGACCACGACGCGGCCGCAATCGAGGCCGGCGAGCCGAAGCAGTTCGAGGAGCGATACCCGACCCCCGACGGCGACCGGCGGTTCGTCACCGTCCGCGTCCCCCTGTTCGACGGGGACGGCGACCCGTACGCCGTGTACGGGATCGCCACCGACGTCACGACCGAGCTCCGGCTGGCCGACGAGCGCGCCGACCTGCTGGACCGGATGGCGGACGGGTTCATCGCGATCGACGAGGACGACGAGATCACCTTCCTCAACGCCCGGGCGGTCGCGTTCGCCGGCGAGGGCCGTGACCGCGAATCGCTCGTCGGCCGAGGGTTCTGGGAGGCGTTTCCCGAAGCGGACACCGCGCTCGCGGAGGCGATCCGTGAGGCCCGCGAGCGCGGGGAGGCGACGACCGCCACGGCCTACTACGAGCCGGTCGACGGCCACTTCGAGGCGCGGGTGTACCCCGAGGGGGAGTCCGTCTCGATGTACGTTCGAGACGTGACCGATCGGGTGCGAGAACGCGAGGAGCTACAGCGGCGCGAGCGCGTGATGAAACGGCTCTACGAGATCATCGCCGAGAAGGACACGGGCCTGGAGTCGAAGGTAACCCAGCTGCTCGGGCTCGGCAAGGAGGTGCTCGGCGTCGAGTCCGGGTTGCTCTCGCACATCGAGGGCGAGCAGTACCGTGCGGAGGTCGTCGACGACGACACGGGGGTGTTCGTCGCGGACGATGTCGTCCCGCTGTCGGTGACGATCTGTGAGCGGGTCGTCTCGCAAGCGGGATCGATACAGGTGTGTGACGCCCGGACTGACCCGGAGCTCGCCGACCGGGACGGCGTGTCCGGGGCCGGGATCGCCTGCTACGTCGGCGCGCCGGTCGTCGTCGACGACGAAACGTACGGGACGTTCTGTTTCTACGACCGTGAGGACCGTCCCGATCCCTTCCCGGAGTGGGAGGTGACGCTCGTGGACATGATGGCTCGCTGGGTGAGCTACGAGCTGGAGCGGCGGGAGGCGCAGTCGGCGGTTACTCGCGAGCGGGACCGGCTGGATCGGTTCGCGAGCATGGTGTCACACGACCTTCGGAACCCCCTCAACGTCGCGAGCGGGAACCTCGAACTGGCGCGCGAGACGGGCGACACCGACCGGCTCGACACGGCCGCGAACGCTCTCGACCGCATGGACGAGCTGATCGACGACGCGCTCTCGTTCGCGCGGCTCGGCGAACGCGTCGTCGACACGGAGCGGGTCGACCTGGCCACGGTCGCCCGCGAGGCGTGGAACACCGTCGAAACCGGCGACGCGACGCTCGTCGTCGAGGAACCCGGCGTCGCCCTCGGCGACGCCTCGCGTGTCCGGACGCTGTTCGAGAACCTGTTTCGGAACAGTGTCGAGCACGGCTCGACTAGCAGCCGGACTGCGTCCGGCGACAGCGTGGAACACGGTTCCACGAGCAGTCGGGCGGAGCCCGACGACAGTGTCGAGCACGGTGGCGACGCCGTGACCGTGACGATCGGCCGCGAGGGGACGACGCTGTTCGTCGCGGACGACGGCCCGGGGATCCCCGAGGCCGACCGCGAACGAGCCTTCGAGACCGGGTTCACGACGGATCCGGAGGGGACCGGGTTCGGGCTCGGGATCGTCGAAGGGATCGCCACCGCCCACGGCTGGAGCGTCGCAGCGACCGAGTCGGCTGACGGCGGCGCGCGGATCGAGGTCCGCGGCGTCACGCCGATCCGCGACGACGAGTGAGCCGCGAGTTGGGACCCGACGACAGGAGCCGAACGAGCCGCTGGCCGGGAGCCGGACGCGAGTATATAAGCGGCGGACGAGGATCAGCGGTGGCGCGCCCCGCGAGGTCGTCGGGCTTCGCCCGACTGCCAGAGGCGCGTAGCACCTCGCTGTCGCCGGCGCGTAGCGCCGGCTGCTAGAGGGGCCGAAGGCCCCTCGATGGACGCAGCGGTCGCTTACAAGCGATCGCTGCGAGGCTGGGGAGGCGTGAGGTGCGGCGCGGAGTCGGGCCGACTCCACGTGTCAAGCCACCACGCCGGCAACGACTGATAAATAGGCAGCCGACAGGAGCCACCACGCCGGCAACGACTTATATAGGGTCGCGCGATCCGTGAGCGTTCGCGAGGCCGACAACACCCACGATCCCGGCCCCGAGCGGGAGCCTTTTGCGGCCGGCCGCCGACCCCTCGGCATGGAAACCCGACGCACGCTGCTCGTCGACGCGTTCACCGACGAGCCGCTCGCCGGCAACGTCGCCGGTGTCGTGCCCGACGCGACGGGATTGAGCGACGACCGAATGAGACGGATCGCCGCGGAGCTCGGCGCGTCCGAGACGGCGTTCGTGACGCCCGGCGACGGCGACGACCCGGCCGGCGGCGACGACCCGGCCGACGGCGACAACACGACCGGCGACGACCCGGCCGACGGCGACAACACGACCGGCGACGACCCGGACCACCGGATCCGGTATTTCACGACGACGACGGAGGTCGACCTCTGTGGCCACGCGACGATCGCGGCGTACGCGACCCTGTTCGCCGACGGGACGATCGACGCCGGCGAGTACACGCTCCGGACGAACGTCGGCGACCTCATGATACGGGTCGACGACGACGGCGGCGTCCGGATGCGCCAGGAACCGCCCGACGTGACGGTTGTCGACCCCGACACGCTCGACGCGGACCGCCTCGGAGACGCTCTCGGGATCGACCCCGCCGCGCTGCGCGACGTGGGCGCGGACCTCCCCGTCGCGGTCGCTTCGACCGGCCTCCCGTTCCTCGTCGTCCCGGTCAACTTCCTCGAGCACCTTGGGGGCGCGTCGCCCGACCCGGACGCGATCGAGGCGATATCCGACGAGTTCGACGTCGCCGGCGTGTACGCGTTCACGTTCGATACGCTAGAGTGGGACTCGACCCTCCACGGGCGGGCGTTCGCCCCCGCGGTCGGGATCGACGAGGACCCCGTGACGGGCACCGCGAGCGGCGCGGTCGGCGGCTACCTCCGGGCCGTCGAGGCGTTCGACGGCGACGCCCCCGACGAGCTCCGCTTCGAGCAGGGCCACTTCGTCGACCGACCGGGGTACGTCCGCGTGTGGGCCGGTGACGCGGACGAGCCGGTCACGATCGGCGGCGACGCCGTGGTGTCGCTGGACGGTGACCTCCGGCTGCCCGCGGAGTCGGACGACGACGATATCCTGGTCGCCTAATCGGCCACCCGCCCCCGTCTCTTACCCCGTCCCCCGCAACCCTTACTGCCGCGCGGCGTCGATCGATCGTATGGAGTTCGACCTCCCAACTGCGGCCGGTCTGGTGGTACTGCTCGTCGCGCTCGGCGCGGGCGGGCTCGTCGGCAGTGGAATGATGATCCTTCAGACGACCCTGATGATGGTCGTCCCGTCGATGATAGCCTTCGCGGCCGTCGTGTTCCTCATCGGGATGAAACACGGCGAGTTCCGCGCGCGGAGCGCCTGAACCCGCCGCGGACACCACACCGCGGTGTTTTTTAGACGACGGCGTGAACCGCCGAGCGTGCCGCTCGGATCGCCGCTTACCGAACTCGTCCTCCTGGCGGCGGGCGTCGGGTTGTTGTACCTCGGCGCGGAGCTGCTGGTGGACGGCGCGCGCGACCTCGCGCTCGCGATCGGACTGAAGGCGTCGACCGTCGGCGTCACCGTCGTGGCGTTCGCCACGACCGCCCCCGAGCTGTTCGTCGCCGTCCTCGGCGCGCTCACCGTCTCGACGGACATCGGGCTCGGCGCGATCGTCGGCTCGAACATCGCCAACGTCGGGCTGGTGTTGGGAGTCGCCGCGCTCATTCGCCCGCTTCAGGTGTCCGACACCGTTTTAGAGCGTCACGTCCCCTTCATGATACTTGCGGCGTTCCTCCTCGTCGCGCTCGGCTGGGACGGCCGGATCGGCCCCCGCGAGGGAGTCGTCCTCCTCGTCACGCTCGTCGGGTTCACGATCGTCGTCCTCCGGCGGATCCAGCGGACGCAGGCGGGGATCACCGCCGTCGAGCGCGAGGAGATGCCGAACGCGAAGCCCCGCGACGTCGCCGCCGTGGTCGGTGGGATCGTCGCCCTGGTGCTCGGCTCGCGCTGGCTGATCGAGGGCGGACGGGAGCTGCTCGCGGCCGCCGGCTTCACCGACCTCTTTATCGGACTCACCGTGCTCGCCATCGGCACGTCGCTGCCGGAGCTCGCCGCGAGCGTCGTGGCCGCCGTCCGCGACGAGGCGAGCTTCAGCGTCGGCAACGTCGTCGGCTCGAACATCTACAACGTGCTCGCCGTGATCGGGATCCTCGCGTTGATCGCCCCCATCCAAGTGAGCGCCGGCGTCCGCGCGTTCGAGTTCCCCGCGCTGATCGCCTTTACCGTCCTCCTCGTCGGGCTGATGTACCGCGGGAGACGGCTCTCGCGGCTCGACGGCGGGATCCTCGTCGTCGCCTACGTTGGCTTCATTTACCTGCTGATCCCGTGAGCGACGGGAAGCGACGCCCACCTGACCGCCGCGGCGACGATCGAGTATAACGGAGCGATGCGGCGCGCCGCCGAGCGGCCGCTTATAAGCGGCCGCTCGGAGCCCGCGAGGTCGTCGGGCGTCGCCCGACTGCCAGAGAATCTTCGATTCTCGCTGGAGCCCGCGGCTGCTTATAAAAGCAGCCGCGGCGAGGTTGGGGAGGCGTGAGGTGCGGTTGCGGTACAGGGCGGGACTCAAAGGGGCAGCCTGCTCCGGGAAGACGGGCGTTCACGAGAGCGCCGCTCTCGTGAGCCGATCAGAACGCGGAGCGTTCTGATGACGACGCAAGCACTGGAACGGGCGAGCGTCGCGAGCCCGTTCCAGCGCGCAGCGAGCGCTTCGACCGGAGCAGGCTGGGGCTTTGAACGTGTTCACCATCGATCCATACTCAAACACTCATAAACCGCCGCCAGCGACGCCATTCGATTACTTATAAACAACCGATCACTCGTATTGCGATACCCACTCCCGTAACACATCGTCACAGTCGTACTGAACGACCGAAGTGAACACGCAGCTCGGTGAGCGCTTCACCGGTGGTCCCATCGCCGAACGGAACCGACGGGTATTCGGCCGCCCACGCCCGATCTGGAGGCGTGATAGCGATCGTCGTCAGTCGGGCCGACAGCGCCTCCGAACACATCGGCGAGCGACTTCGCGCGATCGAGGACTGGACGCGCCACGAGGACCCGAGTCGCCCGGACGCCGCCGGGGGCGGGACGTACTACCGGGCGGAGGGGTTCGAGCTCCGCGAGTTCGACGACCTCCACATCCACCTTTCGAACCCGGCGACCGCGTTCGGCGGGGGCGGGGACGAGCGCGACGACGCCGACATCCGCGCCGACCCCGATCTCCTCGTCTTCGTCTCCCGACACGCCGGCGAGACCGGGGCGCTGTTGACCGCCCACGTCACCGGCAACTTCGGCCCCGCGGAGTACGGCGGGGAGCCACGGACTCTCTCGCGGGCCGCGCCGGGCGCGGTGAGTCGCGTCGTCGACGCGCTCGCGACACACGCACCCGAGGGGTACGACGTCGGGATCGAGTGTACCCATCACGGACCGACGGACGTCGCGGTCCCCTCGCTGTTCGTCGAGGTCGGCTCCGCCGAGCCGCAGTGGTCGGATCCGGCGGCCGCGGGAGCGGTCGCGCGGGCCGTCCTCGATCTCCGAGGAACCGACCCGGACCTGCGAGGACCCGACGGCGAACCCCGCCACGTCGTCGGCTTCGGCGGGGGCCACTACGCGCCCCGGTTCACCCGGATCGTCCGCGACACCGAGTGGACGGTCGGGCACGTCGGCGCGGACTGGGCGCTCGGCGAGATGGGTGCGCCCGAGGCGAACCGCGACGTGATCGACGCCGCCTTCGAGCGGAGCGCCGCCCGACACGCCGTGATCGAGGGGTCGAACCCCGACCTACGGGCGGTCGTCGAGGAACTGGGCCACCGAGTCGTGAGCGAGACGTGGGTCCGGGTCGTCGGCGACCGCCCCCTCGCGCTGGTCGAGACGCTCGAACGAACGCTCTCGACCGTCGACGAGGGACTCCGGTTCGGCTCCGTGGTGCCCCCGGTCGACGGGGACGACACCGGAGACGAGCTCGACGGCCTTGCCGTCCGCGAGCTCCCTGCCGACCTCCTCGCACGGGCACAGGGAATCGACGGGGACGCGGCCCGCGCGGCCGTCGAGGCGAACGCGGTCGGGTTCGAGACCGAACAGGCGGGAAGCCGGGCGGTGGGGCGGGCCGTGTTCACGGTCGAGGTCGGGGAGCGGAACAGGAACGGGAACGGGGACAGGTCCGAGGCCCCCTCCGGATACGTCGCCCTCGTCGACGACCTCGCGGACGTGTTGGCGGCCGGCTACGACGAGGTCGCGGTCGACCGCGACGAGGCAGGCCGACCGACAACGGTTATCGCACGCGAGACCGCGTTCGACCCGGAGCGGGCCGACATACGTGGAGTCCCCGAGGGGCCGGCGTTCGGGCGGCTGGCGAACGGCGAGCCCGTCGAAGTCAACGGCGAGACGGTCCGCCCGCCCGAGGTCTCACGCGAGACCGAAGAGCGCTTCCCGATCGGTCCGTCCGAGTAGCGGTCCGGATCCCGAACCATCGGGCGTCCCGCTCCCCGTTCCTCGTCCGACTCGCGTCAGACGATCGGGCAAAAATAAATACGTCCGGGTCGCAACTGGACCATATAATGGACTCTATCGTTGAGGACGCCATCGACGAAGCCGAGGAGGCCCCGGACGAAGGAGCCGGGGAGCTCGGTGACCCCGCGGAGGACGGGCACGCTGGTGCGCCGCCACAGACCGGAACGATGACCGACGACGAGCTGCAGGACGTGCTTCAGGACCTCCAGACGAACATCACCGTCGTCGGCTGTGGCGGGGCGGGCGGCAACACCGTCAACCGGATGACAGAGGAGGGGATCAAGGGCGCGAAGCTCGTCGCGGCCAACACCGACGTTCAACACCTCGTCAACATCGAGGCGGACACGAAGATCCTGATGGGTCAACAGAAGACCCAGGGGCGCGGCGCTGGCTCGCTCCCGCAGGTCGGCGAGGAGGCCGCGATCGAGTCCCAAGAGGAGATACAGGACGCCATCGACGGCTCCGACATGGTGTTCGTCACCGCCGGCCTGGGCGGCGGCACCGGTACCGGCTCCGCGCCCGTCGTCGCGAAGGCCGCCCGCGAATCCGGCGCCTTGACCATCGCCATCGTCACGACTCCCTTCACCGCGGAGGGCGAGGTCCGACGCACCAACGCCGAAGCGGGTCTCGAACGCCTCCGCGACGTGAGCGACACCGTCATCGTCGTCCCCAACGACCGTCTCCTCGACGCGGTCGGGAAGCTCC
>LFFM01001018.1_pt1 | contig 19964 bp, 18 predicted proteins | sample 643131 | NCBI WGS metagenome assembly LFFM01 (sample SAMN03777445, study PRJNA286221) | soda lake metagenome | biome: soda lake; feature: Kulunda steppe; material: water; isolation source: sample Tc-Br brine of Tanatar trona crystallizer | place: Russia: Kulunda steppe | collected 2011-07
CGTCGTGTCGAAGATCCGTACAGGACCGATTTCGATGTTAGAAGCTATCGTGCCCTGGAAGAACTCGATCCGCCGGGGTGTCCGACGAAGCCTCCGTGATGTCTGTCATCGACTCACAGCAACAGGCACCGCTATTTAACCGTTCCGCCGCGCGCAACATTCGAGCACGCAGAACACCCGCACGGCTCATTGCGATCCGAAAAACCGCTAGACCTCAACGCCACCATAGTCCCTTATATTGTATATATTGATATTGTGTTGGAGCTGTTCTGCTGTTTCGGAACCGGGTTCATAAGCAGAATTGACGTTCGTTTCACTCCGGTCATTGCTGGCGCGCGAACGCGCCCCAATGTCGAGGAAGCTCTTACAGTCCAAGCGCGTCCGTGATCGCGTCCCGAGCAGCCATCAGATCTGGGTGGGTCCGGTCTCGTGGGCGCGGCGCGTCCACGTCGACGACCGTCTCAACCGTTCCCGGCTGGCCGCCGAGTACAACGACCCGGTCGGCGAGGTACGCAGCTTCCTCCACGTCGTGTGTAACGAGCGCTATTGTCGTCCCCCGCTCGGCCCACACCTCCAGTAGGTTGTCCTGTTGTTCGTACTTGGTGAGCTGATCGAGCGCAGAGAACGGCTCGTCGAGCAACAACACCTCGGGCCGATACGCAAGCCCCCGCGCCAGCGACACGCGCTGAGCCATCCCGCCGGACAGCTCTCCCGGACGGCTCTCGGCGAACCCGTCGAGACCGACGGTTTCGATCAGCTCGTCGACGCGCTCACGCGCCGCGGGGTCGTTGCGATCGACATCGGCCGGAAGCCCGACTGCGACGTTTTCTCGCACGTCCGCCCACGCGAGGAGACGAGCCTCCTGAAACACCATTCCGACCGCGTCGCTGCCGCCGTCACGGACATCGACGCCGTCGACGGCCGCCCGTCCCTCAAAAGAGCTCTCTAACCCGGAGAGCACGCGCAACAGCGTCGACTTCCCGCAGCCGGAGGGGCCGACGACTGCGACGAACTCCCCCTCCTCAACCGTCAGGTCGACGCCATCGAGCGCGACGGTATCGCCGTATCGCTTCGTGAGTCCGCGGACGGCAAGGGTTGGGTTTTCAGTCGTTGTAGCCGCACTGGAGTCCGGATCCTCACCAGTCGACGACACGGCGTTCCACCCCCTTGACCGCGAGATCCGAGAGGTTTCCGAAGAACGCGAACAGCAGGATCGAGCCAACGATGATGTCGGGGCGCGCGAGCACCCGCCCGTCGCTCATCAGGAAGCCGATCCCCTGACTCGCCGCGATCAGCTCCGCGGCCACGACGAACATCCACGCCAGCCCAACGCCGCCGCGGATCCCCACGAGCAGGCTCGGTACCGCGGCGGGGAACACCACCCGCCGAAGCGACTCAACGCGGCCGAGGTCGTACACTTCTGTCACCTCGATCAGCTCGTCGCTCACGTTCGCAATCCCTGTCGAGAGGTTGAGATAGACGGGGAAGAAGGCTCCCACGGCGATGAGCAGCACCTTCGCGCTCTCGCCGATCCCGAACCACAACAGGAACAGCGGAACCCACGCCAGCGAGGGGATGTTCTTCAGGCTCTGTAAGAGCGGGTCGAATAGGTCGTTTACGAGTCCGTAGAGCCCGGTTAGCGTACCGAAAACGACCCCAACCGAAACCCCGAGCGCGACGCCGAATATCACCCGCTGGAGGGTAATAGCGATGTGGCCCCACAGCTCGCCGGTAACGGCCATCCCGTAGAGCGTCTCGACGACACGAAGCGGCTCCGGGAGCTGGTGCGGAGCGAACACGCCGGCAGCCACCAGCAGGTGCCAGACCACGACGAGCGCGGCAGGAACGACGAGTCCAAGCAGCCAGCGGAACCGGTCGAGCGCCGGACGGATCCCGGAGTCGCTCTCGGAGCCGAACCGATCCGCCTCGCGGGTGGTCGCCATCTCACTCGCCTCCCGGGCCGATCCCGGCCGCGAACTCCGTATCGAGCAGGTCGTCGACGCTGCCCGCCGGGTCGGCGTCGTCGTTGACGAGCCCCTCACGTTCCAGTATCGGCGCGAGCTCAGAGAGCAGGTCACGGTGGTCCTCGCCGGGTATCTGCTCGGTGAGGTCGTTGCGCGCGGTGAACACTCGTTCGGCGACCGGCTCGGACATGTCGGACTCGCTTGCGAGAATTCCGGCCGTCTCCTCAGGATTCTCGAGTGCCCACTCACGGCCGCGCTCGTACGCTCCGATTACTCGGCGAGCGTCTTCGGGGTGGTCCGCAAGGAACTCGTCGAGGAAGTTGAGGAAGCCGTAGGTGTTGAAATTCGGTTCACGGAAGAACAACTCCGCGCCGTCGTGTTCGAGCTCCAACTCGGCCATATGGGGGTCGAGGCCGGCCCACGCGTCCACGTCTTCTCGGACCAGCGAGGACTGCCCCTCAGGGTGTTGGAGGTGAACAACCTCCACGTCGTCCTCGCTCAGCCCCGCTTGGTCCAGCGCTTGGAGCAGGAAAAAGTACGGATCCGTGCCGCGCGTCGCAGCGACCTGTTTCCCTTCGAGGTCAGCTATCGTCTCGATACCGCTGTCTTCGAAGGCGACAAGCGCGGTCCATTCGGGCTCTGAGTAGATGTACGGCGTCGTGATCGGGACGCCGTTCGAGCGCGCCATCAGGGCGGCGACGCCCGCGGTAGAAGCAACCTCCGCCTGTCCGCCCTGTGAGTACTCGTTGGCTTGGTTACTCCCGAGACTCAACACCCACTCAACCTCGACGTCGGTGTCGTCGAACGCCTCCGACAGCCATCCCTTCTCGCGTAACACGAGACTAACCGGGTTGTAGTACGCATAATCGACCGTTACCGTCCGACCGTCGCCCCCGCCGATACAACCGGCGAACAGCGAACTGCCGATCGCCGCGCCGGTGCCCCCGAGGAACTCTCTCCGTTTAACCATATAGCTTCATAGTAATTCCATTCATAAGACAATATGGCTATGGAGAATATTCAATCGCACCTATGATGCTTCACAGTAATCAATCGGAGCGGATGAGAGGCGTCAACACGGAGTAATCTGGCGCCTTACCCGCTCTATGGCGGATATAGCGGTGTCATACGGGTGGATCGCCTTTCGGTCACGAATCCGACCCCGTGCGTGATACCGGATTTGATTGCTGGTATCGACGGTACGACCCGGATATTCTGTCGACAACGCACGAACACTGCCGACTCACCCCGATGAATCCATTATAAACGAGAGTCCGTCTTCGTCACATCCCCATGTCTTCTGCGTCCTCGGGGACGGGGAGATCGTGGACCGCAACGCCGAGCAACTCCGCGGCGTGGTCGAGCGCCATGTCGAACCCGTAGTACCGTTCGAGTTCGTCGCCGTCCGGAGCGGTTCGGACCTTCAACATCGCGTACCCGTCGACGTTCTGTGCGACCGTCGCGGTCCGTCCGTCGGCCGAGAACGTGAGCAGACGCTCCTCGTCGCTCTCCTCGTACTGCGCGGTAACGCCATTCGCTGCCGTCGTATCCGACATACTACCGTTACGAGCCGATCCGTGTCGTATCTGTCGGTCGCTCCCGCCCGGCAGACTGAGTCGAATGGGAGTATCATCCACACGCACAGAAGCGGGTCGACTTCGGGCTTCCCCGACTCACCTTTTAAGTCGCGGCGCGAGAGACGCCGCGTATGCGAATCGCGCTTATTGCTCACGACGAATTAAAAAACGAGATGGTCGCGTTCGTGAACGCACACCGGGAGACCTTGGCCGAGCACGAACTGATAACCACCGGGACCACCGGAACACGGATCGCTGAGGAGACCGGGCTGCGGGTGAATTGGCAAGCCTCTGGACCGCTCGGGGGTGATCTCCAGATCGGCGCGATGGTCGCAGACGGTACTATCGGCGGACTCGTCTTTCTCCGGGACCCACTCACCGCACAGCCACACGAGCCGGATATCTCCGCGCTGCTCCGAGTCTGTGACGTGAAGGACGTTCCTGTCGCGACGAATCTCGCGTCGGCAGAACTGCTCGTTGGCGGATTACTTGAGGGTAACACAACTGTCAGCGATGAGCTGATCGACGACGAGTCTCCGCTCGCGGGCGGCGAGTATCAAGAAGAGTAGTCGGGACAGCGGGGTTTATATTCGTCGCCGCGTAGCCGGGGCTGATGAGCGTCGAACAGTCGGATCGCGGGCGAGCAACGGCTGGCGGAGCGATGCGGCTCGTGATCGTCGCGCTCGCACTCGTTCTCCTCACTGCTCCCGTCGCGAGCGCCGTCGCCGCCGCGGGCTGGACGGCAACTCTCGGTGACGCGACAACGGTCGCGAACAGCACAGAAGGACTGACAGCTGCGAACGATGGGACTGATGACGGAGCGGGCGCCATCGACTCTGGAGGTGTCTTGGACACCTCTGGGACCGACGGCGGAGAAGACGAGACGCGGCGAACTGGCGCACCGCTTACGGAGTGTTTCGTCGGTGAGGGGTACCCGCTCTCCATCGGGAACGGATCGGCGACCATCGACGCCGTTGTTCACGCGTCCGTGCTCACCGATCCGGCCGCAGGCGACGAGTTCGGCGTAGAGCTAGCCGGCTCGATCGATGAGGATCCGCTCGTAACGCTGGCTGCTGGCGTTCGCTTTGACGCGCCGGGACTGCTCTCGACAGGCGTGAATCCGTTTGCCGCATTTGATCTGGTATATACCTACGAGCTACGACTGCCGATGTTTGACGGTTCCATCGGCGACACCGAACACCGTGAGGACAGTCCGCCGGTCGGGTCGGCCGCCGGAACGGTCCCCTGCTGATCCGGCCGCGACCCGGAGGGCGACAACTGCGCTCCCTTGCTCTCAAACGGTTGCGTTCCCGTTGAGACGAGTGGGGTTATTCCGGGCGGACGCCACGAACTAACCCGAGCAGCTCTCGACGGGCGTCGTCGACGGCGTCACCGCCCCCGTCGAGCCGGTACGCTCCCCCGGCGAGGAGGTACTCGTCCGACTCCCACACGGCGAGCAGCGCTTCGACGGGGACAGCCCCCGTAGAGAGTGTACAGTGAGCGCGATACGTGACTAGTGTCGCCGCGGAGGCATTCGGATCGTCGACCCGGATCGAGCGCTCTCCGCGCTTTTCGACCGCCGTGATGTTCCGGTCCGCGAGACGGTCGCGGAACCCTGCCCGTGCCCGGTTCTCAACAAGGCGGGTAAGTGCCTGACTCGGCGTTCCGCCGGGCCGGATCCGGAGTCGGCTCGCAAAGAAGAACGGACGCGGGTCCGCACGGTCCGTTCGCTCGTATCTGGCGGTGCCAGCCGTCACTGAGACCGGACCGGCGGAGAAGGGTCGGTCCGTCGCTTGCTCGACGCATCGCCACCCGTCGAGCCGATCGGCGGGGACGATCGGAGGATCCATGCGACACGTTTCGTGCGACCGCGCCTAAATAACGGGGGTCGTTCGACGCGGACAGCCCCCCAACGTGATCGGGCCGGTCGACCAGATCGGGCCGATACCCGCGTCAGTGGTCGTCTTCGCGCCACTTGTGTTCGCAGTCCGTACAGACAAAAAAGCGCGTCTCGGACTCGTCAGCCGAGCGGATCTGTTGCATGTACCAGTACGCCTGATCGTTTCCACACTCCGGGCAATGGGCAGTCGTCTTCGGGAGCCCCTTATCCTCGGCGTCGCTGACATCGATCACTTCCGACTCCTCCTGAGACTCGGTGATCCACGCGTCCTCCTCGGCGTCGGCATCGCGACCCGTCTCGTAGCCGCAGGAGCCACACACCCAGTGATCCTCGCCCTCACCGGACTTCATCATCGAGCCGCACTCGTCGCAGAACTTCATAGCCGAACCTACAACGGCCGATACATAAACGGCGGGATCCGCCGTCGACGGAGCCCAGCCGCCGAGCGTCGCGGCCGACCGACGTGATCAGAGGTGGTCGGCGAGCACGAACCGAATCCGTTCCTCGTCGCTCCCTTTCGTCTCCCGCCCCGTGACGACTACCTCGCCGATCTCACCCGTAGATCCGACGTGTGTGCCCGCACAGGCGGTTCGGTCGTACGGCTCCTCGTTGGGTTCGCTCTCGGCTCCCCCGACCTCGACGATCCGGAGCTCGGTGATCGAATCCGGCAAGAGGTCGATCCGCGTTCGGTCGGTGTCGAGCGTCTCCTCCGCGGCCGCCCGGTCCATCGTATAGCTACTCACGGGACGGTCATCGTCTACGAGGTCGTTGAGTCGACCCTCGATCCGGTCGAGGTCTTCAGCGTCGAATCGGTCGTAGGCGGCATCGAGATGGGCGTGGTCGGTGTACAGTTGGTTCCCGGTCGTTGGGGCGTCGTACGCGTCGAGCAACACCGCCGATAATAGGTGCTGTACGGTGTGATAACGGGCGTGTGCGGACCGACGATCCGCATCGATCTCGCCGACAACCACGGTCCCCGGCTCGGGGAGCGACAGATCGTCGGCTCCTCCGTTCCCGTCGACGGGCTCGACCGTGTGGTAGATGGTGTCCGCCTTTTCGACATCGACGACCCGCCATCGGCGGTCCGGATCGTCGGCGATCCGAAAGCGTCCGGTGTCGTGCGGCTGTCCGCCGCCGGTCGGGTAAAAGTGCGTCCGGTCGAGGACGATCCGCTCGTCGAGCCCACGCTCTACGGTCGCCTCGAACCGAAGGACGGTGTCATCGTCGAGGTACAACTGCTCCGTCATACCGTTCGGATGCCGCCCCAGCGATATATATACCTCGCCGCGTCGGCAACGACGACGGGTTGTCCCCCGAATCCACCGGGACGAGGAATCCGTCCTCGACTGTGGCCGGGGGTGGAACCCGATACTGGGGCGTCGTAACGACTAAGAACGAAACGCTCCTCGGTTACGGTAATGAATCATGAGCTTTTTGCCCGAGGTGGTCCCCGTGGGCGTCGAAATTAAGGAGACGGAGGTGGCGGACGAGGATTTCGAGGAGATGAAGGGGTTCGTCAGAGACTACCTCGCCGCAAGCGTCGAAAGCGAGGAGGACGGCGGTCGGATGCGATGGTACCCTTGGCACTCGGCCGACTACCGGTTCAACCACATCCTCAACGTCGTCGATCTCGCGGTGGAGATTGCCGAGCAGGAGGGTGCCGATGTCGACGTGGTTCGTGTGGCCGCACTGTTTCACGATGTCGCGAAACTGGAGGCCGATCAGGACGTCCACGCCGAGGCCGGCGCGCGCGTCGCTCGGGAGTATCTCCAGAGCCGTGGCAACTACCCGGAGTCGTTCATCGAGGAGGTGTGTAGTGCGGTCGTCGACCACTCGTACACCGGCGACCTCGACGATGTCCCGCTGGAGAGTCGCTGTCTGATGGAGGCCGACGTGCTCGACAAGGTCGGTGCGAACGGAGCCGTCCTGATGTTGTTGCGGATGGGGTACGAGTCGCGAACCCATATGGATGCGGCAAAGATGGTGGACCGGGTTCTCGACCGAGGAGCGGACCACACCGACCGCATCGTCTCCGACACCGCGGAGAGTATCGCTCACCAGCGGATCAAGCGAGTCCGGTGGCTCCGCGAGTGGTTAGAGGAGGAAGTGACACTGATGGATTCTGACGGCGTTACCGAGCGCTAGCGCCGACTCTCGCTCGCAGCGTCCGATCGGACGACCCGGAATCGTGGAGGGGCCTGCGACCCGCCCAACTCTTCGCTCGGCTCGATGGCTCCTCAAGCGTCGGGATCAACATCCGGGAGCGTCGTGGAGAGGTATCGGTCGATACCCTGTCGGACATCGCCGACCCATTCGCGGTCGTTCGTCGTCGCCCATCGCAGCATTGCCCCGGACGAGAGGGCCTGTAGGGTCGCTGCGACCTCGGTGGGTGTGACCGATCCGTCGTCGGGTACGTCAATTGAGTCGTTCGCGCGGATGTTGGCCGCCGCCTCTCGGACGGATCGTTCGAGGAACCGCTGGAACACCCGGTCGCTGCGATCGAAGTGGCCCCGGTAGGCCTCGTCGGTCGCCGCCTGTGCGCGCAGTTCGATGACGGCGGTGAGAAACCGGGCGTCCGGTGCGTGTTCCGCGTCGATGGAGGTCGGGTCGGTCATCGCGGACACGTACGCGTCGAGGCGTGTGCGTGGGGGGAGGTCGAAGGCGTCAGCGGCGAGTGCCGACTCGAAGTCGTCGAGCAGGTACTCCAGGAGGTCGACCAACAGCTCGTCTTTTCCGTCGTAGTGGTGGTAGACGAGCGAGGGGCTCTTATCGAACTCCTCGCCGATCCGTTTGATCGTGAGATCGGCGTAGCCGTGTTCACAGAGCGCGCGGAACGCGGCCCCGAGGATGGCCTCACGCGTGTCCGTCGGCTCCGCGAACGGATCCTCCATATCCGATGTACCACGGCTGGGTATATATCCTCCTTGATTGAATATTCATTCAACACGCTTATGTGGCGGGACACCGAGACGAACGTATGACTCGATTCTGCGGAACGCGGAGGCCGAACCCGCAGTTGCCCTCCGGTTCGCACGCGGATTGTACCCTCGATCGGACCACGCTCGGAGGTGGGCATGACTGAGTGGTGGTCGCCGCGAAACGCGGCGTTGATTGTCGTCGCTGCCGGCTGTCTCGTCGCGCTTGGTGTCGGCATGGCGTTTGCTGGAGTCGCCGCGGAGTCGACCGCCGAGAGCGACGCCGACGCGACGCTGGCGCTCGGCGGAGACGATCCGATCGGACAGGCGGGCGGCGGGAGCGGCCAAGTTCGTGGATCGCCCGATTTGGACCTCTTTGTATCCCAGCCCACTGTCGCGACTGGCGGAACCGGCGCAGTAACTCTCGATATCCTCAACACCGGCGAGATGGACTTCGGCAACGAGCTTGACCCGCGCGTGACGACCGCGCGGAGTCTCCGACTGGAAGCCGAAGCCGACGAAGACGACCCGATCGAGGTCGAGTCCGGAGAGATCGCCGTCGGCGACGTGGCGACAGGCACGCCGACCTCGGTTCCGATCGACATCGCCGTTCCCGACGACACGCCTGCCGGAGAGTACGACATCGACGTGACCGCTCGGTATCGGTTTACCAATCAGATCCTTCCCGACTTCACCAACCACAACGATCGCCGCGGAATCGATCGCTTCGAGGTCACAGTCGTCGTCGACGACGGCGCTCGGTTCGCGATCCTCGATTCGGAGACCGACGCACAGGTCGGCGGGGACGGTGATGTCCGTGCGACGCTACAGAACGTGGGTGAGGAAACCGCCCGCGACGCAGTCGTTTCCGGAAGTGGCTCGGGAAGTGGCGTCACCGTGGGCAGCGGCGGAGCCGGCGCAGAGGTGTTCGTCGGTGACTGGGAGCCCGGAGAGAATCGGACCGTAACGTTCGACTCGACGGTTGATCCGACGTTCACGAGCGAGAGCTACGTGCTCCGGTCGACCGTCGACTACCGGGACCGCGACGGCGTCGAGACCACATCGGCCGCCTCTCGGACCGGTGTGACACCGATCCCGGAGCAGTCGTTCGACATCGACGACGTTGAGGGAACGCTTGAGGTGGGCTACTCCGGCACCGTCTCAGGGACAATCTCCAACGATGGACCGCTGGCGGTCGAAGACGCCGTGTTAGTCGCCGAACCGCAGAGCGCCCGCGTCAGCTTCGGCGAAGACAGATACGCCCTCCCTGATCTCGAAGACGGCGAGTCCGTTGACTTCTCGTTCGACGCCGACGTGAGCGGACAAGCAGACCCCGGACCGAGACAGGTTAGCTTCACGGTCGAGTACACTGCCGGTGACGCCACGATGACGGCGTCGTCGAGCGACCGTGTGCAGGTGGACCCGCGACGACCGGAGTTCGCCATCAGCTCCGACGGAACGTCGATTCCGGCGGGAGAGACCCGGCGAATCACCTTCGAGATAACGAACCAGCGACCGGAGACGCTGTCGTCCATAAACGCCGGATTGTACGTTGACAGTCCGCTCACTGCCGTCGAGGACGACGCGTTTGTCGACGAACTGGGTCCAGGTGAGTCCACAGAGATCTGGTTCGAGGTGTCTGCCGCCGGGAGCGCAAACGAACGGACCTACCCGGTCGAGTTAGACTTCCGGTACGACGACGAGCGCGGGAACGACCGCATCTCCGACGTGACGCAGTACCCCGTCGACGTGACCGAACCCATCGACGACGGTGATGGCCTCCCACTCCTCGGCATCGGCATCGGTGTCGTCGTTATCGTCGCTGTCGTCGCTGGGGTCGTCTGGTACCGCCGACGCGAATCGTAACTCGATGACTGGACTCGTCCCGGAGCCGGCCGATCGCCGCGGTCACGAGCGACCGCCGGAGGCACCGTGACAGCCGCCGATCGGCTCGTCGAGCGTCTCGACGCTGAGGTCACAGAGCGTCCAGCTATCGTCGTTGCGCTCTTTATCCTCGTGAGCGTCGTCGCTTTCGGCGGGGTAGCCGCGGTCACGACCGCGGCGGGCGCGGACCAGTTTACGCAGGACATTCCGGCCCAACAGGCGCTCGACGACATCGACGAGGAGTTCGACGATGCCATCGGTGGCGCTGCGACCTCCGCACAGCTGATCGTCTCGGACGACAACGTGCTCTCGCGGCCCGCGCTGGTGCGGATACTGGAGACCCAGCACCGATTGGAGACGCGATCAACGCTCCGGGTGGGGTCGACATCGAGCCACGCGAACGCGATCGCAACACAGCTCGATCCAACCGCGGAGACAGCCGCCGAACAGCGTGACGCGGTCGAGGAGGCGACACCGCGCGAACTCGCGGCCGCGATCGAGGAGGCGGACGCCGCAGGCGCTGTGGGCGCGCAGGTGTCCGCCGACTACAACCCGACAGCCCAGCGCGCGGGGACAGCGATCGTCGGCGTTACGTACGATCTTCCGGAGTCGGCGACGAGTGAGCGCGTCGAGGAGCTACAGACGCGCAGCGTCGGCGTCGTCGACTCTGTTCCCGGGTCCGAGTCGGGAGACAACGTCATTCTCTTTGGCGACGGGATTCTTCAAAACGAGATTACGGCGCTGTTGACTGACACCGCGATCATCGTCTTCCCCGCCGCACTGCTGTTTATACTGCTGTTCCTCCTTTTTGCCTACCGCGACCCCATCGACATGACACTCGGGCTCACGGCACTGGGGATGTCCGTCCTGTGGACCTTCGGGTTTATGGGATACGCCGGAATCCCGTTCTCCGACTCGCTTATTACCGTGTTCCCGCTGTTGTTGGCGGTCGGGATCGACTTCGGGATCCACATCATCAACCGGTATCGGGAGGAGCGGTTGGAGGGCGGTGAGATCGGAGAGTCGATGCGGATAACGACCGATCAGCTGCTTATCGCGTTCCTCCTCGTGACGATCACGACGGTGATGAGTCTGCTCGCGAACGTCGTGAGCCCGTTCGATCCGAACCGAGACTTCGGGATCGTCGCCGCGGTTGGGATGATATTCACGCTGTTGGTGTTCGGCGTCTACCTCCCGGCGGCGAAGGTGCTTGTGGACCGCGGGCGCAGCCGGTTCCCGATCCCCGAGTTCGGGACTACGCCGCTCGGATCGGGCGGGTCGGCTCTCGGCCGGGTGCTTCACGTCGGCGTTGACCTCTCGCGGATCGCGCCGATTGCGGTCGTGCTCCTCGTTCTTGTCGGCGGCGCAGCCGGGGGTGCTTACGGGACCGGCGTCGACACGGAGTTCTCCGAGGAGGCGTTCTTCCCCGATCAGGACCGGTTGGACGCGTACACGCAGTTGCCGGAGCCGTTCGCGCCGACCGAGTACACGTTCCTCCAAGTGTTGACGCTGTTCGAGGAGGAGTTCGAGCAGGACTTCATCGGTTCCGTGACGTTGTATATCGATCAGTCGGTCCGCGACGACGACAGCCTCGAACTCATCGATCGCACCACACGGAACCCACCCGATACCTTCGAGACGACAGCGGACCGGCGAGCCGAGTCGACGAGTATCGTGACCGTCATCGACGATCACGCCGAAGCGGACCCCGCGTTCCGGGAGACGGTCGAGCGCAACGATCGGCTGGGGACGGGCGTTCCCGACCGGAACGTCGACGAGGTGTACGACGAGATACTCGCCTCGCCGGCAGAAGGGCAGGCTCGCGGCTACCTCGCCGCTGACCGGGGGAGTGCTCGGATCGACTACACGATTCGGCCCGGCGTCGACGGCGGTGAGGCGGTCGACGACGTACAGGCCCTCGCCGACCGGACGCCACTCGACGCGGTGGCAACCGGTGAACTCGTCGTGAACGAGGAGGTGATCGACCTGCTGCTCGACTCCGCGGTTCAGAGCCTCATCGTGGCGTTCATTCTCACCGCGGTCTTCCTTACCCTCTCGTATCGGTATCTGGAGGGCAAAGCGGTGTATGGGCTGATCAACCTCATTCCGGTACTCACGACTGTCGGACTGCTCGTCGGGTCGATGCGGCTGCTTGATATTCCGTTGACACCGATCAACGCGCCGATCCTCTCGGTGTCGATCGGGCTCGGTGTCGACTACACAGTCCACTTCGTCCACCGATTCGTCGACGAGTACAAGGCCGGTCGGCCGGTCGAGGAGGCCCTCGAAGTCACGATGGGCGGTACCGCGGGCGCGCTCACCGGGAGCATGCTCACCACGGTCACCGGTCTCGGCGTGCTCTGGCTCGCCGTTATCCCACTGATCCAAGACTTCGGCGCGTTGCTCGCGCTCGGCGTGTTCTACGCCTACCTGTGTTCGATCGTGTTGGTTCCGTCGCTGGTGGTCGTCTGGGACCGATTCGGCTCGGTCATCGGCCTCGGACTGGAGGCGAATATTCGCTCCGGGGAAGGGGTCCGGACCGACGGTGGGTGACACCTGATGACAAAATTAAATACGACTCATGTCGACCCCAGAATATGACCGATGGGGAGCGAGCCGATCCCGTGGATCGCTGTTCGTTTCGACTTCACCGTGACAAGATCCCCACTGACAAACGCGAGGAGACGATGGCCGGGACGCGAACGCGACTCGATACGGATGAGGACGGATACTGGGAGTGTTCGCATCACGCCGAGATCGAGGGGCGGTGTCCGTTTCACGCGCCGGAAGACGCACGTCCCGACTCGGCGGTCGTTTCACGGGAGGCGATCCGACGGATCCGTTCGACGGATCCGGACTTAGACAGGGAGACTCGACGTGACCGGAAGCAGTTCATCGGCGCGACCGTCGAGACGCTCGTTCTGGAAGACGAGCGATTCCGAGGATCGGACAACTTCCCGATCGACCTCCGGTGTGCGGATATAGGGACCGTACAGGCGGACTCGGCTGACTTCGACGTTCCGGTCGACCTCCGGGAGGCGACCGTGGATCACTTCCAAGCGACGAATTCGACGTGGAAACGACTGTTCGCTCAGGGGGCAACCCTGCGGACGAGCGAGTTCGACCAGGCGACGATCGGTAGAGCCTACTTCGACGACGGCGAGATGGGACTGTTCCGGTGTTATCAGTCTACCATCGAGTACGCCAACTTCCACGGCGTGACCATCGACCACGCCAACTTCCTCTACGCCGAACTCGGGCAGGTCGGGTTCTTCGACGCGACTATCGACATCGCGACCTTCTCGAACGCAACCGTCACCGGCGGGGCATATCTCAACGACGCGAGCTTCACCTACCTTAACGCGGAGTTCATCGGTGGTCGGAGCTTCCACTTCTCCACGATCGACGCCGTCGGCGCGACGTTTCGCGGCGCGCGCCCGCGAAAGCTCCGCCTAGACGGCAGCCGCTTCGATCGACTCAGACTGGAGCGGGTAGACATCGACGAGGCGGGGGCTCCCGAAGCGTCCTTGGGGGTTGTTTCGATGGCCGACTCCCGGTTCGGCGAGCTCGACCTGACCGACGTCTCGTTCGCCGGTCCGCTCTCCCTGAGCGGGACAATCATCGACGGATCGATCGAGTTGACGCCGACAACGATCGGCACGAACGTTGGATACGTCCGATGTGACGGGGCGGACATCGCGACTGGTCGGCTAGAACAGCCCCCGAACGACACGATCGTCTACGATTTCACTGACGCCCGGATTGGTTCAATCGACGTCGGGGGCGAGACGGTTGATCCTCTCCTTTCTCGACTCCGGTTCCTCAACACGGATTTCGACGGCTTCGAGTTCGGGAAACTCCCCGGCTTCGATCTTGACGCCGTCGGATACGAGATCCACACGCTCGGATACGAGCCCGAAATGCTTGCGGTGAACGAGCTGATGTTGGCCACGGTAACGGACCTCCACTCGGCCGTCGAGACGAGCGTGCTCTCCGGTACGGGGAAATACAACGTTGTCGAGTTCGAGGCTATCGACGGCTCGAACGCCGACGTGGATACGGCGGCCGTCGCGAGGTCCCAGGCCGAACGACTGGTCAAGACGATACCCGTCGACTCCACGCCGGCGACGGTACCGGACACCGACGTGGCCGGCGTCGAACTGTCGGAGGGAGCCGCCGGTCTGCGTGATCGGCTTCAAACCGTTTCACCGACTCTCGACGCGCGGACGCTCGAGACGACGTACCTGAAGGCCAAGAACGGTGCTTCAGCGGTGGGAGACAGCACGGCGTCCGGTCGCTTCTTTCAACGCGAACGTAGGTACAGACGCCGTTGCCACCGGGACGCGGCGCAGGATCCGAGCCGCTCGCTCGGCCACCGGGTACGACGCGCGACACAGTGGGGGCGAAACCTGCTCCTTGGCGCGACCACCGGCTACGGGGAACGACCGCTCCGAGTCATCGGGGCGTCGATCGTGACGGTCGCCCTCTTCACCGCCGTGTATCTGGTAACGCAACCGTCGCTCAGCGGGATCGAGAACCCGGGACCGATCGATTACGCCGTGTTCAGTTTTCAGAGCTTCATCACGTTTATTGTCGGCCCGCCGGCGGAGACGACGACTCTCCTCGTTCGGGTCGTGAGCGCGGTCGAGGGGTTCGTCGGCGCGTTCTTTGTCGCGCTGTTCGTGTTCACGCTCACGAGACAGATCCATCGATGAGGTGGCAGGGGCCTACCCGGCACGGGCGTCAGCGTTTTGCGAACGCGCTTCGGGACTCGATCGTATGCGTACCCACGAGACACGTACCGTGGAGCTCCGCTGGTTCGCGGACGGATCGGTTCCGGAAGAATTGAAACGGTGGTTCAAGCGGATTCGGGACCGGCCACCGCTCAGTAGAACTGACCTGTATCTCCACCCGAGCGACGCGGAGCTCAACGTGAAACTCCGTGGGGACAGCGACGTGATACAGGTGAAGCAGCGCTTCGGTTCGACGGAGGTTCGCCTGCGTGAGACGCTGGTTGGCTCCGCGGAGGAGTGGTACAAGTGGTCGTTCGACCTTGACGAGTCGCCGCAGTTCCCCGATGTCGATTCCACGGGGCGCTGGATACCGGTCGAGAAGTCGCGCCGGAAGATACACCTCAACTCGACCCAGCTCTCGGAGGCGTTCCCTGCGGATCCCGACTTTGAGGTGGAAGCGGAGTACGCGGACGTATCGATCGGAGAACGGAACATCTGGACGTTCTGTATCGAGGTCGAGGGCCCACACGTTCCGACCGAGTCTCTCGTTGAGTACGGCTCCGCCGTGATCGACGACGCGTTCCCCTGTTCGTTCGAGCCGGGCCAGTCGTTCGGATACAGTCGGCTGCTTGAACGCGCTCTTTCGGCGGACACAGTTGTGGAGACGACGTAGCCGTTCGCGACCGATCGGACGACCTCACCGCGACTGTGCCCGCCGAAACGGCCCGGGTGGGAGGCGAAGTTCGTCGAGTTCGGGGAGGTGTTTCACGTTGAACACGATCCGTAACTCGTCGGAGACTGGGTAGCCGTTGCACGAGAGCCGGAACCCCTGTTCGGCGTGATCACTCGAGAGGATGGTGTTGACGGGCTGGGAGAGTTCACCTTCGGCGAGATAGACCGCACAGTTCGCGCACGCGCCCCCGCGACAGGAAAACGGCCACGTGAATCCGCGGTTCTCGGCCGCTTCGAGCAGGCTCTCATCGGGGTCGACGAGCAGCCGACCGTACTCGGCTGCCCGCAGATCCGCATTCGATGCCTTCGCGAACAGGTCGTCGTCGTCGAGTCCCCAGCCACGGTCGACGAGAACCTCGTAATCGAGGAACTCGACGCGAGCCGGGCCGACCGCCGCCCCCTCGTCGTCGAGGTCGATGTCCGTTACGTCGGTCCGGTCCCCGTTCGACCCGTCACTCGGTCGGTCTTCCGTGAGCGTCCGATAGGCGCGTCTGACGAGTTGAAACTCTTCGAGACTCCCGCCCTGATCCGGATGGGCCCGCTTCACTCGCTCGCGGTAGGCGCGTTCGATCGCGTCGTCGTCGGCGTCGTCATCGAGATTCAGCACGTCGAACGGCGACACCATTTGGCTGTCTGTTCCTTGCCGTGGAACACACATAAACGTCCCACAACGCACCGCGGCTGCCGGTGTTCTCGCGACGATATTACCGTGCGTGTCGACGCTGGCTGCGTTCGCCGGTTTGATCGGGTAACAGTCACAGACCCCGTCGGATATTGAGATAGTGATACGTTTCGGTCCGACTCCGATTTATAAATCGGAGACTACTGTGGTGAACGCTTCCAAAACCCCAGTCGTTCATTTATAAACGGTTGATACGGACTCTGCGGTGAAGACCTCCAAAGCCCCAGTCGTGCGGGCGGCGTACGCTCGCTGCGCTCCTCAGTCGCTCCGCTCCTTGCGGTGCTTGCTTCGCCTACGCCGCCCGCACGACTGCCCCTTTGAGTCCCATCCCGCCCCGCACAGCGACCGCACCTCACGCCTCCCCAACCTCGTCGGCCGGCCTCCGCGTTGCTCCGGCCGACCGACTCCCTCGCGCGCGTTCCTCGCGCGCGCAACCAACTCCTGACCGTTTAAGAACCGGCGACCCGATACACCAGTAATGGGAAACGCGGATCTGCGAGACCTCGCGTCAATACGGGAGGTCGCTTTTGAGGAGTTGGAGGGAAGCGTCGTCGCCATCGACGCGCACAACTGGCTGTACCGCTATCTGACAACGACGGTAAAGTGGACGAACGACGGCGCATACACGACCGCGGACGGCACCGAGGTGGCGAACCTGATCGGGATTGTACAGGGGCTCCCGAAGTTCTTCGAACACGACCTGATTCCGGTGATGGTGTTCGACGGCGACGTTACCGACCTCAAGGCCGACGAGGTGGCCGATAGGCGGGAGAAACGCGAGGCGGCCGAACAGCGGCAGGCGGCGGCCGAAGAGCGCGGTGACGCCATCGAGGCCGCCCGGCTCTCCGCGCAGACACAGCGGCTCACCGATACGATACAGGAGACGACTCGAGAGCTGTTAGCGCTGCTCGATGTCCCGGTGGTTGAAGCACCCGCAGAGGGGGAAGCGCAGTGCGCGCACATGGCCGCGACGGGACGCGTCGATCACGCCGGCAGCGAGGACTACGACACCCTGCTGTTTGGCGCGCCAACGACGCTCCGGCAGCTGACGAGCAAGGGGAATCCAGAGCTGATGGATCTCGATGCGACGCTCGCGGACCTGGAGTTGGACCGCGAGGGGTTGATCGATGTGGCGATGCTCTGTGGCACCGACTTCAACGAGGGCGTTCACGGGGTCGGTCCGAAGACCGCGGTTTCGGCGGTCAGGGAGCACGGCGACCTCTGGGGTGTGCTTGCGGCGCGCAACGCCGAAATTCCGAACGCCGCGGCAGTCCGTCAGTTCTTCCTCGATCCGCCTACGTCGGACGCCTCGTTCGACGCGGCGATCGAGCCCGATGTCGAGGCGGCGCGCACCTATGTCGTCGACGAGTGGGGCGTCGACGCCGACGAAGTCGACCGCGGATTCGAGCGTATCCGCGAGTCACAGGTCCAGACCGGCCTCGATCGCTGGACCTGAGCGCAGACGGGTTGCCATCCCGCTATCGCGGTAGGTTTACAGTGACTCCGCGTTGATCCGTCGGCATGAAAGTGCTGGTAGCTGGTGGGACGGGATTCATTGGGTCGTATCTGTGTCGAGCGCTCGTTGACGCGGGCCACGAGGTGACCGCGCTGTCACGGTCACCCTCAGAGCCCCCGGAAGGTGTCGAGTCCGCCGTCGGAGATGTCACGGCGTACGACTCGATCGCGCCGACAGTCGACGGCCACGACGCCGTTGTGAACCTCGTCGCGCTCTCGCCGCTATTTGAACCCAAGGGTGGAAACGTCATGCACGACCGGGTCCACCGAGCGGGGACCGAGAATCTGGTTCGGGCGGCCGAGGAGGGCGGCGCGGACCGGTTCGTTCAGATGAGCGCGCTCGGGGCCGACTCCGACGGCGACACGGCGTATATCCGGGCCAAGGGACAAGCCGAGGAGATAGTCGCCGACAGCGACCTCGACTGGACGACGTTCCGCCCGTCGGTTGTGTTCGGTGAGGGCGGTGAGTTCGTCTCGTTCACGAAGCGGTTAAAAAAGATGTTCGCCCCGGCCGTCCCGCTGTACCCGCTCCCGGGCGGCGGAAAAACGCGGTTCCAGCCGATCCACGTGGAAGACCTCGTTCCGATGCTCATCGCTGCGTTGGAGGACGATACACACGTCGGTAAGACCTACGAGATAGGTGGTCCGGAGTCGTTAACGCTTCGTGAGGTGACGAATCTCGTGTACGAGGCCGAGCGCAAGGGAGTGACAATCGTTCCGCTGCCGATGCCGCTCGCAAAGATCGGGCTCACTGTTCTCGGAGCGGTTCCCGGCTTCCCGATGGGGTCCGACCAGTACCGGTCGCTGCAGTTCGACAACACCACCGCCGACAACGATATCGGCGCGTTCGGCGTCGAGAGATCGGAGATGACGACGCTCGGGGAATACCTCGGCCTCAAGTGATCGTGACAACGAGTAATAATTTACTCTGAACAGGGGTAAATCGCCGGACGGAAAGGCGAAAACACCCACAGTCGAAGAGACGTGGATCTCAGGTCTGGTAACGTCACCAGAAGCCTTATATCCGAGTTTCCACTTTGCTAATTTCAAAGGTCGAGGGAGTTTACGATGAAATTGGCAATGATCGGATTCGGACAAGCGGGTGGGAAAGTCGTCGACAAGTTCTTGGAGTACGACAAACGGACGGGCTCCGAGATCGTTCGCGCGGCCGCGGCGGTGAATACGGCCAAAGCGGACCTGATGGGACTCGAACACATCGCTGAGGACCAGCGCGTGCTCATCGGACAGTCCCGGGTCAAAGGACACGGGGTCGGCGCGGACAACGAACTCGGCGCGGAGATCGCTGAGGAGGACATCGACGAGGTACAGGGGGCGATCGACTCGATTCCGGTTCACGAGGTCGACGCCTTTCTCGTCGTCGCCGGGCTTGGCGGTGGCACGGGCTCTGGCGGCGCGCCAGTGCTCGCGAAACACCTCAAACGGATCTACACGGAGCCCGTCTACGGACTTGGCGTGTTACCCGGGAGTGACGAGGGAGGGATCTACACGCTCAACGCCGCGCGGTCGTTCCAGACGTTTGTCCGCGAGGTGGACAACCTGATGGTGTTCGACAACGATGCCTGGCGGAAGACGGGCGAGTCCGTTCAGGGCGGCTACGAGGAGATCAACGAAGAGATCGTTCGACGGTTCGGAATCCTCTTTGGCGCGGGCGAGATCCAGCAGGGCCAAGAGGTAGCAGAGAGCGTTGTCGACTCCTCGGAGATCATCAACACGCTCTCCGGTGGTGGTGTCTCGACGGTCGGCTACGCGGAAGAGGAGGTAGAGGAGCGTACGTCGGGCGGGTTGCTCTCGCGACTCCGGAACGACGACGGCGGCGACGAGCTGGACAGCGCACACACGACGAATCGCATCACGAGTCTCGTGCGCAAGGCGGCGCTCGGTCGCCTGACGCTCCCGTGTGAGATCGAGGGTGCTGAGCGCGCGTTGCTCGTACTCGCCGGACCGCCGGAGTACCTCAACCGGAAAGGTATCGAGCGCGGTCGCAAGTGGCTCGAAGAGCAGACCGGCTCGATGGAAGTGCGGGGCGGCGACTACCCGAGAG
>LFFM01001019.1_pt1 | contig 19963 bp, 17 predicted proteins | sample 643131 | NCBI WGS metagenome assembly LFFM01 (sample SAMN03777445, study PRJNA286221) | soda lake metagenome | biome: soda lake; feature: Kulunda steppe; material: water; isolation source: sample Tc-Br brine of Tanatar trona crystallizer | place: Russia: Kulunda steppe | collected 2011-07
CAATTGCTTCTGGTATCTTTTCAATTAAATACTCTGCCATTTTATCTCCTGCATCAGAAAAAGCATCTTTAGCAGCCGATAACTCTGAAAGATCAGCCCCAGTAGCACTTACACTATTAGCAGCAACTACTTCTGCTGTATCAGCATGGATTACATTTAAATCTAAGTTGGCCCGATAAGAATAAAAATCACTGTGTGAGCCAATGTAAGTACTTACTGCCTCTCCAGTCACTAATAAATCAGCATCAAATTCTGCTTTCAAATCTAACTCAGCATCGACATCACCTTCGATAGCTCTTCGTATCTTTTCAGTCTCTCTTATTTCATCAACTTGATTTTGGTCTACTACCCGAAAGCCAGCCTCTAAAAGCTCTTGGGTTATTTTTGTTTCAGCCGTTGGCCCGGATATTTCTTGTGTCGTATATCTATGAAATATTCTCCTCGCATGCTCTTCAGGAATTACAACCATAACTCGTGGGTCTCCAGCCCGATGAATAATTAAATCTAAAGCATCTAAATCATCTGCTAGCACTTCTTCTTTGACCACTGCAGCTATATTTTTGAAAAAATAATTCCCTTCCTGCCATCTATCTAGCACTTCATACTCTGCTACATAACCTCTGGCTTGAGTATAAATTTTATCTTCTATTAATTCATAATTTCGCGTTATAGTCTGGCTATCAACTAAAACTCCTAAACCTTCTTCAATAGCATTTCTGAAGGCATGATTTTTAGCCATATCTCGAGCTTGCACTAGATTACCATCAATTCTAGCTTGGCCCGTTACCTCAACATATTCTCCTTCTGCTAAAATAGCTGGAGAGAATAGTAGTAAAAATACAACTATTAAATAAACCCTTCTCATTACAGCACCTCCAATCTAAAATCTAAATAGAGTAGTCATGAAATTAAATCCAAGTCCATTAAAGTTTTCTTCAGTCCCTAATCTGCCATCTAAACCTAATCTAACCCTTAAACCAGAATCATACATCGGATAAAACTTTATTCCTGCTCCTAATCTACCATAAAAATCTGCACTATCTTTATCAATATCACTTAAAATACCAGCCCCAGCAATAGGAGTAGCATACACCCTACCAGCTACTAAAGGAAATTCATAACTTATATTACCCTCCACACCAAAATAATTTCTCTGCTCAGCCTGAGCAAAAAATAGATCAAAGCTTGTTGCTCCAGTAAAAGCTCTTTCAGTTAAAATTGAAGCTCCTACTTGATAAGCTAAATCATCTTCACCATTATTGACTAAAGTAGCAAAAACTCCAGTCATCTCTCGTCTCCTATGGGCAACTTCTCTGACTGTATCATCAACCTCTATTGGCTCACTCTGCCACAAGACTTTAGCTCGTGCTCTGTCAGTACTAGTCTGTTCAATCTCTATTTTGCCTATTTTGCGTTCAAAACCATTATCATCTCGTAGAGCATAATAACGATCGCCAGAGTTGATTCCCATTTCTTGACCACCAAATAAATCAATTCTATCACCACTTATTCTCTCAACAAAGGAAGTAATAGCGTATCTTTGTCGTAGTTGCCGCTTAAAATTACGGTCAAAAGCTGAATTTATAGCCTCAGCCCGTGCATCTGTTCTCCCATCCTCACTAGAGCTACCTTCTAAATAGTAAGAGTTTAAAATTTGCCCGCTACTAACATCTATTAGACGAATACTTATTTGAGCTTCACCATTATAATTACCATCTGAATAACTAGTAGTTAACCGATCTACATTTCCGACAAATATCTTATCTACCCCTAAAATATTACCTGACTCTTGTGCAGTTGAAGGATCTACTAAACCACTCTGTTGAAAGCCCTGCTCATCTAAAATAGAATCTACTTCAGAACGAGAAATGATATCAAAACGTCTCAAATCTAATAATACATTAGTCAACGTGTTAGCAGCCTGATCATGATAGCTAGAATGACCATCACCATCAAAGTCCATTACTGCTACTCTTAATGAATTAGCATAAGCAAATGAAGAATATACAACAAGGATCGCAAATACTAATACTAAAATGCCTAAAAACTCTTTATTTATTCTTTTTAACATATTACCCCTCCAATAATTATATTTTATATTATTATAAATACTTTCTTATAATTAATATTATACAAAAAAATTATTTCCCCTCTAAAATAATAGCATTTATAATTGGAAATTTAATTAAACTTATGATAGAATTAAGATTGTGAAATAATTATTTAAACAATTATAAAAAAGGAGATGATTTAATGAAAAGTTTAGAAGGTACTAAAACAGTCGAAAATCTATTAAAAGCTTTTGCAGGCGAATCACAAGCTCGAAATCGCTATACTTACTATGCTGCAATAGCTGACAATGAAGGTTATAATCAAATCAGAGATATTTTTACTGAAACTGCTGAAAATGAGAGGGCTCATGCCTATCGTTTTTATAAGTTTTTACTAGAAGGTTTAGATGAACTACCAGCTATGGTAGAAATCAATGCTTCTTATCCAGTTCAACAGGCAACAACTATTGATAACTTAAAAGCAGCTGCAGCAGGTGAAAATGAAGAATGGAGTGATCTATATCCATCATTTGCTGAAACTGCTAAAGAAGAAGGTTTTCCAGAAGTTGCTTTAGCATTTGAAAAGATTGCTGATGCTGAAAAAAGACACGAAACTAGATTTACAAAGCTAGCTGAAAATATTGCTGCAGATGAGGTTTTTGCTAAGTCTGAAGCTGTTGAATGGAAATGTGGTAATTGTGGTTATATCCATGAAGGTGAATCTGCACCAGAGAAATGTCCTGCTTGTGTTCACCCACAAGAATATTTTGAAGTCTTTGCCGAAACATATTAATACAAAAAAGGATTAAGGACTTTTAAAAGTCCTTAATCCTTTTTAATTAATAATTATCTCCCAATCATCAGAAGCTATAACCTCTAATAAATAGAATCCCGATTGTGACAAATTAATCCTGTCTTGATAAAATTGATTACTCTTCACAAGGCTTCTCTTATTTAAATTGTTGCCCCAAATTATTACTTCAAAATATTTCTCAGCTTGATTTGCTTCAATATCTATACTCCTAGCATCACCTTTAATAGCTATTAAATCACTGCCACTGCCTGAAAGCTCAACAGGTGTTCTAACCAGCTTATTCATTCCGCTTATTTGTGGCAATGATAATAATTGCCAACTGCCAGGTAAGCTGATTTCTAAATGAGTAGTCTCTTCTTTTGGCTGAAAATAGATTAATTCTCTAACACGATATACTCTATCATCTTTAAGAAAATCTTCTACTTTTTCACCCTGTTTATCATATCCTAAAACATAAGAATTTCTAGTCCCTAAATTACCATGTAAAGCTAAGATACCTTTTTTATATTCATCACTTAACTCAATATATTCATTGCCTTGTCCTTGATAAATAAAATAATCTCTACCTTCCTCTAATCCATCTTCCGTCTCATCCTCATCTTCAAGATCATCTTCCTCAACCTCATCTCTCCCATCGGATCCATGCTCTTGATCATCTCTTCTCACCGGTGTTTCAATTCTTCTAGAAGTTTCAATTCGAATATTTGAGCTTGTAAAATCTATATTACTAAAGAGGTTTGACCAGGATAAATCGATACTACCTCCAAGATAATAATCATCATTAATATTATCGTAGCCACCTTCTAAATTTAAGAAAAAAGAATCAGATAACTGATATACATAACCTATACCAGCACCAAAGCCTACTTTGGCAGAATCACTATTATCTACTTTACTTTGAATCAATAATGAAGCATCAAGAAAAGGGCCAACATTCTTATTCCAATAACGTCTATAGCCAAAGCTATTAATAACATACTCTTGCTTATCATATTCTGACTTAAAATCAAGATAAAAAGATTCATCTTCCATAATAAACTCTATTAACTTAATTCCAGTAGCAGAATTATCAAAAGAGATCCCACTTCTCATTTCAGCACCAGATATATCACTTAAAGTTAGAACTAAAATAAATGATAATACTACTCTAATAATTATTTTCTGCTTCACTTTATCGCCCCTATTTATATTTAATTTTAAAAAATATTATTAATCTCTGTTTAAAACTTAACTCCTAGAGTAATAGTTTCACGCCCAAAATTCGGTGGTGGATTACCCAAAATCTCCTGCCCATTAGACATATGTCGCAATGATAAGTAATATCTATCATAAGCAATTGTTAAGGCCTGGGTATACATATTATTTGAAGTAAAATACTTATTCTCATCACTGATATCCATTACTCTTCCTATACCGATTGAGAGACTCCAAAAATAATCAGAATTAAACTCAAACTCATCTGTATAACCAAACTCTCCAAAAATATACGGAGTCCTATGGCTATCTTCTTCATCAGATAAACCCCATTTTTCATCTCCAATTAAAGAGCCCCAAAAAATATGTAAATAGATATTATCTCTTTGACGAGCATAGCCCATTTGTGTAACTCCTAAAGGATGATAGTCAAAGTCAAAATCTCTGAGTTGAGCTACTATTCCAACCTCTGCTGTAAAGAATTCATCTGTCTTTTCTGCCGCGTTAACTTCTGGCATAACTAAAATAAAAGTAATTATCACCGCAAATATTATTTTTTTATCTCTAGATTTAATTTTTACTCCTCCTCTTCAACCTCATGTTGAATGAATTCAAGTAGATTCTTAGCTTCCTCCCAATCATCCGGGCCAACGTATAAATCAATCCCATGCTGATGATTATTAACACCATGAGTTATTAATACTCCACCAGTCTCACGATGCTTTTCTAAAAACTTAATATGATTATCTTCCAATATAGGAATCAATAACATAGCAGTCTTGCCATCTAAACTTGCTAAAAATTCAAAATCTTTTTCCATTTTACTCCCCCAATTTATTAATTTATCCCCTTAAATTAACTTTAAGAGGATAATTATAATTATATTTAAGCATATTTAAGCTTATAAATTATCTACCTGATCACCTAAATCCTTTTCCTTAATACATCTATCTACAAATTGTTCTCGATAAAAGTCAAAAGTTTCTAAAGTATTCTTATCTAAATGATTATTCTCTTCAATTAATTTAGCCAAATGTCTAAACTTATTGGCCACCTCTTTTCTCTCTTTATCATCAGAAAAATCAATCTCTGAAACGTCCTTTTCTTCTATTGCTTGCAGTTCATCTAATTTGTTAATTCCTTCTAGACGATTAATCTTTCTTTGCTGCTCTTTATTATAATCTCTAATCTGCTTTATCTTCTGTCTTAAATTATCTATCTCTTTATTCTTATCCTTAACTAGCTGGGCCAACTTATTAAGCTTTTCCTCTTGTCGCCGCTCCTCTTTATTCTTTATCCTAATATTTTCTATCTCATCTTTCAAACAGGCTATTTCTCTATTCTTTCGATCTAGTATCTCTTCTAAATCCATAGCTGCCTTGATTGCATCATCAAACTCTTCTATCTCTTCTACTTTTATCTTTTCTAAGATTTCTTTCTTACGTGCCTTTTTTTCATCATTCATTAACTTCACTCCTTTCAAAAGCTATTAACTGAGTTTTCATCCAAAACCTTTCTTGATTATATTAAGTAATTTCTACTTTTTTCTCTTTATACCTGCAAAAAATAAGTATTTTTTTAGATAATAGCTAAATCATTATCTTGCTTACTATTTAATATAATATTTTATAAGCCATACAACTATTCTTTATTTTTAAATTATAGTTGCTTAAAAGGAGGAGAAAAAAATAGAAATACTAAAAATTATAACCTTAGGTATTGTCCAAGGCCTGACAGAGTTTGTTCCCGTTAGTAGTTCTGGACATATAGTCTTGTTGCAGCGACTATTTGGTCTAGAAGCTAGTCTAAGCTTAAATATCTTTTTACACTTTGGTACTTTAATAGCTGTAATAATTCTTTTTTGGGCAGAGATTAAAAAAATAATCACTCTACAAAAAGGTTATAGAAGATTCGCTTTACTAATTCTCATTTCTACTATTCCCGCTGCTATAATTGGAGTTTTATTTCAAGACTTTTTTGCCAGGATCTTTTCCTCAGTTAAAGTAGTAGCCTTTATGTTAATAATTACTGGTTTATTACTTTGGCTTTCCGATAGAATCGATGGTGGAGAGAAGGTTAAAAATATGACCTGGGTTGATGCTATCTTTATTGGCTTGGCCCAGGCTCTGGCTATCTTTCCTGGCATTTCAAGGTCAGGTGCTACTATAGTTGGCGGTTTATTTAAAGGACTTAATCGACGCTTAGCAGCTCGCTACTCTTTTTTACTTTCCATTCCTGTTATTAGCGGAGCTACTTTATTAGAAGCAATTAATTTATCTCAAAAAGATTTAGCTAAAATTAGTAGTCTTAATCTATTAGTAGGTACTCTAACTGCTACTATCTCTGGCTATTTTGCAATTAAAATCTTATTATGGCTAATTAGAACGAGAAGATTGAGCTTTTTTGCCTACTACTGCTGGTTACTAGCTTTAATAATCTTAGTTTTTATAGTCTGAATTAAAGGAACTAGGAACTAGCTGCCTAGTACCTAATTCCTTTTCTTTTTATAACTCAACCGTAAAAGTAGTCACTGATTGATTACTCTCAGCCATAATCTCTCCTCCATGAGCCTCGACTAAATCTTTAGTCACAGCAAGTCCTAAACCAGTTCCCCCAGTTTTAGCAGAACGGGATTTATCAGTCCGATAAAATCGCTCAAAGATAAAAGAGAGATCTTCTTCGACAATAGTATCTCCTTTATTTCTAACTTTAATCATGATGCTATCTTTTTTTATTAACTCTATTATTACATTTTCACCTTGATAAGAATATTTGATCGCATTAGATAATAAATTATTAAAAATAGTCTTTAAGCTATCTCTATCTCCTTGATAAGAAAACTCTTCTTCTCTAGCTTCACAATTAAAAATAAGCTCTATATCTCTTTTTTCAGCCTCTAGTTTAAAGCTATTAATAATTTTTACTAAGATAGATTTAAGGTTCAGCCTTTCTTTATCTAAAGTTAATAGCTTCTCCTCTGCTTCAGCAACCTGCTCTAATCCATTGACTAGATATTCTAATCTAGATAACTCTTCTTGCATCTCAGTAATTATTTCCTCTTTTGCCTCAAAGACTCCATCCTTGATAGCAGTTAAATAATTTCTAATAATCGCAACTGGAGTTCTTAACTCATGGGCCAAATCGCTAACTGACTCTTTTCGCAACTGCTCTAGATAGGATAAACGCTCAGCCATTTGATTAAATGAATCGCCTAATTGAGCTATTTCATGATTACCACTAATCTCTACCTCTACCTCATAATCTCTATTAGCTATAGAACTAGCCATTTGATTCATTTTAAGCAGGGGCTTAGTTATATAACGTGATAGTAAGAGCCCAACTATAATAGAAATAATCGCCATAACTATTGCTACAGTGTATAAAGTTCTATTTACATCGGCTAAGAAGTTAAAATCTTCTTCAGTTAAGCTTTCTTGACCCATCCTCCTATGTGCTGTTGAAGCTTCTTGATTAAACTTCCAGTATAGATGGCCGATTAGATTACCATTATCAGATAAAACAAGCTCTTCAGCCTGTTCAAAGGAGAAATCAGTCTCTCCATTTCGCCCATGGCTGCCATGACCTCCATGCTCCATATGTCTAAGATTAGAATAAATTTCATTACCTTGACTATCAGCTACATAGATTAATATTCTCTCATCAGCAATATATCTATTTAATAACCGCCTATCTAACTGCCAACCCCCCTGTTGCTGATAGCTATCTTCTAAAAACTCTTTTAATTCAATTACCTCTTGTCTTCTTTCTTGATAGATATAATCTTGAAAATGGCCTTCAATACTATAATTTAGTAAAAATACAGTAGCTAACAAGCTCCCTACTGACATTAAAAAGATAATAATAAATACTCTCCAACCTATTTTACTCATTAGTTTCACCGACAAATTTATAGCCTGCCCCATAGATAGTGATAATATGTTCATCCTTCTTTAAACCTAACTTATCACGTATCTTTCTAATATGAACATCAATTGTACGATCAAAGCCATCAAAATCAATTCCAAAAGCTTGCTTAATTAACTGCTCGCGTGATAATACCTGACCCTGATTTTTAATTAAAACCTCTAAAAGTTTAAACTCAGTTGCTGTCAATTTAATCTCTTTACCTTCAATCACTGCTTGCATACCCTCTAAATCCAGCTTGATTTTACCTGATTTTAAAGATATGAGGTTAGTATTATCATCTTTACTACATCGACGTAAAATAGCTTTAATTCTAACTACTAGTTCAGCCAAATCAAAGGGTTTAACTAAATAATCATCAGCACCTAAATCAAAACCAGTTACCTTATCTGAAGTCTGCCCTTTAGCAGTCAACATTAAAATTGGCAGTGAAGATTTCTCTCTTACTCGCCGACAGATCTCTTCCCCGCTAATTCCAGGTAACATTAAATCTAGGACTAATAAATCCGGATTGAATTCTGCTATTAACTTTAGTCCCGTTGACCCATCTTCTGCTGTTTTAACAAGAAATCCCTCTTCTTTTAAATAAGCTTTGACAACCTTTCTCATCCGAGCTTCATCTTCTATAAATAATATTTTGTCCTCCATTTATATCTCCCCTATCAGGTTTTTAGCTTTTAGATATTAAGTTGATAGTTGATAGTGTAAAGTGTAAAGTGTAAAGTGTAAAGTGTAAAGTGTAAAGTGTAAAGTGTAAAGTGTAAAGTGTAAAGTGTAAAGTGTAAAGTGTAAAGTTAAGTTCAAGAGCATTCAAGATCAAAAGCTTAGAAACTAGTCAACGAGCGAGGTCTTGACTTTGCTTGTGATGGGTTTGCTTTTAACTGTCAACTATAAACTATCAACTGTCAACTATTAAAATATTGTACAACAATATTTTAATTAACCACATTAACTGCTTCCCCTGCCAAAAATGACTTAAGATTATCAACTGCTATTTTCATTAACCGCTCTCTTGCTTCCTTAGGAGCCCAAGCAATATGAGGAGTAATTACTGTATTTTTAGCCTCAAATAAAGGATTATCTTTACTTGGTGGTTCTTTTCCTAAAACATCTAATCCAGCCCCTTTTATTTTACCATCATTTAAAGCCTTAGCTAAGTCCTCCTCTACAATCAAAGGTCCTCTAGATGTATTAATAATTATAGCTCCATCTTTCATCTGAGCTATAGTTTCTTGATTAATCATTCCTCTAGTACTTTCAAAAAGTGGACAGTGTAAAGAGATTACATCAGAGTTGCTTAATAAATTCTCTAAACTAACATGAGGGACTCCATTAATCTCTGCACCTATCTTTTCCTCTTTGTTATAGGCTATTACTTCCATTCCAAAAGCCTTTGCAATCTCTGCTGTAGTCTGACCAATGCTACCAAAGCCTATAATACCCATTTTTTTATTATATAATTCCATTAACGGATTGCTCCAATAGGAAAAGTTTCGATTACTAGACCACTTTCCAGCCTTGACCTCTTGGCTATGTTGGCCCACATTATGACATAACTCTAGTAAGAGAGCAAAAACAAATTGAGCTACCGATTTATTACTATAAGAAGGAACATTAGTTACTACTATATCTTGCTTTTTTGCTGCATCAACATCTACTACATTATATCCCGTAGCTAAGACACCGATATATTTAAGCTTAGGTAATTTTTCTAAGGTAGATGCTTTTAGTGGTGTCTTGTTAGTAAAAATAATCTCTGCATCTTTGGCCCGCTCAATTATTTTCTCTCTAGAAGTACGATCATAGACTTCAAGCTCACCTAATTCTCTCAATCCATCCCAGCTTAAATCACCTGGATTTAATACTTTACCATCTAATACTACAAGCCTCATTACTATCATCCTTTCTAGTTTAATTATATTCATCACCTGTTAATTTAATCTAAATTTAGCAGAAATCAATACCTCTCTGGGACAATTACCCAAGCTAAAATATAAGCGAAAAGACCGCTACCTAAACTTAAGCTAAATATGACCCAAAGAATTCTCACAATACTAGGATCAATATCAAAATACTCTGCTATCCCACCACAGACTCCTGCTAACATTCTGTCATCTCTACTACGATAAAGACGCTTTCTAGCCAAGCTTATCACCTCCGAGTTTATAGAAATATTGTTTCACAATATTTCTATAGTTGAGAGTTGAGAGTTGAAAGTTGATAGTTAAAATCAAAATATTACAAGCAAAGTCAAGACCCGGTTCGTTGACTAGGTTATTAAGCTTTTGACCTTAGATGCTCTTGAACTTAACTTTACACTATCAACATCAACTATCAACTGATATAAAGTGGCAAAGTGCCACTTTATATCTACACTTCTCCACTAACAGCTAAATCCCTGCAGTTAGAGAAAATTTTAATGATTTCCAGTTTTAAGATAAAGGAGTCTAAGTCTTATTATAGAATATTTATAAAGAGAACTCAAAATTCAATTTAAGAGGTTGACTTAAGAGCAGGAATAGCTGGCTTGTTAGAAAGTGGGGATTTCCCTCAACTACAATTAGGAGTTGGCTATCAATTTTAAATATTAAGGAGTGCGGATAATGATTAAAAAAAATAGTTACAAAGTCTTATTTATTACTAGTATCTTGCTTATAGCTAGTATTTTATTAAGTGGGTGTTTTGCTTTAGAAAGTAGCTCTAGTGATAATTCTGTTGAAGAAGAGGGCTTTGATAGCATGCCCAGAGCAGAGACTCTATCAACAGATAATAACAGAATGGAAATCCCTGAGCAAAAGTTGATTACTAGAAGCAACCTCCAAATTGAGAGCGAAGCTTTAGCAGAAAGCACAGAACAGATGGAAGAATTGATTGCAAACTATTCTGCTTCTATTACTGACTCACGACAGCAAAGCAGCAATAATCGCCGTTTCTTTTCCTATACAATTAAAGTTCCAGCTGATTACTTTTCAGAACTGATGTCAGATTTAGAATCTTTAGGCGAGGTTAAAGAAAAGCAGATTAGTAGTCAGGATGTTACTGAAAACTATATTGATTTACAGACTAGAAAGCAAAATTTAGCAGCACAAGAAGATAAATATCGTCAGTTATTAGATCAGGCTGAGAGAGTAAAAGAAGTACTTGAAGTAGAACGAGAGTTAAATCGAGTTCGAACTGAGATAGAAAGATTGGAAAATCAATTAAATTATTATGATAGTCGGATAGAATTAAGTACCATTCAGTTAAGATTATTTGAACCTGAAACACTTTTAAGCCAATATCGATTACCAGATAGTTTGCAACAAGCAGTTAAAGGCTTTATTAGTAGTATCCATCAGATTATTATTTTCACAGGCTATTTACTACCTTGGCTTATTGTATTAGTTGTGATTGCTATTGCAATCTATAAACTGATTAAAAATTTAAGAGCTTAAGATAAAAACCCGGGCCAACACCACTACAACTCATACTACAACTTATGATCTTGTCTCGGGTTTTATCTCACTAATACCCAGCTCTAAAAAGAGCTGATAAGTCTGATCTAATCTATCTAACTTAGGGATATAAAGCAGCATCCCTTGACAGGCCCGCGATAATAAGACCCGATAGATATTCTCCACTATCTGCTCAAAGTCATGGTACTTATGAGCATGATAGCGTTTAACATTCTCCTCAATCTCCCACTCTTGCCCATTATAATAATAATCACCACCAAAACAGACCAAAGGAAAATCCAACTCTAATCCCTGACAGGCAAACTCAGAAGCCCCAGTCTCTAGCTCTTTATTCTTACCACCAAACCATTGCTTAACCTCATCCTCCTCTAGATAGCTACCAAAATAGCGACCATCATTTATCTGATACTTAAGCTCTCTTTGCCTCGCCTTAGATGAAACCAAGAGACCATAATTTAAATCTTCGCTCTTTTTAGCTTGCTGTTTAATAAAGTTTTTTGCCTGAGCAAAATCTCTAGTGATTCTAATAATAAAGCCTGCTTCTATCATCTTAATTAAACTAGCCTTGCTAGCTACTAAATCACCAGTTAATAATTTCTCCATCCAAGCAGTAGTATCAATACAGTTACTGCGCAGCGAAGTAGCTAACTCTAAACTATTATTTATTGTCAAACTATCAGCCTTTTGAAATAATTTCTCATATTTAGCAGGAGCATAGACATGCCATTGATTAATCCAACTATTATCTAGTGACTTATCCCATAATCTAATTCCTTCTTCTTCGCCCAGATAAATAGATTGGCCCTCATCGATAAAACAAATTATAGTGACATTTCCCTTTCTTTGATAGATCTTATGCCCATTTTTTAAGATGAAATCCGCCTCTGAATCACTACTTTTAATCTTTTTGCCATCTCTAGCCCTTTGGGCATCATCAAAGATTACTAGATTCTCTTTAGGCAGTTTAGGATTATTCATATGCTCCCATTTATAATCTGCTAGAGTACGCACATAATCTTCTCCTCTATCTTTTAGTTTGGTATCTTGATTTTTTAATAACTGCTTTAATTCAGAAATTAACATTTTATTTCTCGATAGATAGACTCCAGCTAAATCCTGTTGATATTCTTCTAGCTTATAAACATTATAGTCATATAATAACTTTAAAGCAGCCATCGTCTTACCAGAACCAGGTACACCACTGACAAAGACCAACCTTTTTTCTTTGGCTTTTATTTCGTTGCAATAAATTATCCGCTTTAAATAATTAATAGTAGCAGCAGTCTTCATTTCCAAATCAGCAGCTAACTTATCTGTAGTGAATAGATTAATCGCTGCTGCTTTAATTCCGAGATTATTAGATTTAGAATCCATTTATTATGCACCCTTTTATAGATATATTCTCTTTTTATTATACTTTAATTTAGTGGAGTTATCAAAATATAAACCCCCTATTAAGAAAAAATCAGCCTTAATAGGGGGTTTATTTAACTTAATTATTTATTATTGTATATCTCTTACCGCCTAGTCTATTATTCCCATGTACTCCACCAGTGGTCTCACCAGCAGCATATAAACCTATAAAAATCAGCTATCATATTTTTCTTTTTTACTTTTAGACTTTGCCTGCTTTCTCCTCTTTTGATAAACTCCTAACTTATAATAGCCAGCAGTATTGCTAAATTGAGGTTTTTCTAACACTCTAGTCTCTATCTTAAATATTTCTGCTAATCTATTTCCAATAAGCCTACTTCCTCCACCACATAAAATAATCACTTCAACGCGATTTATATGTTGGCCCCAATGGTCTAAAACTTCCGTGTAGACTTTTTCAGAAACTTCAGCAAAAGCTTCTGAAACTAACCCTGCTATCTTATGATATTGGCCCTTCCAATAAATCTCTTTTTTTCCATTGATATAATTATGGCTGATTAGAGTTTCAGGTATTCCATCACCAATCTTAGCTGCTACTCTTTGAAATGCTTTAGAGATTCCATAATCAAAACCAACATCAGTCCCAACTATTGGTTCTTTCCCCTGAGCTATAAAAGCATCTACAGTCTTACCGCCAATATCAACTAAAGCAAATCTTGAATTAGCCAAGTTATCATTAGATGCTTTGCCATCTATAGTTAAAATTTGATCATAGTATGCTCCAATTCCTTGTGGTAGGCAAATAACATTATCTACTATTATTTCATTCTCTTGTTCACTACCAGAAAGTCCAAATTTAAAATTACTATCTTTAAATGTCTCCACTATTTCATCTTTATGAGTATTGTATTTATCTACATTCAATCCCAAAATTAAATTATTTATTTTAATCGTCTGTTCAGTCTTAAATAATGATAAACCAGCTAAAAACTTAGCTATTTCAGCAGAAGATTTAAATTTAGCATCAGAATAATCTTTATATCCTCCTTTAGCATCTTGAGCAAAAGCATATTTACCCACAAAATACTCTTCACCATTATAATTAACAATCATTTTCTCTTTATTAAATTTAGAGCCTTTAGATACTTGTCCCATATTAAAAATAGACAACTCTGAAGCTTGATTATTATAAATTACCGAAGGAAATAAATCTTTATTTTCCTCTCCCGGGCCAACCACAAGCTTGACATAGTCATAGCCATTATCAAAACCAACAACATCAAATACCTCCACATCTAGCCCCCCTTAATTATATTTTAACCAAATATCTTCTGTTTTAGTCAGTTTTTAGATGAACATATCTAATATAATATCTTCATCCTGACTATCATCATTTATTAGCTCTTTATCATCAAAGTCTAATTGCTCCTTATTATCAGGCGCAATTTTATTTTCTGCCTCAGTTAATTCTTTCTTGCTTACTTTTTCTTCAGCTATACACTCTATCATAGCCTCTTTTAATTCTTCAAATTCAAACTCTTTTTTATAAATTTCTATTCCTGCTTCTTTAACTTGTGCTAAAAAACATCTGGCAAAATTATCTTTTAAAGTCTTAGCTAAGACTCTTTTCTGTCGCTTTAAAACAAATTCAACCTCTCTTTTATCCCAGCTTATATCATTTTTTATTTCAGATAGAGCAATAACTAACTTCATTTTATTAAGATAGTTATCAACAAATAATTTATCATTAGTTGTTAAAACGAGTAATTTATCCTTATAATCAAGCTCAGCATAAATCTCATCTTTTAAAAATTTCTCTAGCTCTTTTTCTGAAGCAAAATCTTTTAGCAATAAGAACACTTCCAACTTTTCGCTATCTTTAATCTCATCTTGTTTATAAACTTTATACTCTTGATTAAATAACTTTTCAGCAATAAATTGAATTAGCCTGTTGCGAGCCTTTTTATCTGAGACCATATTTTTAGTATCTTTTAATAAACTACTAGTATTTTTATAAATCTTATGCTTTCCTTCAAGACTGATTAATTTATTATTAACTTTTAAAAACTCAATCATCTGTATGAAAAGAGCAGAATCAAGATCTGAGTAATCCTTCATATCTTTTAAACTCTTTACTAGCTGCTCAATCTTAATTCCAGTCTCTTCTTTTGACAAAATAGCAAAAATATCATTTTTGAGCTTAGTTCTAAGCTTTTTATCAATATGATTTTTCTTCTTAGAAATTTTTCTCTCCTCCTTAAACTCATCTGGACAAAGAATATAATCATAAAAAGCAACCTGTGAAAAATCTTTTAAAATTTCTTTCTGCTTAATTATAATATCACCCTCGATAAATAATTCCTCAAGCAAGACTTTAAATACCTCTTCTGTAATAAAGGGGGCTCCTTTTTTTCTTTTCATCTCTAATAATAAATTTAGTGCTTTAACTCCATTTTTATTCTTAATGATTATCTTTTTTAGGTATTCTTTTAATAGGGGCTTATCTGCTTCAAGTAGACTTTTAAAATTCAAGTTATTATTAAGCTCAAATTCATTTTTATATAATTTGAGCTCATTTTTACTAGCTACCCAATAGATATAATACCCAAATGACTCTTTTAAATTCTTTTCTAACTGCTTTTTTTCTTTTTTTAAATAATTATTCATCTTTTCTTGCTCCGCCACTCTATCTTGAATCCGCTCCATAGCAATAATTTTTTCCATTTGTCTAATAATTTCTGTATTATATAAATCTTTTTTAGGAATAATAGGTACTAAAGTATTCTTATATTCATAATCTTGATATAACTGCTGATTAATAAAGTTAGCTAATTTTTCTTTCTCCTTAGGAGCATCTAAAAATAAAACAGCATTCAACTCAGGAATATCAGGTATTTCTTCTCGAGCAAAATATTTAACTTCAAAAGGAAATAGCTTTTTGTAATTAAAGCTTAATATTCTTTCTCTAACTTCTTTTTTAGAAACAGTCTCTTCTTTAATTAAAGTTAGCATATCCTTTTGTGCTTTTAAGTAATAGGAGTCTTTATCTTTAATTAAATATCTTACCCTTTGGCTAAGTTGCTCTAACTTTCTTTTAAAGCTTTTATCATCTAAGCCAACTTTAGTTACCATTTTAAAAATATCTTTCATCTCAGCTTTAGTATAAGTAACTGTATAAAAAAAGACTACTTTAAGTATCTCTCTTTCTAGCTTACTCTCAGCCTCTTTCAAACTTAGATTTAAGCTATAACTAAACTCTGGAAAAATATTTTCTAATAAATTTTCATCTAAATCAGATACTAATAGCAAATCACTTTTTCTTCTCTTATTTTTAAATATATTAGCTAAAAGCTCTAAATGAGTCTGCTCTTTACTTAATTTTGAGCAATTATTTTGATATAACTTATCTAATAAAGATAAAAGCTCAGGATGGAAAGGATAAGCTTTTATAAATTGAGACTGCTCTTGATTAAAATCAAATTCTGACTGCTTACATTTAGCAAAATAGAAAGAGAGTTTTGCTTTGCTTGCCTCTTTGCTAAGTTTATTTTTAAATAAAAGAGTATTGATCACCTTCTCTTTTTCACCTAGCTCTTCTGTCTTTTTAAACAGCACTTCTTTTGAATTAAAGATATTATTTAGCTCTTTATTTTCTCCTCTAAGTGCTATAAAAAGAGCAAATCTATTATCCGCAGTAGCTAATTTTAATAAATTTCTAACAAAAGTTTTATTCGCTTTAATTGCAACTTGATTATTATTAGCTTGAAGTTGATCGAAAAACTTTTCAAAATCATCAATAAATAAAGTAGTATACTCTTCTCCAACTAACTTTTCTAATACTTCTAATCCAGGTACCTCATCTACTTGCTCCAAAAGTTTTTCTCTACCTAATTCTTTAAAGATTGGCTGCCAAATTTTATCTGTTTTAATCTCTGCTAAAGATAATAGAGCACTTTTGCTATTACCCTCAATATTTAATACATTAAAACGATTAAATTTTATCCTGCTTTCTTGCAACCAACTTAAGGCTAGGTTTGTTGCTCTAAATAAGTTATAGGCTGTAATTAAAGTATGTGTCTTACCAGAGTTGATTGGCCCAGAGATAACTGTTGCACCACCACGATTAGAGCTAAGCTTTGATTTATTATCTTTTAGTTGTCTATCAATAATCTCTATTACTTCTCCAATTAATTTAGATTTATAAGTGATTGCAAAAAAATCTTTTGCTCTCGACTCTAAAGTATCAGCTTCAGAATCAATTTCACTTAAATCAAGACCACGATTAAAGTTATCTAATGAGTTTAAGTCTGACTTTAATTCTAATAAATTATCTCTCATAATCTCTACCCCCTTTTATTAGCTCTTCCCATCCCAAAATTCCACTCTTCATCAGAAGAAGACTTATTCTAAGCAGTAACTAAACTACTACTTTTTTACATTCTTTCAATTACTTTATTTCTATAAATGTTTTATTTTTCCTGCCTAATATCAAAAAAATTATTTTTAATTAAAAATCTGCCAGAAAACTTCCACTGTTTTTATTCACAAACAGGAGAAGCTTTCTGGCAGAATAATAGTTATATAAAGTGGTAGTACCCTGAGTTTTTAGACTGCAGTTCACAAAATAAAGAGTTGAATTACTCCAATTAATATCATTGTAAAAACCGGTAACGAAAGCTTTTTATAAACAATACTGAAATCAGTTGTAAAATATTCTTTAGTTAAGACCAAACAAAGATGAATTGGTGACATTAAATAGCCAACAAAAGAAGCAGTAAATAATAAGGCAATATAAGGTCCAGCATTTGCTGGCATCAAGGGGGCAAAGATAGGAATTAAAATCCCCATTGAAGCTGAGTTAACCCCTAATAAATAACCAGGGATTATCCCTAATAATACAATCATAGCTCCTAGTGGAATCCCGCTGTCGACTAAAAAACCAGCAATTAATTCTACCGAGCCACTTGCTTCTACCATCTCTTTAAAGACCATTACCCCAAAAATTAATAAAGCCATTTTATATTTGGCCCCATTGTTAAAGAAGTCTTTTAAGCGGTTGAAATAAGTAATTAATCTTTTTTGCTGGGGCAGATTGCTTGCTGCACCTAATAATAAACCAATTAAGACCGATAAATAAAAAGGTACTTCAATTACAATTGCTAAGATTAAAATTGTTAGTATAGCTTTAAAACTTTGTAAGAAATTGATAATATTTTTAGCTAATGGAGCTGGACTTTCGCTAGGCTGATAATAATCTATATCCTTAAAGTAAACAAAATAAGAAACCATAAAGGCAAAGAACATAATCAAGAAATTATACCTGATAATAGTTAAGATACTAACCTCAAACAATTGGCTAGTAATAATGATTGAAGACTGTAAAGGATAGATAAAATAACCGATATGGCGATAAAAAATATTAATCACTGTCTTTTGCTCATTAGTTAAATCTATTTTATCTCCACTTTTATCAACCATTGGAGCAGATAAGATCGCACCACCAGGAAAAGATATTGTTCCTAGCAAAGCAGGCATTAACATACTTAAAATTTTACCATTTTGAAATATATTAAATAAAGATTCAATCATCTTCTCCATATCACCTGTCTGCTTTAATAAATAACCTAGACCACTAACTATCATTACTACAAACATTAATTCTAAAGTAGTAGGATTAGCTATAGCTGCACTAAATACAGAGAGAATATCTTGTGGCCACATAGCTGAAAAGACTCCGGCAACTACTGTTCCGATAAGTAATGATAAACCAATATCAAACTCTTTTGAGCTGAGATATAAGATTAAAATAAAAGCAATTAAGACTCCAATTAAATTCATCAGTTATCTCCTCCAGTTTAAAATGCGATTAATTTGACGAAAGGTGCAAGATTATGTTTTTCTTTATCTAATACTATTATTTTTAATCAAGAATTTCAAGCTGTTTAAAATAAAGATTAATTTCACATTTAAAAAATAATATAGCCAACCACTAAGGGCTGGCTATAATCATATTAGTTAAATTTTTTCTGGTTCAGGATAATCTACTCCATATGTTTCAACGCTTACTTCCTTCATCACTTGCTCTTCTATTGGCTTATCTCCAAGTCCTGTTTCTACAGTAGCAATCTCATCGACATGCTCAATACCTTCAACTACTTTTCCAAAGGCTGCATACTGCCCATCTAAATGGGGTGCTTGTTGATGAATGATGAAAAATTGTGAACCAGCAGAGTCGGGAGCAGTAGAACGAGCCATAGAGATTACTCCCCGCTCATGTTTAAGCTCATTCTCAAAGCCATTACTACTAAACTCACCTTTAATACTATAACCTGGACCTCCTCTTCCTGTACCATCTGGATCACCACCCTGAATCATAAAGCCCTCGATTACTCTATGAAAGATTAGCCCATCATAATAATCTTGCTCAACTAATGAAATAAAATTGTTTACAGTATTAGGAGCAATCTCAGGATATAATTCTAATTTAATCTCTTTATCATCCTCTAATACAATTGTTACTAGTGGATTTTTAGCTTCTTTTTTTTCTTCTTTAGTCACTTATATCATCCTTTCTATTATATAGTTTACAGTTTAGTTCAAAACCTTCACTTCAAAACCACATAATTCTTGACTTTGATCTAAGGTTTTACTGATTCCTGCTTCCTTGTTCCTATACCATTAGAGTATAATTTTAGCTAAATAATAGCCTGCTAATCTATTATAGCATAGTTAAAAGCTAAATGATAGGAATTAAGAACTAGTTAAGTTCAAGAGCAAAATTAAGCTCAGTTATTGAGCTTGCAACTTCTAATTCCAAAAATCCTGCTTCATGACTCCAGTTATCAACTTGCTCTCCTTCAACATATACCTCTTTCACTTCAAAATCAGCTAAATATAATCTGAATCTATAGCTATCATATTCAGGCTGATAATTATCTTGCTTTTCTCTTAGCTTAATTTCTAGCTGATTATCCGTCAAGTTATAATTTATTTCACGTAGGTTATACTCTCCACTTTGATAGTCAAAACTACTGCCATCATCTTCATAAATATTATAACTACCACTTTCAACCTGCTCACTTAAATAAAAATTCAACTCTAATTGCTCAATCTCTTGCTCACCAACATAGTTCATGGCATTAGTTAAGCCA
>LFFM01001020.1_pt1 | contig 19961 bp, 19 predicted proteins | sample 643131 | NCBI WGS metagenome assembly LFFM01 (sample SAMN03777445, study PRJNA286221) | soda lake metagenome | biome: soda lake; feature: Kulunda steppe; material: water; isolation source: sample Tc-Br brine of Tanatar trona crystallizer | place: Russia: Kulunda steppe | collected 2011-07
AGGATTTGAACCTGCGGACCTCTACAGGACAGCGCCCTGAACGCTGCGCCGTTGGCCTGACTTGGCTATCCCTGCGTGCACTCCTTCGTAATCCGGCTCCCTTCAAACCACTTTCGGTCCCGCCGTCACGCCGGACGAATCCGGCCATCAGATCGCTGTCGCTCAGGGTGGCGACGGGGGCTGACGTCGAGTGGGTGGTTCGAAGGACGGACATTACGCTTATACCGCGATCTTCGTTCGTAGTTCGTCCGCCCGCTCCTCGATGGAGTCGATCGCGCGGAGCAGCAGTTCCTCGACCGACAGCGACCCGTCGGTTTCGATGTGGAAGACGAACGCGCCGGGGACGTCCTCGACGCTCACGTCCTTGCCGGGATACTTCTTCGAGAGGTCGTTGTCGAACTCGTCGGTGACGACGACCTCGCCCTCGGGCGTCTCGACGGTGCCGCGGAGGATCCGCGGTTCGTCGTCGTCGAACTCGCCGAGGTCGCCCTCGATGGAGACCCGCTGGAGGTGACGATAGCCGACGGAGACGCCGCCCTGATGTTTGGCGTGCTCCTTACCTGTGTCGAGCACCGCGTCGGCCTCGAACTCCAGGCGCTGTCCCTCCTTCAGTTCGATGATCGGGACGTTGCGGTCGGCCGGTTCCACGAGCGGCTCGGCGCTCTCGATGTCGCCCGAGTACGCCGTCCCCGGCCCCTCGACGTCGAGCGCGAGCGTGATCTCGTCGCCGATCTCGAACTCGTCGATCGGCGTCGTCAACGGGATCAGTCCCAGCCGCAGGCCGATCATCTCGTCGAACATCACCGACGAGTTCTCGACGAACCGGACGGTGTCGATCGAAAACGTCGGGACGTCCGCGATCATCGCACGGCGGACGCCGTTGGCGAACGCGGGCGTCAGCCCGCGGATCAACACCCGGGCGCTCCGGTCGTCTCGTTCGACGTACTCAACGTCGAAATCGGCGTCACTCATGTTAGACTCGCTTGTTCTTCGGGGCTTTCGTTCCGTCGTGCGGGATCGGCGTCACGTCCTCGATGCGGCCGATCTCGATGCCGGCACGCGAGAGCGCACGGATCGTCGCCTGCGCGCCCGGACCGGTGGACTTGTTGAGGTTGCCGCCGGGGCCGCGCACGCGGACGTGCACGCCCTCCAAACCGGCTTCCTTCACTCGCTCCGCGACGACTTCCGCCATCTGCATGGCGGCGTACGGCGACGCCTCGTCGCGGTTCTGTTTCACCACGGTGCCGCCGGACGATTTGGCTATCGTCTCGGCGCCCGTCTCGTCGGTGACCGTGATGAGCGTGTTGTTGAACGATGCGTACACGTGGGCGATTCCCCACTTTCCGTCCTCTGATCCACTCATAATTGATTACTCCTGTGACTCCGCGCGCTCGGGGTGGAGATCGTCCGCGAGCGGGCTCGTCTCGTCGAAGGCGACCGCGCCCTCGTCGGCCACGTCGACCTTCACGGACGGGCGCGTGACGCGTGCTCCGTTGACCGTGATGTGTCCGTGGACGATGAACTGGCGGGCCTGCTGGGTTGAGGAGGCGAACCCCTGCCGATAGACGACCGTCTGAAGACGGCGCTCGAGCAGGTCGGTGACATCGAGCGACAGAACGGTCGAGATGTCGTCGTTGTCACCGAGCACGCCGATACGGCGGAGGCGAGCGACGAACTCCGCGCCGGCCTCGCCGGCCACGTCGACGTCACCCTGAGCCTCGCCGAGCAGTCGCCGCGCCTCGCGGCGCATGCTGCGCAGCTCGGACTGGGCGCGCCAGAACTCCTCTTTGTTTTTCAGACCGTACCGTGAGAGGAGATCGGACTCCTCGGCGATGCGCTCGCCCTGGTACGGGTGGTTCGGCGTCTCGTAGCCTTTGGTGTTTTTGCCGGTGCTCATTCGTCGTCACCCTCCTCGTCCGCCATTTCCTCGCGGATCTCCTCGACGTTGACCCCGATGGTCCCCTCGGTACGACCGGTGGACTTGGTGCGCTGTCCCCGGACCTTCTGTCCGCGCTTGTGACGAACACCCTTGTACGACTCGATCTGCTTCATCCGGTTGATGTCGTGGCGACGCTTCTCGTTGACGTCGGTGCCGATGAGATGCGTCGTCTCCCCGGTGAAGAAGTCGTTCTGTCGGTTGGTCATCCACGACGGGACGTGGTCCTCGAGGTTCTCGACGACGTCGACGACGGCCTCGATGTCGTCCTCGTCGAGCAGTCCAAACGTGGCCGTGCGGTCCACGTCGGCTTCCTCGGCGACCAGCCGCGCCGTGCGCGTGCCGATGCCGCTGAGTTCGGACAGGCTTCGCTCGACCGTCTTCGTCCCGTCGAGGTCCGCGCCCCCGATCCGAACGAAGTACTGGAGGTCCTCCTCCTCCTCCGGCGAGCCGTCCTGTGATTCTTCCGTGCTCATGTGTTGGTTAGTGTGAGCCCTACCGGAGGAATCCGGCGGTGCTCGGTCCGTTCGAGCGTTGCGGCGGGGATTCGAACCCCGGAGGCAGTGACGCCACAGAGTTAGCAACCCTGCGCCTTGGGCCAGACTTGGCTACCGCAACCCGCGTTCGTATCGTCGCCCTCTCGGACTCGGGACCCGACGCCCCTGCAGTTCGTGCATCAAAAGAAACAGCGTTTCGGTACTTAAACGTCACGAAACCCGCGGCCGGCTGTGTGCCGGTCACACGGTCGGAGCGGGAGGAGCAGTCGGACGAAGACGCAATGCACCTGCCGCCCGGGTGACGACGCCTCACCACCGCCCGCGTGTCGAGCGGCGTTCCCAGTGCTCCGGACTCTTATATACCAAACCGAAGCCACCCACCCCGTGGTCTGACGATCAGTCCACGACGGTCGAGGCGGGAGCGCGGCGCGCCGTCGTGGATCCGAGCGTTCACGCGCCGCCTGTTCGCCACTCCCGACGGACGACCGTTTCCGGCCATCGGTCATCACTTCCGTGACCCGATCCGCCGCGTCACGACCCATCCACCGCGTCACGACCCATCCGCCGCGTCGTGAACCTACTCACCCCAGTTCTCGACGCGCTGTGGCCGGTCGGAGACCGCCATCACGTCGAGGTCGTCGTCCTTGTGCTCGAGCGCTTCGAGGGCGGCCTTCGCGGACGCGTGCGTCGAGAAGTAGGTTATTTCCTCCTCGACGGCGACCTCAAGCAGCTCGCGCTGCCGGGAGACGATCAGATCCACCTCGCCGCGCCGCGTGGCCTCCACCAGATCGGTTGCCGTCGACAGCTCGAACTGCTCCGAGAACCCCTCGACGAGCGCCTCACCCGCCTCCGTATCAGGATCGGGGAACTCGTCCGCCGAGAGATCGACGACGACCGTCCCGGAGTCGGGGAGCGGTTTCCCCGTCGAGTCCTGCGCCTTGTCGTACGCCTTCCCGAACGAGCGGGCCGTCCCCATCACCTCGCCGGTCGACTTCATCTCCGGACCGAGTCGCGGGTCCGATCCCGGAAGGCGATCGAACGGCAGCACGACCTCCTTTACGCTCAGGTGTTCCGGAATCCGCTCGTGTACGTCCAGATCCGACAGCGTCACGCCGTCGGTCATCACCTTCGCCGCCAGCTTCGCGATGGGGACGCCTGTCGCCTTCGAGACGAACGGCACCGTCCGCGAGGAGCGCGGGTTCGCCTCGAGTACGTACACCACCGGCTCCGCCTCGTCGTCGTGGACGCCGGTCACCGCAAGCTGGACGTTGAGTAGCCCGACCGTGTTGAGCGCGCGGGCGATGTTCTCAGTCACCTCGCGGACCCGCGCGAGGGTCGCGTCGTCGAGCGAGCGCGGTGGGATCATACAGGCGGAGTCGCCGGAGTGAACGCCCGCGCTCTCGACGTGCTCCATCACGCCGCCGATGAGGACGTCCTCGCCGTCGGCGACCGCGTCCACGTCGAGCTCGACCGCGTCCGCGAGAAACTCGTCGATCAGGATCGGCTTGTCCGGGGCCACGCGAACCGCCTCCTCGATGTACCGCTCCAGCTCCGCGTCGTCCTCGACGACGCGCATCGCCCGTCCGCCGAGCACGTAGGACGGGCGGACCAGCACGGGATACCCGACGTGATGAGCCAGGTCCAGCGCCTCCTCGCGGCTCGTCGCGGTGCCACCCTCCGGCTGAGAGACACCGATCTCGTCCATCAGGACGTTGAATCGGTCGCGGTCCTCCGCTAGATCCATCGCTTCGACGCTCGTACCGAGGATCTCACACTCGAGTCCGCGACGGTTGATCTCCGCTTCGAGCGGCTCACCCACGTTCACCGACGTCTGTCCGCCGAACTGGACCATCACACCGTCCGCACCGGTCGTCTCGATCACGTCCGCGATCTCCTCGGCGGAGATCGGCTCGAAGAACAGACCGTCGGAGGTGTCGTAGTCAGTCGACACCGTCTCCGGATTGTTGTTGACGACGTGTGCGTCGATCCCGAGTTCGCGAAGCGCACGCACCGCGTGGACCGCACAGTAGTCGAACTCGACACCTTGACCGATCCGGATCGGCCCGCCGCCGACGACCACAACGCTCTTGACGTCGGTGTCGACGCGCACTTCGTCGGCCGCGGCGGCCGTGTCGGCCCCCTGCAGGAACTCCGGCAGCCGGGCCGAGTAGTAGTACGGCGTGGACGCCTCGAACTCGCCGGCGCAGGTGTCGACCTGCTTGAACGTCCGGTCCGGAACCGCACTCTCGACGTCGGCGACCTCGGCATCGACGCCGCCCGCGGCCGCCGTCGCCGCGATCTCTGCGTTCGTTCGACCGGCGGACGCAGCCGGAGTGAACTCGCCGTCGGCCGCCTTCGCGGTCGCGTTGGCGACGTTCCCGAAGCGCTCGACGTACCAGCGGTGGATGTCGGTGAGTTCGACCACGTCGTCGACGGTGTAGCCGCGGTCGAACGCCTCGAACATCGCGTACGGCCGGTCCGGACTTGGCCGTTCGAGGTACTCCGATTCCAGCTCCTCGTCATCCACCCTCGCGAAGTCGACGGCGGGGTCGTACTCCGAGGAGCGAAGTGCCTTCGTGAGGCTCTCCTCGAACGTGCGGCCGATCGACATTGCTTCGCCGGTCGACTTCATTGCCGTGCCGAGCTCGAAGTCGACGTCCTCGAACTTGTCGATCGGCCACCGGGGTACCTTCGTCACGACGTAGTCGATCGCGGGTTCGAAGGCGGCGGTCGTCTCCCCGGTGATCTCGTTTTCGATCTCGTGGAGCCGCTTACCGAGCGCGACCTTCGCCGTGACTCGGGCGATCGGGTAGCCCGTCGCCTTCGAGGCGAGCGCCGAGGACCGCGAGACGCGGGGATTCACCTCGACGACGCGATACTCTCCGCCCGGTGTTCCGTCGTCGTGCCACGCGAACTGGATGTTACAGCCACCCTGGATCCCCAGATCGCGGATCACCTCAAGCGCCGCGTCACGCATCTCCTGATGGCCATCGTCCGGGATCACCTGTGATGGGGTGACGACCGTGGACTCGCCGGTGTGGATCCCCATCGGGTCGATGTTCTCCATGTTACAGATGATGATACAGGAGTCGTCCGCATCCCGCATCACCTCGTACTCCAATTCGACCCAGCCGGAGATGGATTCCGTGATCAGCACCTCGCTGTTCCGGGAGAGCCGGAGTCCCTTCCGGACGCGTTCGACGAGTTCCTCGAAGTCGTCGACGACGCCCGAGCCCGACCCGCCGAGGGTGTAGGTGGTCCGAGCGATCACGGGCAGGCCGCCGACCTCGTCGACGGCTCTCTGCACGCGCTCGCGGAACGCGTTCTCGTCGAAGTCGGTGACCGACTCGCCCTCGTCGAGGGAGATGGTCGTTGATTTCGGCACCGGCTGGCCCAGATCCTCCATCCGCTGACGGAACAGGTCCCGGTCCTCGGTCGCGTAGATCGTGTCGAGCGGGGTGCCCATCACCTCGACGTCGTGCTCCGCTAAGATTCCCTGCTCGGCCAGCTCCGCGGTGACGTTGAGACCCGTCTGCCCGCCGAGACCGGCGATGACGCCGTCCGGCTCCTCGATCCGGATCACTTCGGCGATCGCCTCCGGCGTGATCGGCTCAATGTACACCCGGTCGGCAGTGTCGGGGTCGGTCATGATCGTCGCCGGGTTGGAGTTCACCAGCACGACGCGGGCACCCTCCTCCTGAAGCGCACGACACGCCTGGGCGCCGGAGTAGTCGAACTCCGCCGCCTGTCCGATCTGGATCGGTCCGCTGCCGATGAGTAGAATCGTCCGGTCCTCGCTCATTACCGCGGGAGAGTACGTTCATCGTAATAAGGCCGACGATAAAGTACGAATCTCGCAGCAGATTTGCGATTTTCGTAGGTTATGTGGAAACACACCACACGGAACAACCGGGTCACCGCACGTCGCCGGCCGCTTCGTCGGCCGCCTCTCGCTCAGTCGCTTCGGATCGCGAACGGGGACGGGACGACATGAACGGGGACGGCACGAACGAGAGAGCCGTCAGTGAGCAGACGCTAACCGTATCGGATATCGGCACCCGGATCGACGGTGCTCCCGGTCCGACATATCCACGGGGTACGCACCCGTGTCGCTTCACCGATTCGAGACGGGCGGGGGTCCGAGTCGTCCGGTCACGTGTTGAGTCGGTACCGATACGGGCGGTCCGCGATCACTTCCACCTCGCCGCGCTCCGCCCAGCGGCCCAGGACGGTCGCAACGCGATGCGGACTGTCGATCCCCTCGCTGTCCTCCAATCGTGCGAGTATCTCGCGTGCCGTCATCGGCTCGTCGGCGTCGGCGAGCACACCGCGGATTCGGTCGTACTCGTGGGTGTGCATACGTCTTACGTACGGCAGGCGTACATATAGTGTTCAGTGAGACATAAGTCGGACACACGTCAGACACGGTCGATCGATCGGACACCGATCGAGGCGTCGACAGGTGTCCAGTCGGGTTTCTCAGGCGTATGGATCCTCCGCCTCGAGGTCGCGTTCCGCCCGGTACCGTTCGACGAACGTGCTAACCTCGAACTCACTCATCGCCGCTTCGAACTGTGCCAGCGCGTCGTCATCGTCGGCGTGACTCACAGCGTGTTCCATCAGCTCGACGACCAGTTCGACGAGTATCTCGTGGAGCCGTCTGGCGTCGAAGTCGGCAACCCACACCATCGCATACCCGACGTCCGCGTCGTCGCTGGCGTCCCGAGCCACGACTCGGTCGGGGAACTCCTCTAGAGCGATGCCGATCAGATGGGGGGTGTCGAACTCCGGCATCTCCTCGCTGGTGGTCTCGATCGCCTCGCGAAGCACCTCGACGAGGAAATCGGGGAGGAACCGCTCGGGCGGATGCACGTCCATCACGACGGCGTGTGTGTCGCCACACGTACAGTCGAACTCCCGCATCCCGAGATCCAGTTCGCCAAGTCCGACCGTCTCCCCGCATGGAAGATCGAGAGCGTTCTCGTCGCCGCCGGGGACGCGCGGCTGTGTCATACGACGACCGTTCGGGATCGGTCCGGTTAAACCACGCGGAACGCCGTGCATCGATGCCGTGTCGACACGAACTCACCCGACGACGATCAACCGGATTCATTGCCCCCGGTCCGAATGATCACGATCGAACGCCGGGGTCCGACTCGTGTGCGACGCGCGGTCGAGGGGCCGGCCACACGGACATGACAGCCGAAATCGCATCCGTCGAGACGGTCGCACTGAGATCCGAGCTACAGGAGCCGTTCGGCTATTCCCAGGCATGGGTCGCGGAACGGACGGCCCTGCTGGTCCGCATCGAGACTCGTGACGGAACCGTCGGTTGGGGGGAGTGTTGGGGACCGATAGCCGGAACGCGGGAGACGATAGACGAGTTCTACGGACCCATGTTGGTCGGTCGCGATCCGTCGAACGTTGAGCAGGTGTACGAGGAGCTGTACGACGCGGGGCGTGCGGCGTACCAGTCCGTCGTTCCGCTGCCGGCGATAAGCGGGATCGACATCGCCCTGTGGGACCTCCGCGGCAAGCTTCGAGGGCAGCCGGTCGGGGAATTCCTCGGCGGCAGGCGTCGTGATACCGCCCGGGCGTACGCGACGGGGCACTACTTCAAACGGGAGGACCGCCTCGAACGGCTGTACGACCGCATCGTCGACGAGGCGATCGACAACGCCGAACGGTTCGGCGCGGTCAAGCTCAAGATCGGACTCGACCTGCTTGGATACGGTCCGGACGAGGACGTCGAACTCGTCCGTCGCGTCCGGAAGGCCGTCGATGAAGACACCATCATACTGGTCGACGCCAACTACGCGTACGACACGGGAACGGCCAAACAGGTCGGCCGGGAGCTCGCCCGCCTTGGCGTGTACTGGTTTGAGGAACCCGTTCCGCCGGAGCACATCGACGGCTACGCCCGGTTGACCGCCGATCTGGGCCTTCGGATCGCGGGCGGCGAGTGTCACGGCCCGTTCGAGTTCCGCCGGCTGTTCGGCGCAGCCGACATCGACGTCGCACAGCCGGATCTGTGTAACGTGGGTGGGCTTACCGCGGGGCGACGAATACGGCACCTCGCCGACGCTCACAACGGCCGGGTCGTTCCCCACGTCTGGGGGACGCCGATCGCGATCGCCGCCAGCCTCCAGTACATCTCGACGCTCCCGGGGGCCCCGTGGCTGGAGTTCGACCGGTCGTCGAACCCGCTTCGCCGCGATCTGATCGACGGCTCGTTCGACGTCCGTGATGGAGACGTGCGGATCCCGGACCGTCCGGGGATCGGCGTGACGCCCCGCCCGGACGTTCTTGAGGCGTATCGGGTCGACTGAGCGGGACGCGTCCGCCGATCCACGACGAGCACGACCGACCTCGTTGGGGGCCCTGTGGCGGGTCGATGGAAACCCGATCCGCCCGGAGCCTTACGGAGAATCGAGGAGAAAGCCTCGCGCTTCAGTGCGGGGAGGATGTCAATGGAGCCGTGCTGCCCGACGGCCTACTGGAAACCGATCCGCCCGGAGCCGGTGTCGCGGAGCGCGTCGCGGCCCCCGCCCTTGAACTCGCGTTCGACCTCCTCGTAGTACGCGAGGATGTCTTCGGTGATCGTCGGACGGACCGCCTCCATCGCGCGGCGGAAGTGCTTCATCTCCACCTCCTCGGCGCCGTCGTCGTCACGAAGCGCCTCAATGGCTGCCTCGCGTGCGATCCCCTCAAGATCGGAGCCGACGTAGCCGTCGGTGATCTCCGCGACCTCCCGGAGGCTGACGTCCGGGGCGAGCGGCGTGTCGGTGGTGTGGATCTCGAGGATCCGCTCTCGACCTTCCTGGTCCGGCTGGCCGATCATCACGAGTCGGTCGAACCGGCCGGAGCGGAGCAGCGCGGGGTCGATCATGTCCGGGCGGTTCGTCGCGCCGATCACCATCACGTCACCCATCTCCTCCAATCCGTCGAGTTCCGTGAGCAGCTGGTTGACGACCCGCTCGGAGACGTTGTTGCCCATGTCCTGTCCGCGCGAGGGCGCGAGACTGTCAAGCTCGTCGAAGAAGATGATCGTCGGGCTCACCTGTCGGGCCTTCCGGAACGTCTGCCGGATCGCCTTCTCCGACTCGCCGACCCACTTCGAGAGCAGCTGCGGCCCGCGCACGGAAATGAAGTTGGCGTTCGTCTCGTTGGCGACCGCCTTCGCCATCAGGGTCTTCCCCGTCCCGGGCGGGCCGTACAGCAGGACGCCCTTCGGTGCGTCGACGCCCATCCGGTCGAACTTCTCCGGCGTGGTGAGGGGCCACTCGACCGACTCCTGGACCTGCTGTTTGGCATCCTCGAGTCCGCCGACGTCGTCCCACGAGATCTTTGGCAGCTCGACGAGCACCTCCCGCATCGCCGAGGGTTCGACCTCGTTTAAGGCTCCGCGGAAGTCGTTGCGTTTGACGATCATCCGGTCGATGAGACTCGGCGGAACCTCCTCCTCGTCCAGATCGATCTCGGGGAGGTAGCGTCTGAGGGCCTTCATCGCCGCCTCCTTGGTGAGGCTCTCGATGTCCGCGCCGACGAAGCCGTGCGTTTCGTCGGCGAGGTGATCCAGCGAGACGTCGTCCGACAGCGGCATCCCGCGGGTGTGGATCTGGAGGATCTCCTTGCGGCCGATCTCGTCCGGGACGCCGATCTCGATCTCGCGGTCGAACCGCCCCGGGCGGCGCAGGGCAGGATCGACGCTGTCGACGCGGTTCGTCGCTGCGATGACGATCACCTGTCCACGCGTCTCCAGCCCGTCCATCATCGTGAGCAGCTGGGCGACCACCCGACGTTCGACCTCGCCGGTGACGTCTTCGCGTTTGGGTGCGATGGAATCGAGCTCGTCGATAAAGATGATCGACGGCGACTCCTCCTTGGCGTCCTCGAAGATCTCCCGGAGCTGTTGTTCGGACTCGCCGTAGTATTTCGAGATGATCTCCGGACCGGCGATCGAGAAGAACGACGCCGACGTCTCGTTGGCGACGGCCTTCGCGAGCAGGGTCTTCCCCGTCCCGGGCGGGCCATGCAGCAGGACGCCCTGTGGCGGCTCGATCCCGAGCTTCGAGAAGATCTGCGGGTGTTTCATCGGGAGCTCGACCATCTCTCTAACGCGCTGGATCTCCGACTGCAGACCGCCGATGTCCTCGTAGGTGATCCCGCCGCCGGTCTTCTCGAAGCCGGAGATCGGCTCCTCACGGAGCTCGACGTCCGTATCCTCGGTGACGAGGCAGACGCCGTCCGGCTCGGTCTCGACGGCGATCAGCGGGATCGCCTGTCCCGGCGACCGCATGAAGGGGTGGTTCGTCGAACTCATCACCGGAACGATATCGCGCTCGACGACCGGCCGCTTGAGGATCTGGCGTTTCACCATGCCGGCGGCGTCCGAACCGAACTGGACGGACGCCTCCTCGGGCGGAGCCAACACGAGCGTGTCGGCCGTCTCGGCCTCGGCCTTCCGGATCGTGACGCGTTCGCCGATACCGACGTCGGCGTTCTGTCGGGTGAACCCGTCGATCCGGACCGTGTCCGTGTTCCAGTCCTGCCGGTCGGCCCGCCAGACCTTCGCCGCGGTCGTCTCCGCGCCCTCGATCTCGATGATGTCGCCGGGCGAGAGCTTCAGGTGCAACAGCGTGTCGGGGTCGAGTCGGGCGATCCCGCGTCCCGAGTCGTTCGGGTACGCTTTCGCCACTTCGAGTTGAACTTCGTTCATTGTTCCTCGCAGGGGATACCGATATCTGCACGCGGTGCGGGCATAAGCCTGTTGCTCCGGCGGGTATCGGCTCTCTGTCGGGCGGTTTTCGTCCCGTGTTGGCGACCGTATGTCATCATGTAACATGGTATGAAACCCTCGGTTAAAACCCCGTCGTATGCGCGGGGTTTCGCCGCGGGCTCACGTCGGGCCCGCGGTGGCGGGACGGAATCGGGACGTCGATCGCCCCGAAGCGGGTGGCTCTTTACCGGTCGGTCCCGTGCGTCGGACCATGCGAACGCTCGTCTTCGACGGTCGAACCGGCGCGGCCGGCGACATGATCTGCGCCGCGCTGATCGCGGCCGGAGCCGATCCGGCCGCCCTCCGGCCGGTTGAACGTCGGCTCCCGGTGCGGTACGCGGTCGACGAGGCGGTGAAAAACGGGATCCGATCGACCACCGTCGACGTGCTGGTTGACGACGGAACGCCCGCCGAGGAGGGCACGGCGGAAGCCGATCGCGACGGCCGTCACGACCACGGCGACCGCAACGGTCTCGACCACGGCGACCACGACCACCATCACGGCGGTCACGACCACGACCACGGCGACCACGACCACGACCACGATCATGACGACCATCGACACGCCGAGGGGTCGGGCGTCCATCGGAGCTACGGGGAGGTGATCTCCCTCGTCGAGTCGATGGAGATCCCGGAAGCGGTCGAGTCGACCGCGTGTGAGGCGTTCGAGCTGCTCGGACGTGCGGAGGCGTCGGTTCACGGTACGGCACTCTCGGAGACGCACTTCCACGAGGTCGGTGCGGACGACGCGATCGCCGACGTCGTCGGAGCGGCGCTGCTTCTCGCCGATCTCGACGTCGACCGCGTCGTGACCACCCCGATCGCGGCGGGCGGCGGGAGCGTCGCGATGAGCCACGGCACCTATCCCGTTCCGACGCCCGCGGTCGTCGAGATCGCGGAGCGTTCCGGGCTGCGGCTCCGCGGCGGCCCGATCGAACGTGAACTGCTGACGCCGACCGGCGCGGCGATCCTCGGTGCCGTCGCCGGGAGCGTCGACGCGATACCCACACTGCAGGTGAGCAGCGTGGGGTACGGCGCCGGTGACGCGACGTTCGACTCGCATCCGAACGTTCTCCGGACGCTCCTCGGCGACGGCGGGAACGAGGCGTCGGCGACCGACGCGAATACGGGTGGACTGCGCGACGACGACGTCGTCGTGCTCGAGACGAACGTCGACGACGCTTCACCCGAGGTGCTCGGCGGACTGCAGGAGACGCTCTCGCGGGCCGGCGCGCGGGATGTCACGATCGTACCGACGACGATGAAGAAGTCGCGCCCGGGGCATCTGATAACGGTCATCTGCAAGCCGGCGGACGCGGAGGCGGTCGCCGAGCGACTGGCGCGCGAGACGGGGACGCTCGGGGTCCGTCAGACCGGCGCGACCCATCGATGGATCGCCGATCGGTCGATCGAGACGGCTGTCGTCGAGGCGGACGGGACGGAACACGAGGTCGCGGTAAAGATCGCCACGACGAGCGACGGGACCGTGTACGACGTCAGCGCCGAGTACGACGACGCCGCGGCGGTCGCGGAGCGAACGGGAACGCCGATCCGCGACGTGTTGCGGACGGCCGAGGCGGCGGTCCGAGCGCGACACGACGGGAGCGGCGACGACACTGACGGTGGCGGGAGCAGCGACTACACCGACGGTGACGGACAGTAGCGTGCCCGGAAGCGGAAGTGACGGCCGGACCCCCTGCCGCCGGACGCGTCCTCCACGTTGCGGGCTCGAGGGGAGCGGGAGCGTCACGACAGCTTGCCGAGCGCCTCGAAGAAGTCGGCCGGTGGACCGGCGATCCGCATCGGAGGGTCGGTGCGCTCGATGCGGACCTCGACCGGACCCGACAGCTCGTGTGGGTTCCGGCCGTCGCTGACGACGACGGTGTCGTCCGGGCTCGTGACCGCGACGGTGATCGTGGCACCGACGTCGACCGCGAGCGGCGGCATTCCGTCGGCGGCACACATCTCGTTGACGAGGAGCGCCTCGACGCCCGGCTGAACGAGCGGCCCGCCCTCGGAGAGGTTGTACGCGGTCGAGCCGGTCGGCGTCGCGACCAGCACGCCGTCGGCGTGGCCGCCCGCGTACAGCGCGCCGTCGACGCGGAGCTCGTAGTCGATCCCGCCGCCCCGGCCGCGGCGCTCCCCGCCGACGACGATCTCGTTCGCCGCCGGGACCGACTCCCAGTCGTCGGCGACGGCAGTCAGCCGCTCCGCCTCCCGCACCCGCATGCCTCCGTTTCGGAATCGGTCGACCTCCGCGAGCACCGCCCGCTCCGCGTCCTCCGCCGGAACGGCGTTCAGGAACCCCACTTCGCCGAGGTTGATCCCGAGGACGGGCGTCCCGTCGGCGTTGCGAGCGGCGAAGAGAAGCGTACCGTCGCCCCCGATCGCCACGGCGAGGTCGCAGCCGGCGAGCGCCGTCACGGGTCGCCCATCGCCGACGTCGAGCGCGTCCGCCGTGACCTCGTCGAGCCAGACAGTGACGCCGCGCTCGCGGACGGCGTCCCGCAGCTCGGCGGCGAGTGACGCCGCGCGGGGGCTCCCCTTCCGGGCCACGATTCCGACGTCCATGCGCCACAGGTCCGCCCCGACCGAGTAAAAGGGTGCGATCGTGGACGTAGCGCGAAACGAACCCGCGTCTCCCGACGCAGGGGTCGCGCTCTTGTCCCGACGGAATCGCCATCGTCGACGCGCCGGGACCGACGTCACCGTGGCGACAGGGTTAAATCCATGTACATACTTGTACATCGCAAGACGAAGATATACATTGGTGTCCACAATGAGTATCACTGAAACCATCGAGCGGGTGACGGACGGGGAGGACCTCACGGTCGCGGAGGCGCGCGAGACGGCACGACTCGTCTTCGAGGAGGCGACGGAGGCACAGATCGGCGCGCTGCTCGCCGCGCTGCGCTCGAAGGGCGAGACGGAGGCGGAGATCGCCGGGTTCGCTCGAGGCATGCGTGACGCGGCCCGGACGATCGAACCGGACCGGGAGCTACTCGTCGACACCTGCGGCACCGGCGGGGACGACCACGACACCATCAACGTCTCGACGACCGCGGCAATCGTCGCCGCCGGCGCGGGCGTGCCGATCGCGAAGCACGGCAACTACTCGGTCTCGTCGTCGTCCGGCAGCGCGGACGTGTTGGAGGTCGCCGGTGCAGACGTCAACGCGGAGCCCGACACCGTCGAGGCCGCCATCGAGTCCGACGGGATCGGCTTCATGCTCGCGCCCGTCTTCCATCCGGCGATGAAGGCGGTGATCGGGCCCCGACGGGAACTGGAGATGCGGACGGTGTTCAACGTGCTCGGCCCGCTGACGAATCCCGCCGGTGCGGACGCGCAGGTACTCGGCGTGTACGACCCGGAACTGGTCGGTCAGATCGCCCGGTCGCTGGCTCGTATGCCCGTCGAACGCGCCCTCGTCGTCCACGGAAGCGGTATGGACGAGATAGCCCTCCACGACGAGACGGTCGTCGCCGAGGTCGACGGCGAGGCGGTGACGGAGTACACGATCGCTCCCGAGGATCTGGGCCTCGAGCGTGCGCCGATCGAGGCGGTGGCGGGCGGTACCCCGGAGGCGAACGCCGCGGACCTTCGCGGGATCGTGGCCGGCGACGTGACCGGTCCGAAGCGTGACCTGATCCTCGCGAACGCGGGGGCGGCGATATACGTCGCCGGGCGGGCGGAGACGATCGCCGAGGGCGTCGAGCGGGCGGCCGAGGCGATCGACGCCGGCGATGCCGCGGCGAAGTTCGCGGCGCTTTGCGGTGACGACCCAAGCACGGACGAACGCGGCGCCCCGAGGGCGAACGCGCCACCGGAGGCGGCACCCGATTCGGAGGGCGACGACTGATGGCACGGGTGAAGATCTGCGGGCTGACGGGCGGGGCGGACCTCCGGGCCGCGATCGACGCCGGGGCGGACGCGGTCGGCGTGATAACGGACGTCCCGATCGAGACGCCGCGGGAGGTCGATCGGGCGGTCGCCGCCGAGCTCCTGGCCGACGTGCCGCCGTTCGTCACCACGACGCTCGTGACGATGCCCGACTCCCCGGAGGACGCCGTCGAGCTCGTCCGAACGATCGAGCCCGACGCGCTCCAGCTGCACGGGGAGTGGACGACCGACGAGATCGGGTTCATCCGCGCGGAGGCCGGCGTGAAGGTACTGCTCACGGTCGATGCCGACAACCACGGGTACGCGGAGGAACTCGACGCTGCCGTCGACGCGATCGTCGTCGACTCCACGCGGGAGTCGGGCGCGGGCGGCACCGGCGAGACGCACGACTGGGCCGCCACGGGCCGGCTGGCGGGGCGGCTCACGTCGCCGGTTGTGCTCGCCGGCGGGCTCACCGCGGAGAACGTCGCCGAGGCGGTTCGCGTCGCGGACCCGTTCGCGGTCGACGTCGCCTCCGGCGTGGAGCTGTCCGGCGGTCGAAAGGACCACAACGCGGTCGCACGCTTCGTCGCCAACGCCGGCCGCGAGATGGAGGTGGTGTGAGTGCTCGACCGATCCAGACGTGAGTTCATCGACCTGGCGGCGGGCGCGGAGCGGCCGGTCGTCGTCCGGGCCGCGGCCACGCTCGACGCCGACGTTACCCCGCTTGCCGCCTACGCGACGCTCGTCGACGACAGCCCCTACGGATTTCTGCTCGAGTCCGGCGAGAAGGTCGCCTCCAGCGATCCCGACGGCGCGTTCACCGCGGGCGGAAAGGCGGATAGACACGCCCGCTACTCGTTCGTCGGCTACGATCCGGAGGCGATCGTCTCGGTCCACCCCGACCGGACCGAGGTCCGCCGGCTCGGACCGGCAGCCGACCTGATCGACCCCGACGGAACGGGTCCTGCGGACGACGTCGACGGAACGGGTCCCGCGGGCGAGGGCGACGTCATCGATCGCGTCCGCGCGGCGTTCCCGGACGTGCGTCTGCGCGGGTTCCCGGAGACCGACCGGCAGATCCTCTCGGGCGGGTTCGTCGGCTTTCTGGCGTACGAGGCGGTGTACGACCTCTGGCTCGAGGAGGTCGGGGTCGACCGTCCGGAGACGGCGTTCCCGGACGCGGAGTTCGCGCTGACGACCCGGACCGTCGTGTTCGACGAGGTCGACGGCTCCGTCGAGATCGTCTTCACCCCCGTCGTCGACATCGACGACGACCCGGGAGCCGTCTACGACGCGATCGCGTCCGAGGCGGAGCGCGTCCGCGACGAGCTGGAGCGCGCGACGCCGCCGGAGACCGACGGATTCAGGCAGCGCTCGGAGACGGCCGGCCCGCGTGAGGAGTACGAGGAAGCGGTCCGACGGGCGAAGCGACACGTCCTCGACGGCGACATCTACCAGGGCGTGATCTCCCGGACCCGGGAGCTTCGCGGGGACGTCGACCCGCTCGGGCTGTACGCCGCCCTCCGCGACGTGAACCCCTCCCCGTACATGTACGTGCTGCGTCACGAGGATCGGACGATCGTCGGCGCCAGCCCGGAGACGCTGGTGTCGGTGAAGGGCGACCGGATCGTCTCGAACCCGATCGCCGGGACGTGCCCGCGGGGCGAGAGCCCGGTCGAGGACCGTCGGCTCGCGGGCGAGATGCTGGCGGACGGCAAGGAACGGGCCGAGCACACGATGCTCGTCGATCTGGCGCGCAACGACGTCCGCCGGGTGTCCGAGCCGGGATCCGTCCGCGTCGAGGAGTTCATGAACGTGTTGAAGTACAGCCACGTCCAGCACATCGAGTCGACGGTGACGGGCACGCTCGCGGCCGACGCCGACCCGTTCGACGCGACCCGCGCGACGTTTCCGGCGGGGACGCTCACGGGCGCCCCGAAGGTGCGCGCGATGGAGATCATCGAGGACCTGGAGTTGACGCCGCGGGAGGCGTACGGCGGCGGCGTGGGCTACTACTCGTGGACCGGCGACGCGGACTTCGCGATCGTCATCCGCACGGCGACGATCCGCGAAACCGACGGGACGGACGTCGTCACCGTCCGTGCGGGTGCGGGGCTCGTCGCCGACTCCGATCCGGCCGCGGAGTACGAGGAGACGGAGCGGAAGATGGACGGCGTGTTGGCCGCGATCGACCGGATCCGAGCGGACGACGACGCGAAGACCGAACCGGAGGAGACGGTGACCCCCGACCCGGGAGGTGACCGATGAACGTCGTCGTCGTCGACAACTACGACTCGTTCACCTACAACCTCGTGGAGTACGTCTCCGAGCAGGGGATCGACGGCGATCACGGTCCGATCGACATCGAGGTACTGAAGAACTCGGCGTCGCTCGCGGACGTCGAACGGGCCGACCCGGACGCGATCCTCATCAGCCCCGGTCCCGGCCACCCGAAAAACGCGCGCGACGTCGGCGTGACAGCGGACGTGTTACGCGAGCTGTCGGTCGACACGCCGACGCTCGGGGTCTGTCTCGGCCTGGAGGCCGCGGTGTACGAGTACGGCGGGACCGTCGGCCACGCGCCGGAACCGATCCACGGCAAGGCGTTCCCCGTCGAGCACGACGGGACGGGCGTGTTTCGCGGCCTCGGCCAGGGGTTCCGCGCCGGTCGGTACCATTCGCTCGCCGCCACGGAGGTGCCGGACGTCTTCGAGGTCTCCGCGACGACCGACCACGACGGCGAGCCGATCGTGATGGGGATCCGTCACGAGTCGTTCCCGATCGAGGCCGTCCAGTTCCACCCCGAGAGCGTTCTGACCGGCGTCGGCCACGACGTGATCCGGAACTTCCTCGCGGACGCCGTCGACGAGGCATGACCCGAGACGGTCCCGCCTGCGATCGATGACCGACGACCCGCGCTGTCGACTGTGCGGCGAATCCGTCTATCGCGGGGCGGTCGCGACGGGGCGACGCGCCTGTTGTCTCAACGCGACGCCGATCGCCGGCGTCTGCCCGACCCACGGTCCGGTCGGCCCACACCATGTCGTCGACGGCGACGCGGCGCGGCGGTCGGAGTGAGACCGTCCGGACGACGCGCCCTCACTCGAACGAGAGGCGAACCGGGTCGCCGGCCTCGAGGTCACCCGTGTCGACGGCGTCGGGGTCCTCGGCGAACGCGGCGTGGAGGTGGTCGTACGTGCGCTCGAGCCCCTCGACTATCACCTTCGCGTCGCCGACGACGGGCATGAAGTTCGTGTCGCCGTTCCAGCGCGGAACGACGTGCCCGTGAACGTGGTCGACCGAGCCGCCGGCGGCGTCGCCGCCGAGGTTCATTCCAGTGTTGAACCCCTCGGGGTCGAGGTCCCGGCGGGTCGCGTCGATGGCCGCCCGCTTCAATCGGGCGTGGTCGAGGAGGGTCTCGTCGTCGAGCGCCGCGTAGTTCTCGAGATGTTCGTCGGGGATCACCATGACGTGCCCCGGATTGTACGGCGCGTTGTTCAACAGGACGTAGTTGTGGTCGCTACGGGCGACGATTCGGGCCTCGCGGGCGTCCTCATAGGAGGGCAGCGCGCAGAACGGGCAGCCGTCGATCGGGTTCTCGTCGCGTTCGACCCACTCGATCCGCCATGGGGCGTAGATCCGCTCCATCAGTCGAACGAGTGGATCCCGGCGGTGGTCACCTCGACGCCGTCCGCCGTGACCAGCAGCGTGTGCTCCGCCTGGCTGACCAGGGTGTCGCCGCTCTCCTTCAACACCGGATACCCCTTGATCACGTCGGAGCGCTTGAGTCGGCGAAGCGCCATATCGACGCGGTCGCTCTCCAGCCATCGCGCGGCAAAGGGCAGGCCGTCGAGCGTCTCGATCTCCGCCAAGGCCTGCCGGGCGCGCCTGTCGCGGACGCTCTTCGAGCGCTGGAGCTCGAAGATCTCCTCGTCGGTTCCTTCTCCGACTTTCCCACGGCCGTCGGTCGCGAACGGCTCGATCGCGATCGCCTGTCCGGGCTCCAGCTCGACTGAGCGGTCGACGCCGCGGTTCGGTACGTTCGGCCCCGTGTGCGCGTCGTACCGCTCGACGCCGTGACCGGAGAGGTTGAGGACGGGCGTGTAGCCATACCCCCGAATCACGTCCTCGATCGCCTGCCCGACGACGCCGACCTCGACGCCCGGCCCCGCCTCGTCGACCGCCGCCTCCAGCGCCATCTCGGCGGCCTCGACGAGTTCCGTGGTGCCCGTGTGGTCGACGGTGACCGCGGCGTCGGCGATGTAGCCGTCGACGTGGACGCCGACGTCGAGACACACCATCTCCTCGCCGAACGTCGTCTCGTCGTCGCGACCCGGCGTCGCGTGGCTCGCCTCCTCGTCGACGCTGATGTTCACCGGAAAGGCGATTCCGGCACCCTGATCGCGGATGAACTCCTCCGTCCACTCGGCGACCTCGAGGTGGTTCCGTCCGGGCTCGACCATCTCGCGGGCCTCGTTCATCGCCTCTACCAGCACCGCGCCGGCCTCGCGGTAGCTCTCGACCGCGTCCTCGTCGAGGGATCCGTAGCTCATACGGCTCGGTTCGGGAAGCGACCGCAAAGAGGTTGTGGGAATCGATCGGCGGCGAGTCCACGACGGAGAGCGGCCGTCGAACGGGAACCCTCGCCACGCCGCCACCCGACGAATTCGGCTCCAATGAACGAACACAAGTGCGCGTCACCCACCGACCATCCCATGGATTGTTTATAACTACCCACCGATTCGTGAGACGGGTCCTTATAAATTCACTTCGACGTGTCCGTGCGCCTCCCTGCGGTCGGCGCGCGCCGCGAGCGGGCCTCCGGCCCGCGAGCGACCGCGCGAGGGAGTCGGCAGGCTGCGCCGAG
>LFFM01001021.1_pt1 | contig 19958 bp, 15 predicted proteins | sample 643131 | NCBI WGS metagenome assembly LFFM01 (sample SAMN03777445, study PRJNA286221) | soda lake metagenome | biome: soda lake; feature: Kulunda steppe; material: water; isolation source: sample Tc-Br brine of Tanatar trona crystallizer | place: Russia: Kulunda steppe | collected 2011-07
ACCCGCCCTCGACGGCGGCGACGGTGACGTTCCGCCCGTCGAGCCGCGGTTCCGCGTCGGCCGGGTCGCCGACGAACAGGGTCGACCGATCGCCGTCGTACACGCCGTCGACCCGGTAGGTCGGGCCGCCGCCGCTGGCGACCCAGCCGGTCCGCTGGACCCACACCGTCTCCCGCCAGCCGGTACCGCCGACGTCGACGGCGCGGTATCCCCAGAACGCGAGGTTCCCCCGCGAGACTGCCGTCGTCCAGATCTCCCTGTCGGGGTTCGAGACGATCACCCCCGAAGTCCGCACGGACGTGGTGCGGCCGAACGCCTCGACGTCGATCACGTTCACCATCCGGTCCTCGACGTCCTCGGCGTATGTCACCTCGTACCCCTCGACCTCGATGGGATCGCCCGGGGTCTCGCCCTCATCGACCGTGACGAGGTTGGGAACCACCCCGGGACCGGCGACGGCGGCGAGCGCCGCCACGAGCAAGAGCAAGCCGATCGCCGCGGGCGTCGCCGACGCGACGCTCGCCCGGATCGTGTCGGGGTCGGGGACGGCGGCCTGCGGGCGAAGCGGCTCCTCGCGATCCGCGACCGCGACGGCGACGACCAGCGCGAGGAGGAGAAGCAGCGCGAAGCCGACCGCGCGGTACAGCTCGTACTGGTCGTTGCCGAGGTACCAGTACACCGCCCAGAGCCGCCGGGAGGCACCGAACAACAGGACCGCACCGAACGCGACGATCCCGGCGACGACGGGAGCGTTCCGGTCGCCCGCGCGTCGCCGTCGTCGCACGAGCCAGACCGCCACGAGGATCCCGGCTATCAGCCCCAGCGCGTGGCCCTGAACGGCGATGTTCGCCCAGCTCGGCGCGCCGTAAGAGGCGCTCGCTTCCGCGAACTCGACGGGGCTCCGGATCGTCGAATAGAGGACGCTCACCAGCGTCGACCCCGTCAGCGCGGCGATCGTACCGACCGGGTAATGAACGAGCGCGAACCCCCACAGCGCGAACACGACTCCCGAAAACCCGATAACCGGCCCGAGCGCGAACAGCGAGGAGACGAACCCGAACGTCAGGATCGCGCCGGGGACGACGAGAAACGCCCTGACGTACGGGTTGTTCCGAAGCGACCGGAACGTCGTCGCGCCGCGCGCTCGCGGGTAGTGGCCGTACGCGTACTCGGCGAGGGTGCCGGCGACGAGCGTCGACAGCAAGTTCCCGGTGATGTGACTTCGGCTCGAATGGGCGAACCCGGACCAGAGGACGCCCTCGGGGTAGAAGTACGACCACGCACGGAACGGGATCACGACCGGCCGGTTCGGGTTCGTGATCCCGTCCTGCACGAAGAGATAGACACCGATCACGGACGCGATCGCGACGAGCGTCCCCCACGGGATACCGAACACGAACCGCGAGCGGAGCCGCCGCCCCCACGCGCCTGACGGCCGGTCGAGCGTATATATTACGACGAGCGCGACGATGGCGACGGCGGCGACGAGCGCGAGGTGAGCGGTGTCGGACGACAGCGCCTCGACAACCATGCCCGATCAGGAGGAGCCCCGACATATCAATTCGCGGGTCGGCGAGCGGGAGAGGTCCGGTCAGTGGACGGTGTATGGCCAGCGGGCGGGGGAGCAGTACGCGAGACAGAGGGACCGGATCAGATCTTGTTCTCGGCGTCGTCCGCGAGTTCCTTCATCCGTTTGCCGACGCGGCCGGCGGGGGAGAACTCGTCCTCGCTCATCGCGTTCGCGAGCGCGTTCCCGAGCACGAACACCGCGTGTTTGTGTTCGCTCTTCGATTTGTGGACGTGTGAGGGGTCGACATCAAGCTCGTCGTAGGGTTCGAACAGCGCGTCGTCGACGGTTTCCTGACCGCGGAAGTGCTCCATGATCGTGACCATCTGTTCGTGCAGCTCGAGTAGCTCGTCTTTGTGCATGGCAACAGATACGGGTGCTAGACGGTTTAAACGTTGTTGAGGGTGGTACGCACGGGAGCACGACGGGAACCTGCTGCCGGGGTGCCGCGGCGTGCTCGGGTTGGCGGCCCGGTCACGCTGGGGGTGGCGGTTCAGTCCTGTCATCTCACGCCCGCGCGCGTGCGCCGTCTTTATAAGCCGGCACCCATTAGACTCGGTAAGTTCTATGTCAGAGCAGAACGAATACGGAGCGGGCCAAATCCAGGTCCTCGAGGGTCTGCAGGCCGTCCGCAAGCGTCCGGCGATGTACATCGGATCGACGGACGGACGCGGGCTCCACCATCTCGTCTACGAGGTCGTCGACAACGCCATCGACGAGGCGCTCGCCGGATACTGTTCGGAGATCGACGTCACGGTCCACGATGACGCCTCCGTAAGCGTTCGTGACGACGGCCGTGGGATCCCCGTCGACACTCACGAGAAGTACGACCGCCCGGCGCTGGAGGTCATCATGACCGTCCTCCACGCCGGCGGGAAGTTCGACTCCAAGTCGTATCAGGTCTCCGGCGGCCTCCACGGCGTCGGCGTGAGCGTCGTCAACGCGCTCTCCGAGCGACTGGAGGTCGAAGTGAAACGCGACGGCGGCGTCTTCCGGCACCGCTTCGAGCGGGGCGAGCCCGCCCCTGACGGGTTCGAGCGCGTTCGCGACATGGAGTCCGGCGAGTCGACCGGCACGCATATCCGCTTTTGGCCGGACGACGAGGTGTTCGAGACGACGGACTTCGAGTTCTCGACGCTGTCTAACCGGCTGCGCGAGCTCGCGTTCCTCAACTCCGGCGTCGAGATCACTCTCGCGGACGACCGGAGCGACGAGGCGGAGACGTTCCGCTACGACGGCGGGATTCGTGAGTTCGTCGGCTATCTCAACGAGACGCGCACCCCGATCCACGAGGAGGTCATCTACTTCGAGGGCGAGGACGACGGCGTCCACGTCGAGGTAGCGATGCAGGCGACCGAGGAGCTCCAGGGCTCCGTCCACGCGTTCGCGAACAACATCAACACCCGCGAGGGCGGGACACATCTCACCGGGTTCAAAACGGCGCTCACCCGCGTCGTCAACGACTACGCCAACGAGCACGGGTTGATCGACGACCTCGACGCGAACCTCAAGGGCGAGGACGTCCGCGAAGGGCTCACGGCGGTCATCTCCGTCAAACACCCCGACCCGCAGTTCGAGGGGCAGACGAAGACGAAGCTCGGTAACAGCGAGGTCCGCGGCGTCGTCGAGTCGGCGACCCACGAACGGCTTGGCACGTTCTTCGAGGAGAACCCCGACACCGCCAGGAAAGTCGTCCACAAGGCCGCGGAGGCCGCACGGGCGCGAAAGGCCGCCAAGAAAGCGGAGGAGCTCACCCGCCGGAAGTCAGCGCTGGAGTCGACGGCGCTGCCCGGCAAGCTCGCCGACTGCCAGACCCGCGACCCCACGGAGGCGGAACTGTTCGTCGTCGAGGGCGACTCGGCGGGCGGCTCAGCGAAGCAGGGCCGCAACCGCGAGAACCAGGCGATCCTCCCGCTCAAAGGGAAGATCCTCAACGTCGAGAAACACCGACTCGACCGCATCCTGGAGAACGACGAGATCCGCGCGCTGATCACGGCTATCGGCGCGGGCATCGGCGAGGAATTCGATATCGACGACGTCCGGTACAACAAGATCATCCTGCTCGTGGACGCCGACGTCGACGGGGCACACATCCGGACGCTCCTGTTGACGCTTCTGTATCGGCATATGAAACCCCTGATCGAGGCCGGGTACGTGTACGCCGCCCAGCCGCCGCTGTACCGGATCCGGAAGGGGTCGGAGACGTACGACGCGATGACCGAAGCCGAACGCGACCGCATCATCGAGGAGGAATGCGGCGGCGAGCCCGACCAGACCCAGCGGTTCAAAGGGCTCGGCGAGATGAACCCCGACCAGCTGTGGAACACGACGATGGACCCCGAAAACCGCATTCTCAAGCAGATCACGATCGACGACGCGGCGGCCGCCGACCGCATGTTCAACGTGTTGATGGGCGACGCCGTCGAGCCGCGTAAACAGTTCATCAAGGAGCACGCGACCGAAGCGGAGTGGGTGGACATATGAGCTCGGACGTCCCCGGCCCGGACCCGGACGAGCTCCCGGCCGCGCGAGTCGAGACCGCCCGTATCGAGGACGAGATGGAGCAGTCGTACATCGACTACGCGATGTCCGTGATCGCGGGCCGCGCGCTCCCCGACGTGCGTGACGGGCTCAAACCGGTCCATCGGCGGATCCTCTACGCGATGAACGAGGCGGGCGTCACCGCACGGTCAGCCCACCGGAAGTCCTCGTCCGTCGTCGGCGAGACGATGGGTGACTATCACCCCCACGGCGACAGCGCGATCTACGACACGTTGGCGCGGATGGCCCAGGACTTCTCGATGCGCTACCCGCTCGTCGACGGCCAAGGCAACTTCGGCTCGGTCGACGGCGACCCACCGGCCGCGATGCGGTACACCGAGGCGCGAATGGCACCGATCGCGGAGGAGCTGTTGGCGGACATCGAGCGCGACACCGTCGATTTCAGCGCCAACTACGACGACCGCCTCATGGAGCCGGACGTGTTACCGGCGGCGTTCCCGAACCTGCTCGTAAACGGTTCCTCCGGGATCGCCGTCGGAATGAGCACGAACATCCCGCCGCACAACCTCGGCGAGGTGATAGACGCCACCGTCGAGCTGATCGGAAGTCCCGACTGTACGGTCGAGGACCTGATGGAGCACGTCAAGGGGCCCGACTTCCCGACCGGCGCGAACATCGTCGGCCGGAACGCGGTCCACAAGGCGTACAAGACGGGTCGCGGGCGGGTTCGCGTTCGTGCCGAGTTCGAAGTCGACGAGGAGGCTGGCCGGATCGTGATCACGGAGCTCCCCTTCCAGCAGAACAAGTCACGGCTCGTCGAGCGCATCGCCGACGACGTCAACGAGGGAGCGATCGAGGGGATCCGCGACCTGCGGGACGAGTCCGACCGGGACGGGATCCGGATCGTCGTCGAACTCAAACGCGACGCCATGGCCGAGGTCGTCAAAAACCAGCTGTTGGAGAGCCACCTCGAGCGCACCTTCGGCGTCATCAACCTCGCCTTGGTCGACGGCGCGCCGCAGGTGCTCGACCTCAAGGAGACGCTCGAACACTACGTCGAGCACCGTCGGGACGTGGTCCGGCGACGCTCGCGACACGAGCTGGACGAGAAGGAGGACCGCGCACACATCCTCGAAGGGCGGCTGAAGGCGCTCGAACACGTCGACAGCGTCGTCGAGACGATACAGGACTCGGCGGACCGCGACGCCGCGAAGGCGGCGCTCGAAGCCGACTTCGAGTTCTCGGAGGCCCAGGCCGAACACATCGTTCGGATGCAGCTCGGCTCGCTCACGTCGCTGGAAACCCAGGAGATCGAGTCGGAGTACGACGACGTCACCGCGCGCATCGAGCGGCTGGAGACGATCCTCGGCGACCCCGACGAGCTCGACGAGGTCATAATCGACGAGCTCGAGGCCGTGAAAGCGGAGTACGCCGACGAGCGCCGGACCCGCTTCATCGAGGACACGGGGACGGTCACCCACGAGGACCTCATCCCGGAGGAGGAGTGTGTCGTCGTCATGAGCGAGGACGACTACATCAAGCGGATGTCGCTTTCCACCTTCCGCGCGCAGAACCGCGGCGGCAAGGGGATCATCGGGACGGAGCTCAAGGAGGGAGACCGAGTCTCATCCGTGTTCGCCGCGAACTCCCACGACTACCTCCTCGTGTTCACGAACCACGGCCAGATCTACCAGCTGAAAACGTACGAGATCCCGGAGATGTCCCGGACTGCCCGCGGGAAATCGGCCGTCAACCTGCTCGATATGGACGATGGTGAGGAGATCGAGGCGGTGGTGAACACCGACGACCTCGCGGACGACGAGTACCTCACGATGGTCACCCGCGACGGCTACATCAAGCGGACGGCCGTCGACGCGTTCGAGAACATCCGGTCGACGGGGATCCGGGCGATCCGGCTGGAGGACGGTGACGAGCTCGTCGACGTCGAGGTGACGGACGGCGGGACCCACATCGTCATCGGGAGCCGTGATGGGATGGCGATCCGGTTCGACGAGGAAGAGGTGCGTCCGATGGGGCGGACCGCTCGGGGAGTGATCGGCATCGACCTGCGCGAGGGCGACGCGGTCGCGGGGGTAGCCGCGATCGACGCGGATCGGCACGACTGGGTGCTGACCGTCACCGAGAACGGCTACGGGAAGCGGTCCGACCTCGACGAGTATCGCCCGCAGTCGCGGAACGGGATGGGGCTCGTCGACATCAAGACCGGCGATCGGAACGGGTCAGTCGTCGCCATCGAAGCGGTCACCTACGGCGACCACCTGTTGGCCATGAGCGACGGCGGCCAGATCATGCGCACCCGGGTCGAGGAGATCTCCACGGTGAGCCGGAACACGATGGGCGTCATCGTGATGGACCTCGACCCGGACGACCGGGTTGCGTCCGTCGACATCGTTCCAGAGGGCGCATACGGGGACGATGACGGGTCGGATACGAACACGGACGGAACCGACGCGGACGGAACCGACGCCGACGCGGAGTGAGCCGGTCGCACTCGATCTCGACGCCGCCGAGCGATCGGTCGACTCCGGCGGAGAGTATCGCCCGGAAACGTTCAGCAAAATTACTTATGGTCCCCGCGAAAACGGCCGGACGAGATGGACGAGTACGAGGGGATAGACGAGATCGTACACGAGCCGAGCGAGTCGTTCGCGACGTCGACCAACGTCGCGGCGTTTATGCGGGAGTACGGGATCGACGACTACGAGTCGTTGATCGAGCGGACGACGACCGAACTGGACGGGGAGCCGGCGTCCGGCGTCGACTGGTTCTGGGACGAGATCGTCGACTACCTCGATATCGAGTTTTACACCGAGTACGAGACGGTTCGCGACGACACCGACGGTCCGCAGTTCTCGGAGTGGTATCCGGGCGGCGAGATCAACGTCGCACACAACGTCGTTGACCGACACGCAACCGTCGACTCCCCCAACCGGAACCGCGTCGCGCTGATCTGGGAGGGCGAGCCGGGCGATGTCCGCGAGGTCACGTTCCACGAGCTGTGCCGTGAGTCGAACCGGGTCGCTAACTACCTCGACTCGGTCGGCGTCGGGACGGGCGACACCGTCGCGCTGTACATGCCGATGGTCCCCGAGGTCGTCTCGATCCTCTACGGCTGTCTGAAGGTGGGAGCGATCGTCGTGCCGATCTTCTCCGGGTTCGGCACGGAGGCGACGGCGACGCGGATCGCCGACGCGGAGCCGACGGTGCTGTTCACCGGTGACGGGTTCTATCGCCGGGGGAGCGAGGTCCGGCTGAAGCACACAGCCGACGAGGCGATCGATGAGGCCGGTCACGTCGAGCACACGGTGGTGTATGACCGCCTGGGGGCGACGCCGGCGAACGGCGACGGATCCGCGGGTACCGAACACACGGATCCCGTCGAGTGGAACGACGAACGGGACATCACCTGGGCCACAGCCGTCGGATCACGGTCCGCCGCATACGACACGAAGCGACTCCCGTCGAACCAGGAGTCAATGCTCCTCTACTCCTCCGGGACGACGGGAACGCCGAAGGGAATCGTCCACACGCACGCCGGCGTGCTCACACAGTGTGCCAAGGAGATCCACTTCGGGTTCGACCAGCGGCCCGCGGACCGGTTCTTCTGGGTCTCGGACATCGGGTGGATGATGGGGCCGTGGACGCTGATCGGGAACCACGCGTTCGGCGGGACCGTCGTGATGTACGAGGGCGCGCCGGACCACCCGGAGCCCGACCGGTTCTGGGAGCTGATCGACCGACACGGCGTCACGCAGTTCGGTATCTCGCCGACCGCGATCCGCGCGCTCCGCAAGCATGGGGACCAGTGGGTCGAGGGACACGACCTGTCGAGTCTCAGGGTCCTCGGGTCGACCGGCGAGCCGTGGGACCCCGAGTCGTGGCGCTGGTTTTACGACGCGATCGGCGGCGGTGAGTGCCCGATCGTCAATATCTCCGGCGGGACCGAGATCTGCGGCTGTTTCCTGATGCCGATGCCGAACCAGCCGCTGAAACCGTGTACGCTCGGCGGCCCCGGGCTCGGTATGGACATCGACATCGTCAACGAGGCGGGCGAGTCGATCGTCGAGAGCGGGGAGCGCGGCTACCTCGTCGCCCGCGACTCCTGCCCGTCGATGACGAAGAGCCTCTGGTCGGGCGACGAACGGTACCTCGATGAGTACTGGTCGACGTGGCCGGACGTGTGGGACCACGGCGATTTCGCCCAGCGGGACGCAGACGGGTTCTGGTTCCTTCACGGCCGGGCCGACGACGCGCTCAACGTCGCCGGCCGGAAGGTCGGCCCTGCGGAGATCGAAGGCGTCCTCATCGATCACGACGCGGTCAACCAGGCGGCCGCCGTCGGCGTCCCTGACGACACGACGGGGACCGCGGTCGTCGCGTACGTCGTCTTGGAACCCGGCATCGAACCGAGCGACGAGCTTCGCGAGGAGCTCCGGCTGCTGCTCGGCGAGGAGCACGGGAAGCCGTTCCGTCCCCGCGAGCTGCTGTTCGTCGACGCGTTCCCGAAGACGCAGTCGGGGAAGATCATCCGTCGCGCGATCGAGTCCGTGTACAGGGGCGAGGATCCCGGTGACCTCTCCTCGATGGAGAACCCCGAGGCGCTAGAGGGGCTTCAGCACCCGGAGTGAGGTCTGGGGGCTGGAAGTCAGCAGTCGTAGCCGCGGGTGACGAGCCCCGCGGATCGATCAGTTCGACGCCGTCGATCCGGGGATCGCGGCGACGAGCGAGTCGTACTCCGGCTCTTGGCCCGGGTTGTCCGCGAGCCATCGATACGTCACCGTTCCCTCCGCGTCGATCACGAAGACCGCGCGGCGCGCGACGACGTCGACACCGTACCGTTCGAAGTCGGAGACGACGTCGTACGCCTCGACCGCGCGGTGATCGGGGTCCGCCACGAGCGGGAACGGCAGGTCGTACTCCTCACGGTACGCCCGAAGAGCGTGCGGGAGATCCGTGCTCACGCCGAACACGGTGGTGTCCGGACCGAACCGCTCGATCCCGTCACGGAGCGCGCGCATCTCGTCGGTGCAGGTCCCCGAGAACGCGGCGGGGAAGAACGCGAGAACGACTGGCCCCTCGCCGAGGTGTTCCGACAGTCGGAACGGGGCCAGCTCGTCGGTTACGAGCGAAGCGGTGAAATCCGGTGTGTCATCGTCGATATCGACCATACGACTCGATCGTTTCGGGCACGTATATATCGGCGGGCTGTCGGTCCGCCCGAGCACCGGGACGGGCACCCCTCGAAGGCAAAAAGACTATAATCGCAACAAGGTTACGGACGGGTAGAGATGGTAGACGTGACCCCCCTGATAGGCGGCATCCCTGTGGGCCCGGAGCTCCTCATCATCCTGCTCGTGTTGGTCCTGTTGTTCGGCGCGAACAAGATCCCGAAACTCGCCCGATCGACCGGTCAGGCGATGGGCGAGTTCAAGAAGGGCCGCGAGGAGGTCGAGGACGAACTGAAGAACATGCAGGACGACGATGACGACGAGGACGTTTCGGCCGACTCGACGATCGACGACGAAGAAGAGCTCGAAACCGAAAAGGAATCGAGCGCGTAACGCGCCGATTCGTTCGACCGGGCCCCGCAACCCCCTTTCTCTCTCGTTTCGGGCACGTGGCCTAGCGGATAGGGCGAGAGGTTCCTAACCTCTCGATCGCGGGTTCGAATCCCGCCGTGCCCGCTTTGTTTCGCCCGCGAGCATGGCTACCCCCCGCCCGAACTGCTCGTGGGCACCCCGCCGTGCCCGCTATCGTCGAACGAAGCGAGGAGAAGCGCCCCAACCGGCGTAGCCAGCGGTCACAGCGGCCGATCGGGCTCGCCGAGACCGATCTCACCGCCGCGCCCAGTCGAGCATCCGCTCGTAGAACGGATCCGACCCCAGCGCCTCGGCGTCGCCGACGAGCGTGAGCTGCTTTTTCGCGCGTGTGAGCGCGACGTTCACTCGGCGGTGGTCCTCGAATATCGGGCCGTCGAGACCGCCTGTCGCAACGAACGAGACGACGATGATCGCCTTCGAGGAGCCCTGAAACCGGTCGACCGTGTCGACGGTGACGTCCGTCCGTCTCGCGATCTCCGCCACCTGTGCGCGGAACGGGGCGATCACGCCGATGTCGTCCGGATCGACGCCCGCGGCGAGGTACTCGTCGACGACGGCGGACACGCGCTCCGCTTCGCGGACGTTGCGGTTACCGTCGCGCTCGCCGTCCGGATCGATGAAGGAGACGCCGCCACGGAGCGCGGCGGGGAGGTCCGCAGGGTCGATCCCGAGGTCCGCGAGCGTCTGGCCGGCGACCTCTGGGGTCGCGGGGCGGAGCGCGCCGTCGTAAAACGCCGCGGAGGCGAACGCCTGGATCCGCTGGCTCATGCGGTACTGCCGGTCGAGCATGACGCTCGCATCCGGGTGTTCCTCGATGAGTCGCTCGAACAGGGAGGTCCGGAGCTCGTTCTCCGCGCGCACGACCGGCGGGAGTTGCTCGTGATCACCGACCAAGACGAACCGGTCCGCGAGCGTGATCGCGGCGTGCGTGCTCGGCTCCGTGAGCTGGGAGGCCTCGTCAACGACGGCAACGTCGAACTCGCACTCGCGCAGCACGCGGGAGCCGCAGGCGGCGGTCGTGGCCGCGACGACCGGGGCGTTCCGCAGCTCCGCCGCCTTCTCGTTCGGGTCGCCGCGCTGGACCAGCCGCACGTCGCGCATGTCGTCACGAACGCCGGTCTCGGTGCCGACACGGAGGACCTCGTTGAACCCCTGATCGCGGAGCGCTTCGAGCGCGTTGTCGACCGCCCGGTTAGTGAACGCCGACAGCAACACCCGGTTTCCGTCGGCGACGAGCGCGCGGATCGCCCGCGCGATCGTGTACGTCTTCCCGGTCCCCGGCGGGCCGTGGATCAGCGCGCAGTCCTCGGCGTCGACGGCGAGGGACACCGCGTCGTTCTGGGCGTCGTTGTTGTCGATGTACGGCCCGCGGTCGGCTGGTGGGTCGGCGAACGCGGGGTCGCGCCGGCCGAACACCACGTCTTTCCGACGGTCGTCGCCTTTCAGGACGGCGTCGTGGAGGGCGGTGAGCATCCGGTCGACGGAGATCTCGGAGGGGTACACGTCGAGCCGCCGGAGCTCGACCGGCTCGTCCGTCTCGACGACGACCGTCTCGTCGAGCTCGCGGATGCGGCCGAGCTCGGCGTGGCCGGAGACGGGGTCGCCGTCGCTCGCGAGCGCCACGTCGCCCTCGCGGAGCTTGGAGACCGCGTCGTCGGTGCGACGGGCAGTGAGCTGCCAGCGGTTCTCGGCGATCTCCGTTCGGCCGATCGGTTCGAGGTCGATCAGCGCGCGGTCGTCGGCCGCGCGTTCCGCGGGAGTCTGCTCCCACAGCTTCCGGTACTCGGCGTGGGTTTCCCGGCGCTCCTCCTCGATAGCCGTGTAGAACCGGTCGAAGTAGTCGCGCTCGTCCGCAGGGACTGGCTCGCCGACCTGGCCGGCCTTCGACTCCTGATTCAGGCGGCCGGAGACCACCATACAGGTGTCCTGTTCGAAACAGTAGCTGCAGTTCGCGTCCGCCTCGTAGCCGGTGGGGACGGTCGGGCGCTCGCCGGCGTCGTTGAGCGCGCGCCACTCCATCGCGGCGAGCTCGTTGCGGGTGCGGACGACGAACTGCAGGAGGCCGTTCCCGACCGGGAACTCCTTCGCGGGCGCGAGGTCACCAGTCTCCTCATTCCGGTCGAGGGCGGTGTTTTTCGTGTACAACAGCGTCCCGATGTCGGGGTCGACGCCGCGTTCCTCGAGCATGAGCGCGTAACAGGCCGCCTGTATCTTGTCCTGGAACCGCGGCTCTCGCTTCGTGTTCTTGCCGGTCTTGAGCTCGACGGGGGTCCCGCGTCGGAGCGCGTCGGCGCGCCCTTTCAGGCCGAACGTCGGCGAGATGAGCGTGAACTCCGACCGCCAAGTGTCCTCGTCGGTCAGGGTTCCCTGTGCGAGCCACCCCTCGATCGCGGCGGCGTTGCGGCGGACCTCGTCGGCGACCTCGTCGGCCTCGTAGCCGAGCAGACCGAGCTCGAGGCCGGCCTCCGCGACCCGGTCGGTCACGGCGTCGTCGAGGTCCACGCCCCGCAGGAGGTCGCCGAACACTTCGTGGACGATCGTCCCCTTGACGACCGGGTAGTTCAACGGGATCCCCGAGAGCTTGTTCAGGTAGTACATCCGCGGACACTGCACCCACGAGCGGATCCCCGTCACGTCGACGAGGAAGTCGGGTTCGAGGACGACCCACGAGTCACCGGTGGTCGCGTATCCCGTCTCGCCGCGGTACTCGTCCGCCTCGGCGTCCGTCACGAGCAGCTCCATGCCGGGTTCGGCGTGCTCGGCCGTCTCGGTCCAGTCGCCCCACAGCGTCACGTCGACCGCGTCGGCAGCGCCGCGCTCCGGGCGGACCCGGAGCTCGCGGAGCTCCCGGTCGCCGTACGACGTCGACACCGTCCGCGTCTCCTCGACGGAGAGGATCGGCCCCCGAACGTTCACGCCCGTCCTCCACGCGCCCGGCGAAAAACGCTGTCGGTGCCAGCGGGACCGTCGGGAGCTTGGGGGCCGCCGATAACAGTACAGGCGGTGGCGCGCCCGCTTGCACCCTTATAAGAGTGCGAGGCGCACGCGTGAGGTCGTCCGGCTTCGCCCGACTGCTAGAGGGGCCTCCGGTCCCTCGATGGACGCAGCGGTCGCTTATAAGCGACCGCCGCGAGGTTGGGGAGGTGTGAGGTGCGGTCGCGGATGCGGCCGCGGTGAGCGGGCGGGCGCGACGGGACACCCGTCGTCGACCACTTATATACCCGAACTGGCCCGCTGTCGACCACGTATATACTGAGGCCATCGGCGACGGATCACGGATAAGTGACCGTCGGCACTCGGCGGGCCACCGTGGCGTCCCGGGATTCACGACGACTCCGACGGGACGCAACAACCGCGACGACTCTGACCGACGGACGGACCTACGAACCGCGACCGGACAGGCGACCGAACTCGCAGTCTCCTTATATACGGAGCCGTCAATACGGGTATGAGCGATTCGTTGTACGATCGGTACGGTCGGCAGGTGATCGGCGGGATCATCCTCGCGCTCGCGGGGTTGTCGATCGTGAGCGGCTACTTCCGGATCGGGCAGGAGGGACTCGCCGCGGTCGGCGAAGTGGCCGTTAGCCTCTATATCGCCGGCGTCGTCCTATGGGGGCTCCTTGACGAGGGGTTCGACACCTTCCGGTTCCGGGTCGCGCTGTACGTCGGGATGGTCGCATGGGGCGTCTCCGACTTCCTCGTCGGGACCGACTCGATGGTCTCACTGATCGTCCTCGTCGTTGGAACGGTGCTCCTGACCCGCGCCCTGTACGGCTACGTCCAGCAGCAACGGAAACCGGTGTACGAACGGCGGTGAGCGGCTCCGCCGGGAGCGGACCGAGCGACACCAAACGAACCTGGCAGCGATAGTGGGGTGCGTCGGGAGCGGGATCGGGGAAACGGTTTTCCACCCGCCCAGCGTGCGTACACCGTGACTCGATCGGACACCGACCCGCTCCTCCGGATCGATGAGGCCGGTTCGTGGGGAGCCCGCTACTGGCTCGGACTCCTCTGTTCGATCGGCATCGCCGCGATCAACCTCGTCGTCTGGACGCGGACCGGTGCCCCACAGTTCCTCGCGATCGCGGGGAGTTTCGTCCTCGGGATCGGCCTGTTTCTCAGCCGGTTCTGGAACCCTATCCTCTATCTGGCGGGCGTGGCTCACGTGCTCACACTCGGGGTCGTCTGGGTGCTCGGCGGACGACAGTTCCTCGCGCTCGGCGTGGCGAACGGCGTGCTCGCGCTCGCGCTCGTGGCCGTCGCGCTGTCGCTGTTCGTCGCCGAGAGCCGCGCCGACGCCGACTGACCGGTGTCACCTGAGACGGGAGCTGGCCGGGTCGGGTCGAACGGAGCGGACCGTCCCCACCGACACCCTCATACGGGCTCGTTTATAAGTGAACGACGAGATGCGTGTCCGAAACTGGCGAGACGTCCTCGCGGACGTGGCGACCGATTCGACCGACCCCGACGGCTGGCGGGCGGTCGCCGGGTCGCGTCGCGACGGCCTCGGTGAGGACCTCTACTTCGGCCACCCGAGCGTCGGCGTCTACCACCTGAAGACGTACGCGAAGAGCCCGCGCGAGCTCCGCGGGGTCGGGACCCGAGTGGCGCGAAAAGTCGACGACGAGCTCGATCCGCTCCTCCCCGACGAGGAGTCGCTGGGCCGGTTCGCGGTCCGACGGCCCCCCGAAAGCGAAGACGAGGCGAAGGCGATGGCGACCCGGCTCGAGGAGACGCTGAAAGTCCACGCAGAGACTCCGACAGACCCGGACCACCTCTTCGAGGACGTGATGGAGGCGGTCGACGCGCCGGCGTTCGGCCCGATGGACTACGAGTTCGACGGTCGCCCAGACGAACTCGACGAGCTGAACGACACGTTCGAGGAGGCCGAGCGGTTACTCTCGTCCGAGCTCGACGACCTGATCGAGGACGACGACGTCGGTCGCGGGTTCCAGTGACAGCTCGGGGCCGGTGCTCAGACCAGCTCCTCGAACGCCCCGCCCGCGAGCCCCGGCCCCGATGGGACCGCGATCCGTCCGTCGGCGATCGAACACGGGTCGGACGCGAGATCCGCCGAGAGCAGCTCGCCCGTCGCGAGTCCGCACGCTTGCACGTCCGGGATCGCCGCGGCGACGTGAACGGCGGCGGTCCGCGCGACGACGCCGTCTATCGTCGTCGTCACGGTCACGTCGACGCCCGCCGCGCGCGCCCGTTCCGCGACCGCGACCGCACGGTCCGGGCCGCCGAGCACCATCGGCTTACAGACGACGACATCCGCGGCGTCAGCATCGAGCACCGCCGAAAGCGGGACCGCCGACAGCGACTCGTCAAGGGCGATCGGCACGTCGGTCCCGTCCCGGAGCCGGGCGGTCTCGTCCAGCGCCGCGGCCGGGAGCGGCTGTTCGACGTACTCGATGTCGACGGGCTCCAGTCGGTCGAGCGCACGCCGCGCGGTCGCCACGTCCCACGCGCCGTTCACGTCCGCGCGGAGGGCGACAGTCGGACCGACGGCCTCCCGAACCGCCCGGAGACGCTCGATATCCGCGTCTACTGCGCGCGAACCGATTTTCACTTTCAGGCAGTCAAAGCCGTCGGCGACGGCGCGCTCTGCGGCGGCGACCGTCTCCGCCGTTGGACCGTCGCCGACCGTCGCGTTGACCGGAACGGAGTCCGCCGGGGGGTCTGTCCACTCCCGTGGCCCGTCCCGTTTCACGAGCTGTGCTGCGAGCGAGCGACATGCGTCACGGGCGGCCTCATCCGCCAGCGCGAGCGCAAGGCCGTGGCGGGCGGCCGGGAGGTTGTGTGCGTCGAGGGCGTCGCAGGCGTCCCGGGCGTCGTCCGTCGGTAGGGACCGCTCCCTCGTCCGAGCGTCGTTGAGCGCGGCCGCACACGCCGACAACGACTCGGTCCAGCCGGGCAGCGGCGTCGCCTCGCCGATCCCGGATCCGATCCCGACGAGAAACCCCTCTCGTTCCGTGATCTCGCCGCGGGCAGTTCCGAGCGGTCGGGAAAGCGGGAGCGAGAAGCGGCGGACGCGCATCAGACGGCGAGGCCGACGGCGAACGCGACGGCGTACGCCGCGAGCAGCTTGCCGGTCGATTCGAGCGCGGGGTTGAGCGCCTCGCCGCTCGTCTCCGTCAGCACCGTCCGGGTCACGCCGACCGCGAGCGGGAGAGTGACGAGCGGGAGGAGGGCGGCGAGCCCGTACCCGTTCGCGAGGAACCAGAACGGGACGCAGTACGCGAGCGCGACGAGAGCGACGTACTGCACCCGGGAGAACCGGTAGCCGAACCGTACCGCGAGGGTTCGTTTGCCGGTCTCAGCGTCCTCATCGCGGTCGCGGACGTTGTTGACGACGAGGATGTTCGTCGACAGTGCGGCCACGGGGAGGCTGGCGACGACGGCCGCGAGGGTGATGGTCCCCGCCGGGATCCACAGCGGGAACGTGCCGGACGCGAGCGCCGCGGCCTGGACGTAGTACGTGCCGGTGACCGCGATCACGCCGAAGAAGACGAAGACGAAGACGTCGCCGAGGCCGTGGTACCCGAGGGGGTAGGGGCCGCCCGTGTACGCGATCCCGGCGGCGACGCTGGCGAGCCCGATGACGACGATCGGGACGCCGCCGACGGACACGAGATACGTCCCGACGGCGATGGCGGCGGCGAACGTCAGCCACATCGCCCGCTTGACCTCGGCGGGTTCGATAAGCCCGCTGGCGACGACGCGGGTGAACCCCTCGCGATCGTCGGTATCCGCCCCCTGGATGGCGTCGTAGTAGTCGTTCGCGAAGTTGGTACCGACCTGTATTAGCGCCGCGCCGACGAACGCCGCGAACGCGGGCAGCGGGGCGAACACCCCCGCTCCGACCGCGAGCCCGACCCCGACGATCACGGGGGCCGCGGCGGCCGGAAGCGTCTGCGGACGCGCGGCGATCAGCCACGCCCGTCGCCGCGACACCTCTGTTGCCATTACGGGTCGTTGGTTCGTCTGCTTCCTTAAGGTTACCATCGGGGGCGGCGTCCGTACATCGGGGACGCTGTCGGGGCTCACGCCGAGCGCACTCCACATCGTCGTCGGTAGCACCCGCCCGGACCGACAGATACGACAGGAACCGGCCCGTGGGATCCGTATGACCGAGACGACGGCCGCGAACGGAGTCACCGCCCGGTACGAGGAGACCGACGAGGAGCGTCTGCTCACCTTCACGACGGATACTGGGACTGCGGCGATCGCACAGAACGTCGACGGATACGCGATGCTGAAGGTACGAACCGCCCCCGACGGCGACGAGCTGGAGCGGTACTACGGCTTCGATATGGCGCTCGATCACGCCGCCGAACTGCTTGGCGTCGGCGTTGTCGACCTCCCGATCCCGGACGACGCAGCAGACATGGGGATGTGACGGCAGCCGTGGGAGTAAGGCGGTCGAAAGGGACGTTAACGGCGGTCCAGGGTTCACGGGAGACCGGTGATTACCACGGGCCAGGGTCGGCGGCACCGGCAACCGCGTCCGGTATCGCGCACAACACCGCGTCGCTCGTGACCGGGGTCAACTACACCCATGTGCGCCGTTCCCCGGATAGGGGCCGTTAAACGGCCGACAAGACGCTGTGTACGGCTCTCATGGGGTCCAGTTTAATTACCATTGGGCATCATAGCAATGGATGAATATTCTCCATAGCCATATCTGCTTATGAGTGGGACCGGTACGGGGAGATACGATGGAGCGAAGACAGTTCCTCAGCGGCACCGGCGCGGCGATCGGCGGCACGGCGCTCGCCGGCTGTCTCGGCGGGAACGACGGTCGGACGGTGACGGTCGACTACGCCTATTACAATCCGGTGAGCCTCGTACTGCGCGAGAAGGGGTGGATGGCTGAGGCGTTCGACGGCACCGACATCGAGATCGAGTGGGTGTTGAGCCTGGGGAGCAACCAGGCCAACGAGTACTCGCAGGGCGGGCAGGCAGAGGTCGCCTCGACCGCCGGTGTCGCGGCGTTGATGGCGCGCTCGAACGGCGTTCCGATAACGACCCCGTACATCTACTCGGAGCCGGAGTGGACCGCGCTCGTCGCGTTCGAAGACAGCGGGGTCGAGACCGTCGCCGACCTGGAGGGCAAACGTGTGGCGGCGACCCGCGGCACCGATCCGTACTTCTTCCTGTTGCAGGCGCTCGACGAGGCCGGACTGAGCGAGGACGACGTGGAGGTCGTTCACCTCCAACACCCGGAGGGCCAGTCTTCGCTAGTACAGGAGAACGTGGACGCGTGGGCCGGGCTCGACCCACACATGGCCGAACTGGAGCTGGAACACGACGGCGCGACGCTGTTCTTCCGCGAGCCCGCGTACAACACGTACGGCTTCCTGAACTTCCTCGATGAGTTCATCGCTGACCACCCCGAGGACGCGCGCCGCGTCATCGAGGCGTACGAGCGCGGCCGGGAGTGGGCCCGCGAGAACCCGACCGAGACGGCGGGGATCCTCGCGAGCGAGTCCGACATGTCGGAGCCGGTCGCCGAGCGCGTGTTCACCGCGCGGAACGACCTCTCCGAGCCGCTCCCCGGCGGCGCACACCGCGATCTGCTCGGGGAGCTCGCGCCGATCCTCGAACGCGAGGGACTCGTCGCCGACGACGCCGACCCGGCCGGCAGCGTCGACGAGCTCCTCGATACGTCGTTCGCGGCCGACCTCGTCGCGGGAGGCGAGTGAGATGGCGACCGGAAGCGAGACGGCTGAAAGTCGATTCGGGGGCGACGACGTCGCCAGCAGCCTCCCCGACGCCCGCCGGTTCCGGTGGCTGCTCGGGCTGGTCGCCCCGGCGGCGCTCGTCGTCGTCTGGCATCTGCTCGTCACGACGGGCGTGTTCGCGGCCCACCAGCTCCCGGAGCCGCTCCGAGTGGTCGAGACGCTCTACGGAATGGGCGTTTCCGGGGAGCTGTGGGGGCACATCGGGATCACCCTCCAACGGGTGTTCCTCGGCGTCGTGCTCGGTGCCTCCGTCGGGGTCGTGCTCGGGACGCTCACCGGGCTCTACGGCCTCGCGAGCGACCTGCTCGACCCCCTCCTACAGAGCCTCAAGAACATCCCGTCGCTCGCGTGGGTCCCGCTGTTCCTGCTGTGGTTCGGGATCGGCGAGGGAGCGAAGGTTCTACTGATCGCCGTGGGCGCGTTCTTCCCCGTGTATCTCAACCTCTCGACGGGGATCGCGGCGGTGAGCGAGGACCTGATCGAGGTCGCCGAGGTGTACGACCTCGGACGGATCGAATCGCTCCGTCGCGTCGTGTTCCCCGCGGCCCTCCCGAGCCTGCTCGTCGGGCTCCGTGGCGGTGTCGGGCTGGCGTGGATGTTCGTCGTTGCCGCGGAGTTGATCGCGGCGAGCCAGGGCATCGGCTTCCTGATGAGCGACGGACGGGTGCTCGCGCGCCCCGACATCATCGTCGGCTCGATCCTGCTGTTCGCTTTCTTCGGGAACCTGTCCGATCTGGCCGTCAAGGGGGTGGAACGTCGTGTCGTCGACTGGTGAGGGAGCGGGCGAGACCGACTCGTCGGGCGCGGATCCCTCGGGGTCGGCGGACCCGTCGGGCGCAGATCCGTCGGGGTCGGCGGAGTCGACGGACGCTCCCGCCCTCGCCGTCGACGGACTCACGAAGCGCTACGGCGACACCGTGGCGCTCGACGGTGTCGACCTCGACGTCGACGACGGAGAGTTCGTCGCCGTCGTCGGCCCCTCTGGGTGCGGGAAGTCAACGCTACTACGGGTGCTCTCCGGACTCGAATCGGGATTCGGAGGGACGGTCGAAGTCGACGGTCGATCGGTTAGTGAGGGGGGGAGCGACGCCGTGGGGATGGTGTTCCAGGAGCCGCGCCTGCTCGCGTGGGCGGACGTCCGCGAGAACGTCGCCGTCGGCCTTCCCGCCGACGTCGACCCCGAGAGCGACGCCGCGCGGGAGCGGATCGACGAGCTGATCCGGACGGTTGGCCTCGACGGGTTCGCGTCGCACCGACCCGGCGAGCTGTCGGGCGGGATGGCGCAGCGGGTCTCGCTCGCTCGCGGGCTCGCCTACGAGCCGGCGGTGTTGCTGCTCGACGAGCCGTTCTCCGCGCTCGACCGGCTGACAAAACACGAACAACAGGACAATCTTCTCGACGTCTGGAGCGAACAGGAGACGACCGTCGTGCTCGTCACACACGACGTCGAGGAGGCGGTGTATCTGGCGGATCGTGTCGTCGTGCTCGGCGGCCACCCCGGCACCGTCGAAGACGTGA
>LFFM01001023.1_pt1 | contig 19953 bp, 17 predicted proteins | sample 643131 | NCBI WGS metagenome assembly LFFM01 (sample SAMN03777445, study PRJNA286221) | soda lake metagenome | biome: soda lake; feature: Kulunda steppe; material: water; isolation source: sample Tc-Br brine of Tanatar trona crystallizer | place: Russia: Kulunda steppe | collected 2011-07
AAGTCAGAAAAATTGAAGGAAGCTATCGAAGACCATAATGAGAGAGTTCGCTCTGGTTTCAAAATTAAGATAAATAACTAAATAGTGTCACTGCATCACAACAAATAAATTTGTTTTTCCTCTATAAGTTAATATGGAGGAAGATAACTCTTCTGAATTTACTGGAGAAATCATAGATTTAGATGAAGAATTATATCTAGAATCTACCGGCGATTTCAATCCTCCAGATTATATGCCCGGTGATATCATAACTTTTGAACCTGATGAAGATATTCCTGAATGGCTTGCTTATCAAACAATTAAGATGCGAAAAAGGGCCGATGAAGTAAATGATATATTAGATATTTACGGTCGTTTCCTAAACGAAGACTGGAATTCTATACCCTCTGAAATAGATGGTTTTCTTAGAGAACATGGCTTTGAGGGAGAGAAAAAACCACTAGAATACCTGGCTGAATTAGGGGCTGAGAAAGCAGTAAAACTTGAAGAAAAAAGAAACTTAGTAAATGACACCTATAATGGCGATGAACTTGGGAGAATGGGAGAGAGATCGGATCTAGAACAAGAAGTTATAGATAAAATAAATGCAGAACTTGCTCACGCATCATATACTTTGACGGAAGTTGAAAGATCTGGAGCCACTACTGAAGGAGGTTATACACCTCCAAAACCTATGCCAGAAATTAAACCTGAAAATTCAATGGGTTTTGCATATAGAAAATTTTTAGAAGAAGAAGCACAAAATGTCGATTGGTTATTTGATAGAAGGGCTTACAGAGAGTAGATTCAATTCTAAATTTTGATTCTTTGATATAATTTGAAACAAGCATCAGATTTAGAATTCAATTTTTGCCGAATCAATAATTTATATCTATAAAAGATTTCTAAGGCCTTTCTTTTTTGAGGGCCCGTAGCTCAGCATGGACAGAGCGAGCGGCTTCGGACCGCTAGGTCTAGGGTTCAAATCCCTACGGGCTCGTCATATAAAATTTTTTATCAGCTGATAGAATAACATTTTAGGTAATAAAAGATTTTGCTCCATTTAGGATTCTATGGAAGAATTTGTAAACGAAATAATCAATAGTCTTCAGGATAACCCTGAAATAGCCACAGTATTAGGTGGCGCTGCAGTCAGTATAAGCGCCTTAAAAGGACGGGAAGCTGCTTCTTACGCTCTTGATGAAATTTCGAAGGCAGTTTATGATCCAGTATCTTACAGCAGAAATGATTTGGAGGACATAGAAGGACCTATTAGAGGATATCTAGCAGATAGAAGGAAAAAATGGGATGAAGAAAACCTAGATTCTTCCAACTACTGAAATCAAACTATCTAGTTTATTATTTCTCTTAGCTCTCTAATCTGCATCATATTAGTGGTTCCTGTAACTGAAGCAGGAATTCCAGCGCTTAGAACTAGTTTGTCTTCTTTTTCAGCAAAGTCTAAGGATTTCATTCTCTCTGCAGAGCTTTGAATCATTTGATCGACTGAATCATAGGTCTCTTGGTAGTAAGGCCTGACTCCCCAAACCAGCTGGAGCTGTCGCTCAGTGATTTCAGTATCTGTAAATCCTATTATCGGTGTTTCAGGCCTGTACTTAGAAATATTTCTAGCGGTACTACCTGAAGTAGTATGTGCTACAATATACTCTGCATCTCCGTCTCTTGAGGCCTGCCAAACATTTTTACAGATGATTTCTCGGGTGCTTTCTGGTATTTTCTTAACTGTGTGGTGGATGTTTCCGTTCATTGATTGTTCGACTTCTCTTACTATTTCTGCCATAAATCTTACTGTCTTAACAGGGTAATCTCCTATGGCTGTTTCTCCTGAAAGCATAACTGCATCTGTCCCGTCCAGTACTGCGTTTCCTACGTCTGATATTTCTGCTCTGGTTGCTGTAGCATTTTCTGTCATCGATTCCAGCATTTGGGTTGCAGTAATAACGGGTTTACCTGCATTATTGCATTTAGCAATCATATCTTTCTGCATTTTCGGAAGTTTTGCCGGAGGCATCTCCACGCCTAAATCGCCTCTAGCCACCATTATAGCATCTGAGACTTCCAGAATCTCATCGAAATTCTCTACAGCCTTCCTATGCTCAATCTTAGAGATAATATGCATCTCAGAATCATATTGCTGTAAAATTTCTCTGACCTCTTCCACATCTGAAGCTTCTTTAACAAAGCTAAGAGATAAAAAATCGTAACCTTTCTCCGCAGCAAACTTAATATCTTTTCTGTCCTTTTTTGTCGGTGCTGAAAGCCCTATATCTTTACCAGGTACATTTACCGCTTTTCTAGAAGAAATTTCTCCGCCAAAAACTACGGTAGCTTCTATTTCATCATCTACCTTATTTACCTCTAGTTCAATTTTGCCATCGTCAATCCTGATCTCGTCTCCAGCCTCTACATTATCTAATAGCCCTTTATAGTTAACAGATATCCTCTTAGAATCACCTTTAACTTCCTCTGTTGTGATGTTTACTTGATGTCCTTCTTCAAGAACAGTGTTTTCCTCCACTTCGCCAAGCCTAATTTCTGGGCCTTTAGTGTCAGCCATTATAGCTGTCTTCTCTGAAGTTTGTCTAACTCTATCAAATATTTCGCCATGAACTTCGTGGTCGACGTGAGAGAAGTTTTGACGTATCACATCGACGCCAGAGTCAATTATAGCATCTATCTTTTTCTTTGAGTTTGTCGCAGGGCCTATGGTTGAAACAATTTTAGTCTTCTTCATAAAATGATGACTCAGTCTGATTTTTATAACAGACAGGCATAACAGTTTTTCAATGAATAGAGGAAAATTTCTTTCATATTTTCCGGCAAGACTAGCAGGAACGCTCTACATGGCCTCGGAAATGGATATTGAACATGATGAGTATGTATATTCTGTTTCAGATCCTGAAGACATTCCTGAAACCCGAAAGTATAGTCTAGTATAGAGAACGGTTCTGAAAACTTCAGTTACGAAGCCTTTATGCGAAGAATTTTTGGATTCTCTGAATGAATTTGATTTATAAAGATAAGAAGATGTTTTTCAAGTAGTGAATCCGGGCAGTTGGCTGGAAAAGCTGAAGAATTTTCTTTCAGGTGAAAGTAAAATGACAGATAAAGAAGAGAAAGATAAGAACGAAGAAGGTAAAAAACAGAAAGTCCAGTTCCCACAGTACTTTAATCAGAAGAAAGCTGGAGGAAATCAGAATCCTAACGGCACCCAATTGAAGACACCTGTGCTTAGAGGCGTAATAGTTTCAGAATTCGATGGAAACAGAATCTGGGTTGAAGCAAGCGGAAACATGAAAGGCAGGTATGGAGTAGAAGTACCTTCAAACTACGAACCAGAAGACTTCACGCCAGGAACAGAAGTAGCATTAGACCCAAACAGCTTCAAGGTAACAGATATTGTAGAAAAAGTTAAAGACAGCGAATTTAACCCTGTAGAAACAGACGTAACATTCCAAGATATTGGAGGCCTAGACCACGTAATAAAATCTCTAAACTCTAACGTAGGCGCACAGCTCAACGGAGAAAAACTAGAGAAAATCCAAGAATGGGGGATGGACATGGACAAAAGCCTCTTACTGATTGGAAGGCCTGGAACTGGTAAAACCCACATGGTAAAGGCTCTCTCAAATGAATACAATGCAGATATGTTCATGATCAACGGCCCTCAACTAGTTGAAAAGTTCATTGGTGAAGGAGCTAAGAAAGTTAAAAGACTCTACGAGCAGGCAAGAGCATCTGACAGGCCTGCAATCGTTTTCATAGATGAGATAGATGCAATAGCTAAGAAAAGATTAGATGATAGAAGACACGGAGGAGAAGAAGTAGAAAGAACAATGTCTCAGCTCCTATCTGAGCTTGATGGATTAGACTCTGAAGGGAATCAAAGTGTTATCTCTATCTTTGCAACAAACACTCCTGACATCATGGATCCAGCGCTGCTGAACCGTACTTCAGCTATTGAAGTACCAGTACCTGATAAAGAAGCTAGAATGGAGATTCTGCAAGTTCATACTAGAAAACTTGACTTAGAAGAAGACGTAGATCTAGAACTGGTCGCAGATCAGCTTGAAGATGAGTTCACAGGAAGAGATATTCAACAGGTTGTCAGACAGGCAGCAGTGAATGCACTTGAGGAATCAGAAGATATTAAGAACGCTAAAGTTTCAATGGATGACTTCAACGAAGCTGTTAAAGACCTGAAAGAAGGTAACCTTGGAGTAGAGAAAGACTTCCTAAACAAATCAAGCCACCACCCAGACGAAATGTTTGCATAGTGGTAAAAAATGAGTGAACAAGTAGACAAGGAATTCAATCTTTCACAGAAAGATGCGGCCGAACTTTTACGTGACGTCGCTGACTCAATAGAGGAAGGAAGTATAGCTTTAGATGGAGAAGGCTGGAAAGTATACCACGAAACAGACAAAGAAGTTCCTCTCAGAATATTCTCCGATAACCAAGGAACAGAAATAGGATTCAAAATCCTCAGGAAAAAACAGAATCAGGCCTAATTTTTTCTCTCAACATATTCCAATATCTTTTCTAACTTCTTCTCTTTGTCCATAGTACTGGAACTCAAAAGGAAGTCCTGTGAAAGTTTATACAAATAACCATTATTGTCTTTCAACTCATTCAAAGCTTCAACTGAAGTATCCTTGTCAGCCATACTTTCAACTAGATCCTCAAAAATTTTGAACATCCGCAGTCTCTTTTCTGCCACATCTTCTATATCTAATGCATCAAATTTTTCTCTTATTTCTTCAGTACTCATTTTTAAGCACGTCTTTAACTTTGTCAGGCCTGGCTCTGCCGGATGTCCTCTGCATCACTTGGCCAATTATAAAGTTTTCAACTGAAACCTTCCCTTCTTTCAAATCATCCAAGGCGTCAGGATGTTCCTCAAAAATATCATCTATAACCTCTTCAAGTTCAAAGCCTCCGGAATTTTCAATTTCTCCAGTCTCAGCATAACCTTCAACCAATTTCTGCAAATGATTCAGGTTTTCCGAGGCCTCAATTATTTCAGCTACTATCTCTTTCTCAGGCCTTATATCTCGGCGTAAAAATTCTTGGAGAGACTTAATTATCTTCTCAGAATCATAGTTGAGCTCTAAATAGAGCGGTGCTAGTCCTTTTTCTGCGATAAAACGAGCGTCCTCTTCACCTAGGCCTTCATCTTTCAATAATTCGATATCATCTTCTTGAGTTAAAGTGATATCCTTGATCTCATAACTAAACTCGGATTTCTTGAGACCTCTTTCGAATTCTTTAGTATCTATTATTACGCCTTTAAGCTGTTCTCCTACTGTAAATGAAACTTTTTCGTTTTCCAGAACTCTGTAATCTATAAAGTGTTTAATTTTTGTTGAGAATGGATGTACTGTTCCTGATTCAAAACCGGTGAGTTCTTCAGATTTTTCTGGGGAGATTAAATGGTTCTCACCAAACTTTTTCTCCGAGATCTCTCTATCCCCCGAAAGTAAGACGTGTATTAGCTCTCCTTCTCGTGTGCCTTTCTCCTCATGTTTTCTGACTATAAGGCTTTTTACTATTTGACTGGTTTTTACTCCTCGTTCACGGGCTGCGTCATCACAGTCCTTTGTAGGAGTTTCTTGTTCAACTAGTTCAAAATCCAGACTTTTCTCCTCTAAAAATTTGTGGGCTTTCATTCTAACTTTTCAATTAAAAGTTCTCGTGCTGTTTTAGGATCTGCTTTACCGCCGCTCATCCCCATGACTTGGCCGACCAAGTAGTTCAAAGCTCCGTCATCACCCTCATGGTAGTCCTCTACAGCATCCTCTTCTTCATTTATGACTTGCTCCACTACTTGGGCGGTCTCATCTTCGCCAGACTTCAACAAGTCTTCATCCTCAACAATCCGCTTGAAAGATCTCGGATTATCAACCGCTTCACGTAAGGCTTCCTCAGCATTCCTATCACTTATCTTATCTTCCTCAATTAATTCAAGCAAATAATTAAACCATTTCTTTTTGAGGCCTGACTCACTAAACCTGATTTCATGGTAGTTCAATACTTTCTTCAGATCACCTGTCAATAATGATGCTGTTAATACTGGGTCGAAGTCAGATTCTAGCATTTCAAATAATTCTGCGATTTCAGGGTCAGAAACTAGGGCTTCCGCCATCTTAGGCTTCAAGCCTTTACCCATATATCTCTCAAGTTTCTCTCTTGGAAGTTCAGGTATTTCCTTAGATACTCTTTCAATCTTGCTATCATCATTTCTCTGCCTCGTTAAGTCAGGGTCAAAAATATATCCATAGTCCTCTTCAGTTTCTTTCTCTCTCATCTTCTCAGTGGATCCCATTCCAGCATTAAATCCTCTAGTCTCCTGAGTTATCTCTTTACCTCTCTTCTTCATCTGCTTCTGACGGCTTATCTCATAATTCAAGGCCTTCTCAATATCTGAAGTCCCTGTAATATTCTTAACCTCAATTCTTTCACCACCTTCAATCGAAATGTTAGCGTCGCTCTTGATCGCATAATCTGATTCTGGATCATAAATCCCAAGGTATTCAAGCATCTGACTCAGCTGCTGCAAGTACGCTCTAGCTTGTTCCGGCGTCTTAAAATCAGGGTCGGTAACAATCTCAAGTAATGGTGTTCCCGCTCTATTATAATCCACTTTAGTATAATCAGATTTCTTGACTGAACCTCCTTCATGCACCAGCTTGGCAGGATCCTCTTCTACATGAAGACGAGTAATTCCTACATCAATTTTTTCATCCTCTACCTTTACCTCAAACTCTCCCTCTTCCCCAACCGGTAATTCAAACTGGGTTATCTGATAGTTTTTCGACATGTCAGGGTAGAAATAGGTTTTACGGGAGAAAAAATAATCCTCATTCACATCGCATTCAAAAGCTAAAGAAGTCTTCAAGGCCTGTTTCAAAACTTTCCCATTGATTCTGGGTTTAGAGCCTGGCATCCCAAGACAGGTCTCACACACGTTTTCATTCGGTCCCTCATCTTTACTGTTCCTGCATCCGCAGAAAAGCTTAGATTTAGTATCTAATTGAACGTGAGTCTCCAGGCCTATCATTACCATGTTATCGATTATCCTCCGTAGTTTTTAACTAGTTTAACCTGTTAACTTCTAGGTTTTGCGGTGCTGAAGTATCGATTCTCAGTGCTTTGTGAAGGGCTGAAGCAAGTGAGAAGCAGTTCTTCTTCTCTCCGTGGTTTGTCAAGACTTTGTTCGGAGTAGATCTCAAGTTCTTGGTGAAGTTTATTATCTGCTGCCTATCACTGTGAGCCGAGAACCCTGAAACGCTTAAGGTATCAAGGTTTACTTCTACTTTGTCTCCGTCTATCTCAACTTCGTCAGCACCGTTTTGAATTTTTCTACCCATAGAACCTTCGAACTGATAACCTACAAAAATCAGTGTATTGTCAGGTTCTGAGGCCTCATGCTTCAAGTATGACATGATAGGGCCGCCTGTTATGCTTCCTGAGGTTGTCAGAATTATACATGCATCGTCGTCGTATACTTCCTGCCTCTCATTGTAGCTTCCTATCGGCTTGATATTTTCTTTGAGGAACGGCGAGTTCTTCTTATTCACTTTGTTCTGAATTTTCTTGGACAAAAACTCTGGATAAGCAGTATGCAAAGCGTTAGCGTCGTTGATCATTCCATCAACATACACATTGTAGTCAAAGTAGCTTCTATCCATCTCATCGGCAAGTAAAGCTAAAACTTCCTGGCTTCTTCCAACTGCGAAAACTGGGACAATCACTTTCCCTCCTTTGCTTAATGTCTGCTTAACCTTTGAAAGGAACTTCTTATTCGCCTCTTCCCTCGGCGTCTGCTCATCATCTCTACCACCATAAGTAGACTCTGTAATCATAGTCTCCACTCTCTGGAAGTTAGTATCCGCAGCACGCAAAGTCTCCGTAGTATCATAATTGTAGTCTCCCGTGTACAGAATATTGTGGAGGCCTTCACCCACATGAAGATGAGTTAAAGCACTACCAATAATGTGCCCTGAATTCTTCAAAGTTAAACGCATATCCGGAGTAATATCAGTTACTTCACCGAAATCCGGAGTAATCGTTCTTTTCACCGCCTTCTTAATCGCAGAAGAATCATATGGAGCATCTCCACCTTCTGAATGAGCAAGTCCTATGTAATCTAGGCATAACATGATCATCATGTCTCGTGTAGGCTTTGTGCAGTAAAGTGGGCCGTCATAACCCATTTTGTACAGGTACGGAATCATTCCGCAGTGGTCCATATGTGCGTGTGAAAGCACTACTGCGTCTAAAACCTGTAAGTTCAGTTCAGGAGCGTTTAGATATGGGAAGTTTTCAGGAGTTCCTGGTTCAGCGCCAGGGCTGATTCCTGCGTCCATTAATACGTTTGATTCTTCTGTCTGGACTAGTACGCATGATCTTCCTACTTGTCTGAAGCCTCCTAGACTTGAAATCCTGATCCATTCATCTCCAACACTTTTATCCAGCCTGATCTTCTCACCAACATCGTGTAGGAAATCTTTCCTGAACTCTGGGTCTTCTACAGTTAATTCTCTGGCCTTATCAACGATTTTGGAATCGATTGCCGGGACTCTTTCTATTTGAGGGCTCCATAAGGCCTCTTCTTTTATCTTGTCCTCGGCATTCTTCATTTTAGAAGGCCTTTTTACTCTGACAATGACTTTTCCTAGGCTTGGCTGGAAGATAGTGTCTTCTAACTCTGCTTCTTTAGGTACTGCTTCCTTAATTTTCTCCTCTGCATTTTCAGGAGATTTGAATAGTTTGGATGTAGGCCTTACCTCTATCCTTTTCTTCAGTTCTGAGACTAGTTTTCTAACTGTTTCGCTGTTGTCAAGGAAAAAATCCTTGCTGTCTGTGTATAGTATTATGTCCGATGCCTCATAGCGGATATCTGAAATATTTGCGCCTGGCGGCAACATTTTCTCTACGTCTTTTAGTTCTTCCATTGTCAAAAATTTAAACCTCTGATATAAATTAAATGGAGAGTAGAATTACTGGGTCTACTCCATTACCTGTTTTGCTTCCATTTCTTCAACTATGTTGAATCCATCTTCTGTGATTTCTGCGACCATGATTCCGTTTCCGGATGCGGTGTCTCTTTCCATAGCTGATTTGATTGCTCTTTCAGCTAGGTCTTTACCGTCTTCATGATCCATTCCTTCTTCGTAATGGTCTTCAAGGACCCCGTATGCCATTTGGCTTCCGGAACCTGTAGCTGTAAAGTATTTGTGCTCCATTAGGCCTCCTGCTGGGTCAAGGTCGTAAAGCACTCCTTCTTCATTGTCTAGGCCTCCTAGAATGAACTGGTTCATGAATGGCATCATCTTGTTGCCGTGGAGAATGTTGGATAGAAGTGTTCCTGCACCCTTAACTGAAAGTTCTTTCGTCTCCAGTCTATGAAGCTTTAATTGGGATCGCATCATTCTAACGATTCTCTGGGCATCTCCAACGCTTCCTGCAATTGTCAGGCCTAAGTTGTCGTCTAATTTGTAAATCTTTTTGGCGTACTTTGAAGCAGTTAAATGCCCCATTGAGGCTCTTCTATCTGCTGCAAGAATAACGCCTTTTTCTGTTGTTAGTGCGACTGTTGTAGTCCCTGTTTTGAACTCTTCTACCTTATCATCTGCTGTATTATCCATTAATATATCACCGAACTAGAAAAATTGTCAGGTCAATAACCAACCTTGTAAAGTCTAATTCACGGTTCAAATTTAAATAGGTAATCAGAACTTACCAGCTATCTCAGATGTTACATCTCGCAAGTTTCTATAATCAACATCAGAAACTCCCTCTTCAACTACTATTTCCCCACCTACTATAACCTCATCAACACTACCGCCAAATGAGTAAACAAGGTTGGAAATTAGGCCTCTTTTCCCGTGAACCGGACTCATTTCAGGTTTGTTGAGATCGATAGTTATTAGATCGGCTTTCTTATCTATCTCTATCGAGCCGATTTCATCTTCAAGGCCTAATGCTTTTGCTCCGTGAATTGTCGCCATATCCAATATCTGTTGCTCAGTGATATGTTCTGGGCTTTTTCTCTTATGAAGTATGGAAGCAATCTTCATTTCCTCAAATAAATTGAGATTATTGTTAGAAGCAGCGCCATCAGTCCCCAACGCTACATTAATATCTCTATCAATTAAATCAAGTATTTCTGCGATCCCTGAACCAAGCTTTAGATTCGCAGAAGGATTATGAACAACAGTTGCATTTTTCTCAGCTAAAATTTCCTTATCTCTAATTTCTAAATGAACTCCGTGCGCCGCTATTAAATCCTCAGATACAAGGCCTAAATTATCTAAATACTGTACAGGTGTAAGGCCTCGCTCATCTACCGAATCACTGTTCTCCTTTTCCGTCTCCGAAACATGGATATGCAGTTTTTTCTCGAGAATCTCTGAGGCCTCCCGACACTCTTTCAATAATTGAGTTGAAGCAGTGTAAATTGAATGAGGGGCAATATTCGTCTCAATTCTGTTATGATCTTCAAATCTTTCAATCAATTCTAATGCTTCATCCATTCTTTCCTCTCTACCGCCATCAATATCCATTAGGCCTCGACCAAGTACTGCGCGAATCCCTGATTTATCCGCTGCTCGGCCTACCTCATCCATCTCAGCATACATATCATTGAACGTAGTTGTACCGGACTCAAGCATCTCCACACAACCCAATAGAGATCCAGTGTAAACTTCTTCTGGACCCATTTTTTCTTCCGCAGGGAAAATATCTTCATCCAGCCAGGCCTGCAACTCTTTATTATCGGAGATTCCTCTCAATAGAGTCATTGCAGCATGAGTATGAGCATTAACTAATCCCGGCATCACAACCTTGTCGCTACAGTCAATAACTTCATGACCTTCTGTAGAAAGATTTCTTCCAAGGCCTGAAATTTCATCGCCTTCAATAATTAAGTCGATATTCTCTAGAATCTGCCTCTCAGAGTTCTGAGTGACTAAATACCGGATGTTTTTGAGTATCATGAGTTAATAACAACAACTAAAAGTTAAGAGAGCTTCTGAAAGTTCTTCTCCACAAGTGTAAATTATTAAATAGAAATACCTTCCTTCCTAATTGTTGAGGGAAGGAAAGAATCAGTTCCTCTCTCAAATTCTTCTGGGGTATAACACTTCAAATCTACAGGGGTATCCTCGGTGACTTCCCTAATATTTTCTATAACTTTCTCATACCTTTTTCTATGGTTTAAATCTTTGAAATCAGTTGATATTACTGCGATATCTATGTCTGAACTTTGATTATAACTACCTTTTGCTCTTGAACCAAATAAAATTATTTCCTCAGCATCTATCTGTGAATTTATTGAATCAGCTATTTGCTCTAATAATTTTCTTTGATCCATTTAAAAACAACCTCTGCATCTTCAGAAACTTTTTCAATTTCAGATTTTTCAAGTTTTACTAAATCAGCATCAGGATATCTTGTACGTGAATAATAAGGTGACAAACTATTGGCAGCATCTTTCACGCTTTCGGGGGCATCAACTTTCTTAGCTAAGACAAAACAATCGTGGCTCTGAAATAAACCTTCTCCTTCCTTAACCATGACCGCCTTCAACGCCTTCTCGACAGATTGCTGATACAGAAACGCGGCTTGAGAAAATCTTTCACCTTCCTTCAAGTATTGAGCTGCGCTCAAATCATCTTGCGCCTTTTCAAACCACAAATCAAAATCAGACATCTCATTAATCCTTTGGTGATTCAAATTTAAATTAATTGACAAAAGAAAAGATAAATCAGTAATTCTTCGCGAAGTAGGCCCATCTCTCTGCTTTTTCTCCGCAGACTGCGCATTCTCCTCCAATTTCTTCTTCTGAGGCCTGGATTGTGGCCGGCTTGGAGTCTTCTTGGAATGGTAGGACTACAATTTCTGCGCTGACTTGGTCTTTAATTTCTCCTTCACAACTTTCTTTTCCGCACCATTTGGTCTTGACATATCCTCTATTCTTACCAATAGTTGAGAGAATATCATTCTTGGAACTTGCTTCTCTAATATTTTCCTGCAGATATTCTTCTAATTCGTCATACATTGAGGCCTGGATGTCTTCAAGGATTTCTTCTGCTGAGTTGATGAACTCTTCTCTATCGACACCCATTTCTTTTTCACCATTGTCTCTTCTAACGGTTGTAACTGCTTTGTCTTCTACTTCGTTAGGACCTATCTCTACTCTGAGCGGGACTCCTTTGAGCTCCCATTCATTAAACTTGTAACCCGGTGTTCTGTGTTCTCGGTCATCTAACTTAACTCTTAGATCTGAGCCGCAGCTGCAGTTTCCACAACCACATCCAGCACTGTTTTCTAGGCCTTCAACTACTCCTTTTGCGTACTCCATTACTTCTTCTTGGTTGTCCTCTTGGAAGATCGGGACGACTACTATCTGTGTTGGAGCAACCTCTGGAGGAAGTCTTAGCCCATCATCATCTCCATGCGCCATGATTAATGCTCCTATTGTACGGGTTGAAAGACCCCAACTTGTGGTCCAGGCTGTCTGTTCTTCAGAATCTTCATCCTCAAACTTTATGTCAAAGGCCTCAGCAAAATGCTGACCTAATTGATGTGAAGTTCCTGACTGTATACTTTTTCCATCTGGCATCAGTGTTTCGATTGTTGTAGTATATTTTGCACCAGGGAATTTATCGTGCTCAGGTTTGTAACCCAAGATAGAAGGAATTGCTAGATGATCTTCAATAACCTCTTGATACTGTTCAAGTCTCAGCATTGTCTCTTCATCTGCCTCTTCTTCCGTTGCGTGGGCTGTGTGTCCCTCCTGCCATAGAAACTCTCGAGTTCTAAGGAAAGGCCTAGTATCAGTTGCTTCCCACCTAACTACGTTGGCCCATTGATTTAATCTAAGAGGCAGATCCCTATGCGAGCGGACCCAATCACTCATGAAAGGAGCTATTATAGACTCAGATGTAGGCCTTACAGCAAGCCGTTCCTCTAACTCTTCCTCACCGCCATGAGTAACCCAGGCAACCTCCGGGTCAAATCCTTCAACTATATCCTCCTCCTTCTCAAGATAAGACTCAGGAATAAAAAGCGGGAAATAAGCATTATCCACACCAGTCGAAGTAATCTTATCATTAAAATCTTCCTTGATCGATTCCCAAAGCTTCATGCCATACGGCTTAATCACCATACAACCCTTAACAGGTGCATAATCTGCAAGGCCTGCTTTCTGAACTACCTGGGTATACCATTCTGAAGTATCTTGATGTTTGTCAACTGTAATCCCGAGTTCCTGACTCATACTAATCTATCGGAAGTGAATTGTTTTAAGGATTTTATACATAAACACAGATTATGTCAGAAGTATTGGAATGCACAGAATGCGGCAAAGTCTTTTCAACTGAAGAAACTGTCAAGAAACACGCAAAAAGAGTCCACGGAACAAATAAAGTAGAAAAAGAAGAAGGCCTATTCAACCTCTAACATATTTTTCTTAACTTAATTTCTGAAAAATAATAGGCTCGAAATAGCTACGATTACCGCCAACTGCACAATTGTAAGGCCTGGAATGCTTCTAGTCTGTCCCTGTCCATCTGCAGCAGAATCAACTACCTCAATATCTACCTGATCTTCTCCATCTAGGCTTCCATCACTGGACTGAGCAAACACTTCAATATCTTCGCCGTTATCATCAGGCCTGGTATCTATTTCTCTATTTGCATCAATCTCAAGTCTATAAGTATTCGAACTTTGAGCCGGGACTGTAACAGTCATGTCATTAGTACCAGTTGACTCAAAAGACACCATTTGATCTAAATCATCAACTATCTCTCCTGAACCTCTAGGCGTTATTCCAAGATCAAATGTCTTCGAACTATCATCAGGATTGATCACTCTGAACGTTGTGAAACCTGTCTCCCCTAAATCTGTTGAAGCAGTCTCCTCTAAGAATGTTATAGGCCATTCACTCCACCATTCGCCGCCGAAACAGGCTACGGTTCTTCTTGTATCTCCAGAGCCAAATGTTACTGAGTCTCCTTCTTGATACAACATTCTCTCATTTTGAAGTTCAGACTCAGTAAAGTGATCCATATCCAGCACATCAGAATCAATATTTGAATATTCTGAGTTATCTAGCACACAACTATCTGGACTTAACGCAACACCTCGAACCGACTGATTTGTATTAATATGTTCGCTTTGGGAACTCTGATGAATCAAATATTCTGATCTATCATCTCCTGCAGTAAACCCATATTCTGAATCAGTTGCAACAGCCACTAAATCAGAATCTGTCCCTGTCGGAACAGGAGTATATCCCTGTTCAATAGGACCATCATCTAAATCCCAGTTCTCTCCATCAGGATCAGAAGTCAGGTTTTCTTGGTTCCGCTGATCCATTCTATCATTCCATGAATCATCAATTCCCCCCGTAAACGCCAGAGGATGTTCATTGATCTCCTCTTCACCAATCCATCTAACACCTAAAGATCCCCACAAAGTATTAGTTTGTGAAACTTGAGTTCCGCCCACCGTATAGTTATAATCTTGATCATACCAATGAGGGATATCATCTCCATCTTCTTCAGCGCAAACAGCAAGATCTTCCTTACTTCTACCTTGATCCTCTCCGGGTTCATTAGTTTGAAGAGTCTCTCCAACCTCGTAAAGCACACTTTCACCGCCCTCATAAGAAACGCATTGTTCCCTACTATCTGCCGCACAGGCATAACGACCATCATAGAGTTCTGAATTAATAGTTTCTCCAACTTCTTCAATCAAGAACTCCCCATGATCATCTCCACACATAGGAGGTTGAAGAGAATCATCCATTCCATCTTGTGTATCTTCACCTTCCCAGTGAATATCTGTAGCTATAGCATCCCATCCGTCAAGAGTTTCTATCTCGCTTTCATGAGGCTCTTCATCTCTACTAGCATCACGAGAATAATCGAAGTGATCGTCTCTCGAATAATCCCATCCAAGACCTGAATCAGGTCCAGTTATATCAATCGTGAAACTAACCAGATCCTTCCAATCATCTGTCCCAGGTTCTACACCTTTAATCAATCCATTCTCTGCATGTTCCCGTAGATTATCAGGATCAATCCAGTATCCTTGCCCTTCTTCCACGTCCAGATCAGGATCATTTTCGGCATCACTAGAAGCAATTACTGCCAAAGAGTTACCGAAGGCCTTTTCAGTTTTCTGTATTCCATCGTCACTAGGACTATCTCTTTCGCTAACACCGGGAATAGTATGTGATCCTGTATCACTTTCAACATATTCTACGCCAGTAGCATCTTCCGCACCATAAGCAGGGAAAGGCCTTCCAGCTGAATCAACAGTCCAGCTCTCGTTGACTGCGTATGCGTAGGCTACAGATTCCCAGTCTCCAGGCGACCCGATCTCGGTATCATTGAATTCATCAGGATTGTATATACTATAATCATATGATCCAGGTCCTAACTGGTTATTATCTGAATGTTTTCTAGCTTCTGTTAATACTGCATTAAATAAAGGCTCTATCTCGGTTTCCTCATCTACTCCTCTAGGATTGTAGTCTTCAATTCTGCTGCCGGGCTCGAAGAATGAGAAATAAACACCTTCTTCATCATTTAGGCCTCCTCTCACTCCATTATCTTCAATATTGTATGTATCATCGGCGCACCCATCCAAATTAGGAGCGCAGTCAGCTAACAAAGCTGTACCTTCCATACCACCTTCAGGATTGTATGTGTCATGTTGTGGGAAAGGATTTTCTCTCCAGAAATACTCTATATGATTATCTCCCTCACTTACAGTTCTACCTGATGTATCTGCTCCTTCAACAAGGCCTTCTTCATCTCCCTGATGTTCTTCATCAAATCCTGAATGCGGTTCGGTCTCACCTCTTAAATACTCTCCTACTATAGGGTCATCTAAATCATACCACTGCCCTCCAAACTCGGATGCAAGAGGATTTTCTTCATAATAATTTTCGTACGTGTATTCATCATTTATGTTAAGACACACATTCCAATCAGGCGAATCTTCACCCTTTTCATAACCCGTCGCAGGATATTGGCCAAAGTCTTCCGCTATATTAGCCATAGTACCTTCAGAAACTGCTTCTCCATGAAGCACACACTCATTTACCTCAACACAGCTTTCAAAATGCTCTCTGATAATATCATCAGAATCTTGATCATGAACATCATCATTGACAGCAGGCCCTGATTTGTTATGCTGATTGTTGTATGCCTGGGTACACTCACCGGGGACAGGATCGGAACCTCCACCTCCTCCAGTATATTCGCATTTATAAAAACTGTTTGGGTTTGGAGAGTCTTCCGCGATCCTATCGTAAAGTTTGCATAGACTGAAGGATTCGCCCGCAGAAACAGCATTATACTCAATATTAAAGCCTTCTTCTCCGTCTATAGTTCCTGCCCAGTTTGATGAGAGATCATTTTCATCAGCAGTTCCAAGCTCCTGAATATATGGGTCAACCTCTAGAACACATAGCAAAGATTCTTCGGGACAGTCAAATTCATCTTCAATTAACTGATTCTTGATCATTTCTTCGTGATCAGTAAACTGAGTTAAATCATCGGAATTAAGCTGTATAGTTTCTCCAGATTCCAGTATTCCATCCGTACCCCCTGTTATTTCAAACCAGTCGACGTTGCATCCTCCATCGGAGGTACACCTATCTCCGAAGGATCTAACATGTTCTATAGCTATGTATCCATTTCTTAAATTATCTTGGCCATCAGGCTTAAAACTTGAAAAATGGTTTCTTTCTGTTACAAAGTCTCCAGAGTCAGTATCAATTTCAAAACCTGAGACAGATACCGCTGAATTCGAGTCACCAAAATCGTTTACACCAGTTGTATGAGAATAATAAGGCTGATCATCTACGGAAACTGCAACAATGTCATCAAAACCTTCAATATCTCCTTCTGAATTTTGGAACCTTCCTGTTCCATCATCAAACATTGATTCCCGGACGCTACTAGTTAATATGCCTGGATCATTCGATGGATGCAACGAGAAAACATGTCGGTCGGCTACCTCTAACCGTTCAATCTTGATCTCGATTTCTGCAGAGTTCAGTTCTTGATAACTAAATCCATCCTCAACGGTAGAATAACCTTCTTGAGCTTGACTAGGACCATCATCACAATCACAATTTTCCGTTGTACTTTGAGCCACACAAATATCTATAGCATCTTGATTACATTCTTCTTCCTCTATTGTGCTGCCTGAAACCTCATAATAATCGTTAGAACCTATCTGTTGGTAATTTCTAACATCAATATCGAACTCTACCTCGTTAGTACCCTCGCTAATCTCTAAATCTCCTCCTGAACTCAAACTGTAATAATTCCAGGCAGTGCCTTCTATTGACTCAAAAACCGAATCTGGACTTAATTCAGGTTCTGAGCCAGCTACAGACCTCTCAGAATATATGGTGTCAGCATCATTCGGATTATGACATAAATCCATATCAGCTCCACTATCATCACAGCCCGAAACCGAATCCTCCTCTGCAGTATTTCTCTCTTCAGTAGTAGTATACTGAGTTTCTACCGATCCAATAGACTCATAAAATGGGTTTGAACCGCCTTGAAAATCTCTAATAAGATACTTCGCATGTATATCATTCTCTCCCTCGATATAGAATCCTGGAACACTTTCGAACTCTAACTCGACACTAGAACCTGAATCATCTGAGAAACTCCCAGTAGAATCAAAAGTATACACTTGATCATCTTGTGTCCCAACCTCATCCAAATAATAAGTTCCTTCATCAAAATCCTGAGTATGGAACTCGCTCGCGAGGAACTCATCAGGCTCGTAAACAGGGCTTCTTTCTTCAAACTCTCTCGAACCATCAAGTGCACGAGACTCCTCTACATCTGAGGTAGAAAATTCACCAAGATTATCAGTTAAACTGCTGACCAAGGTCTCTGCAGTCGTGGACATGTCGGGAAGGCCTGAGTCTTCGGGACAGTTAAAAGGCTGATCAGTCATAGTTAGAGACCCACAGGCTTCATAAAAGGAAGTAGGTCCAAAAGTCCCTCTTTTGAAACCTGTGCGAGGGTCTTCATGGATATACATGTTCGGGAATGAGTAAGATGAGGACTGTGGCTCTCCACCACCCCAGTCTCCATCAGGCTCCAAGTAATAGTTAAATATAGTAGTTCCGATTTCGTCGGCTCCATCATCCTGTTCTATTGATACTGGATCTTCGTCTTCTTCTTCTTCAATAATCTCCGAACCATAATAAGTGCTGAAATCCTGATCATGTGATGGAGCACCATTCGAAAAGTCATAGGCAGCCTGTTTATCATAGAGAACATCATTTAGAATGTTGCTTTCTTCATCTTCTGAGTCGCCTGTCTCCGACTGATATGCTGCGGTGAGGCCTGTAAGTAAAATTATGGTTAATGTAAATACTAGGTACCTATTTGACATTAACTGAATTTTGGTCGTGATTGAATAAATAAGTTGGGAGGTTTAGCCAAAAATAATTTAATGTTAACTTGAGAATTGTTACTTGACGGTTATGAGCGCTGAAGAAACAGGTCAAAGATCGAGAAGAGATTTTTTGAAGACAGCTGGCGCCGCTGCAACAGTAGGCCTAGCAGGATGTAACGGCGACCCAGATCCAAGCAGCTCAACTGATGGAGACGATTCAGAAACGGAAGACGACTATACCGATTCCAACGATGAAATCGATGATACACCAGATTATGAATTACAGCTAGCAGACGATCAACTTTCTTACGACTTAACAGATCTGGGATTCGGCCTAGAAAACTACACAGAAGAAGACGTAAAAGAAAACTACACCGAAGAACTAACATTTCAACTACTAGAAAACGGTGAAGAAGTAGAAGACCTCTCACAGATAAACACAATGCTCGAAAACAAAGAAGGGGAGCAAATAGATCACACAACTGAAGAAAACACCGTAAAAATACCGGAATACGCAGTAAAACAACAGTTGTACGAAACAGAAGATCACTTCTCATACGACGGCTCCGAAGGAATAGGCCTACACCTACTAGACAACACACTCACACTAAAAGTAGAAACCGGAGAAGAAACAGTAACCGCAGACAACATAGAAGTAGACAAACAGACACCTGAAAGAATAAAGGCCGACATGAAAAAAGACGGCGAAAACCTTCACGAACTAGGCCTTAGAGGATTCGAAAACTATACTACACCATTCCAGTTCGACACAGTAAACAGAGACACAGAAACATACCAAACACTGATGCAACAACAAATAAACGCAGACGCAATGCAAGACGTCGTACAAACAACAATAGATGAAGAAAAACACAACTTTAATCCCGATATGAATACTTGGTCAACTGGATTTGGATATAGCTTCAGGGATAAATTTGACGAGGATGAACCTCAAAAGTTTTTAACAGAACAGTTCAAACAGCATAAACCTGATGATATAGAAAAAATAATGAAAGATGGAGTGATACCAGCGTTCAAAGAATTTGTAAGTATGGGCGGAAGCAATTACTCAGGGCAATCAGGAGCCATGGTCGGTACCGCAGCCAAACTAGCAGATGTACACATAAATGGTTTAGACATGGATGAAAACCGTTTTGAACACAACCTAGATATAGACATGAGACCAGGATCAATAAACTCAATAGGAGATACTAGTCACGGAAACGGAATCGTCTACTTCAAAAACAGAGGAGAATGGAGAAACCTGGACGTACCTGGAGTAATAGGTAAAATAGAAGATGCACCAAATGTAACTGACAATGGAATGTTCCACGCAGGAGGCAACTACAAACTAGGAGAAGTATCAATACCTTATCATGGCAAAAAACAGCAAGGAACAAGTTTAATGTTTGATCCATTCCAAATACCTTCAACTAACACCAAAGTTACCGGTGCTGATGACAACTGGTTGAATAAAGCTACAGACAGGCCTAAAAATAATGA
>LFFM01001024.1_pt1 | contig 19952 bp, 18 predicted proteins | sample 643131 | NCBI WGS metagenome assembly LFFM01 (sample SAMN03777445, study PRJNA286221) | soda lake metagenome | biome: soda lake; feature: Kulunda steppe; material: water; isolation source: sample Tc-Br brine of Tanatar trona crystallizer | place: Russia: Kulunda steppe | collected 2011-07
CCTCCGCGCCGAAGATGCCGGAGCCGACGAAGATGCCGTCACAGCCGTGGTACATCATCAGCGCGGCGTCGGCGGGCGTCGCGATCCCGCCGGCCGCGAAGTTGACGACGGGGAGCCGGCCGGCCTCAGCGGTCTCGTGAACCAAGTCACGGGGCGCGCCGTGTTCGCGGGCCCACTTCTCTCGCTCCTCGTAGTTGAGACCGGTGAGGGTCCGGATCTGCTGTTTGATCGTCCGCTGGTGTTTCACCGCCTGGTTCACGTCGCCAGTACCGGCTTCGCCCTTCGTCCGGATCATCGCCGCGCCCTCGTGGATCCGGCGCAACGCCTCCGGAAGGTTTCGGGCCCCACAGACGAACGGCGACGAGAAATCGCGTTTGTCGGTGTGGTACTCGTCGTCGGCGGGGGTGAGCACCTCGCTCTCGTCGATCATGTCGACGCCGAGCGCTTCGAGGATCTCCGCCTCCTTGCGGTGGCCGATGCGGGACTTGCCCATCACGGGGATCGACACCTCGTCGATGACCTCGGGAACCCGTTCCGGATCCGGCATCCGTGCGACGCCCCCACGTTTGCGGATGTCCGCCGGCACGTTCTCGAGGACCATCACCGCGACCGCCCCGGCGTCCTCGGCGATACGAGCTTGTTCACGGTTGACGACGTCCATGATGACACCGCCCTTCTGCATCCGGGCGAAGCCGCGCTTGACCAGCTCGGTCCCCCGCTTCAGCTCCTCTAGATCCGTTGCCTCTGGCATGTTTGTTGGTAGGTTCGCCGGCCACTTAACGGGTCGCTTTCGCCCGGGCGGCCGTCGATAGCGCCGGTTCCGGGATCGAAGCGGGGGGACCACAAACGCGAAGTCGATTCCCGCTCACGACGGATCCCGTCCGCCGGTGCCATCATCCCCGGCGGGCGGTCAATCCGGTTCGATGACGCCGACGAGTCGGTCGCCGAGCTCCGCAGCGTTCCCATGAGTCGCCGGGTCGCGAACAGCCTCGCCGGCGTCGACGACGTAACCATCCGCGGTCGGACGACGGAACGGACGTTCACCGACCTCAAACGCGCGACGAGCTCGACGAGGGGGCGGCGTTCCTCCCGACGTCATGTACCCCGGCGTCTACGTTTGCCCTCTCACTCCGTCAGGACCTCGTACGCGCGGTTCAACTCCTTGAACGCGTCCTCGTCGCCGTCCTCGCTGTCCGGATGGAGTCGTTTCGCACGCTCGCGATACCGCGACCGGATCGTCTCACGGTCGGCGGTTCTGTCGAGATCGAGCGTCTCGTACGCCTCCCGCTCGGACATCCCACCCGTCGACGGAGCGCGGTTCCACGTGTCTCGGCCGCCGTTCACGCCGTACGCGCTCCGTCCACCGGCTGCGCCGGCAGCCCGGTACGCGTCGCGCCGGTTCGCCGCCGTCCGGGCGCGCTGTCTCGCCCGCTCGCGCTCCGTTGGCCCGATCCGGTCCGCCTCGGCGTGCATCCGGTCGTGAAGCCGGCCGCTCGCGTGGTACCACAACAGATACGCGGCTGCCGCGAACGGCAGCGCAACCGCAAGGAGAACGGGACTAACGACGATCCCGGCGACGACCAACAGGGCCGTCAGCCCGATGAACGTCGCCGCCAGCCCGACGAGTATCGTGCGGTTCGCCACGCTCCAGTTCAGGAACTCCACGATTGTAAGACTCTCGGCGACGACACGATCGGTCCGTACCGTTTATGTCCGCGGCCGCCCCGCATGGAGGTATGTCACCGCCGGACCGGGAGACGGTCACGGGGCTCCCGCCCGGGATCGCGGCGGCCCGCGAGGAGCTCACGCCGATGCTCTCACAGTACGCCGACCTCTGTGCCGCCCACGAGGACGCGCTCGTGTTGTTCCAGGTGGGTGATTTCTACGAAGCGTTCTGTGAGGCCGCCGAGGCGGTCGCGCGCGTCTGTGAGGTGACGCTCACGGAGCGAACCGACTCGACGGGCGAGTACCCCATGGCGGGGATCCCCATCGACAACGCCGCGCCCTACCTCGAGGCGCTGCTCGATGCGGACTACCGCGTCGCGCTCGGCGACCAGGTCGAGGACGCCGAACAGGCCTCCGGGCTCGTCGACCGTGCCGTCACCGAGGTTATCACGCCGGGCACCGTCGTCGAGGACGACCTCCTGGAGTCGGGGACGGCGAACTACGTCGCCGCCGTGGCGCGCGACGCAACCGGGGCCGGGGACGGGAACGGATCCGCCGAGGAGCGGTCCCGCGATCCCACCGACCCCGCCGATCCGCCCGTCGGACTCGCCGCGGTCGACGTCGCCACCGGGGAGTGTCTCGTCACCGCCGGCGACGCGGCCACGGTCGCCGAGGAGCTCGACCGGATCGCCCCCGAGGAGCTGGTCGTCGGCCCGAACGCGGACGGCGTCCTCCCCGCCGTCGGCGACCGCGACTGGACCGTCCACGGCTACGACCCGGACGCGTTCGACCGCCGGGCGGCCAGCGAGCGACTGGAGCCGTACGTTCCCGCGCCAGACAGACGGTTCGACGCCCACGCCGAGCTCCGCGCGGCGGGCGCGGTGCTGGCGTACGCCGAGTACACACAGGGCGACGACGGTCCCCTGGAGTACGTCTCGCGGGTCCGCCGGTACGATCCGCGCGAGCATCTCCGGCTCGACGCGGCCGCCCAGCGCAGCCTCGAGCTGTTCGAGAACCGCGGCCTCGGCGCGAGCGATACGGTGTTCGACGTGCTCGACGAGACCAACTGCGCCCTGGGTCGACGTCGCTTGGAGCGGTGGCTCCGTCGGCCGCTCGTCGACGCCGACGCGATCCGATCGCGACACGACGCCGTCGGTGAGCTGGCGGACCGAACGCTGATACGCGAGAGGCTCACGGACGCGCTCTCGACCGCATACGACCTCGAACGACTGATCGGGCGGGTTTCTCGCGGACGCGCCGACGCCCGGGATCTCCGATCACTGTACGCCACCCTCGACGTGGTGCCCGAGCTGAAGGCGACGCTGGCGGAGCCGGCGTCGAACGCCACGGCCGATCCCGATGAGGGCGAGAACTCGCTCCCGCGAACCGATCACCTCCGGGACCTCCGAGACCGTCTCGACGAGCTCGCCGGGATACGCGAACTGATCGACGAGGCGATCGCACCCGATCCGCCCCAGGAGATAACCGAGGGCGGCGTGATCCGCGACGGGTTCGACGACGACTTGGACGAGTTGCGCGCCACCGAGCGGGCGGGTCGCGAGTGGGTCGCCGATCTGGAGTCGAGCGAGCGCGAGCGTACCGGCATCGACTCGCTGTCGGTCGGCCACAACCAGGTCCACGGCTACTACATCGAGGTGACCGACGCCAACCTCGACCGGGTCCCGGACGACTATCGCCGGCGGCAGACGCTGAAAAACAGCGAGCGGTACTACACGCCCGCACTGAAGGAGCGCGAGGAGGAGATCGTCGGGGCCGCCGAACGGGCCGACGCGCTCGAGTACGAGCGGTTCGTCGAGGTGCGCGAGCGGGTCGCCGAGGAGACGGAGCGGATCCAGGCGCTCGCGGACGCTCTCGCCGACCTCGACGCGCTCGCGTCGCTCGCGGCGGTCGCGGTCGCGAACGACTACGTCCGCCCGGAGCTGACCGACGACCCGGCTGCCGGGATCCGGATCGAGGGCGGTCGTCACCCGGTGGTCGAGCGAACCGAGGAGGCCTTCGTCCCCAACGACGCGGACCTCCCGCGCGGGTCGGTCGCCGTGATCACGGGGCCGAACATGAGCGGGAAATCGACGTACATGCGACAGGTCGCGCTGACGGTCGTGCTCGCACAGATCGGGTCGTTCATCCCCGCGCAGGCCGCCCGACTTCCGGTTCTCTCGCGGGTGTTCACGCGGGTCGGGGCGTCCGACGACATCGCCGGCGGCCAGTCGACGTTCATGCGCGAGATGAGCGAGCTGACCGAGATCCTCCACGACGCCGGTCCCGACTCGCTCGTGCTGCTCGACGAGGTCGGCCGCGGCACCGCCACCACCGACGGGCGCGCGATCGCCCGTGCCGCAGCCGAGTTCGTCCACGACGAGCTGCGCGCGACCACCCTCTTTGCTACCCACTACCACGGACTGACGGATCTGGCTGCCGAGCGCGAGCGCGCGTTCAACCTCCACTTCTCCGCCACCCGCGAGGACGGTGACGTGACGTTCCTCCACCGCGTCGTCCGCGGCGCGTCCTCCTCGTCGTACGGCGTTGAGGTGGCCGAGCTCGCCGGCGTTCCGACCCCCGTCGTCGACCGCTCGCGCGAGCTGGTCGCGGCCGATGAGGCCGACGCTTCCGACGCGGCCGGCTCGGTTACCGACGAGGCCGGCTCGGTTACCGACGAGGCCGACCCTCCCGAGGACGTCCCGCTCCGCGAGTTCCTCGTCGAGGACGTCGACGAGGACGGGTCGACCGATCCCTCGACTGACGACTCGACCGTCCCGAATGACCCGACTGCGGACGACCCGTCCCCGGTCGACCCGTCCACGGACGACTCCGCGAAGTCGGCGACGGACCGCCCGCCCGCTCCCGTCGAGACCCTCCGTGATCTCGACCTGGCGCGGATGACCCCGATCGAGGCGCTGAACGCCCTCCACGACCTCCAGAACCGTCTCGACGATGCCGACTGAGGACCGTCCCACCGGCGGCTCCGACGACGATCGGTCCTCGTCCGACAGGGCCGTCCGCCGACTCGACTCCGCCACGGTCGACCGGATCGCCGCCGGCGAGATCATCACCCGACCGGCTCGGGTGGTCGCCGAGCTCGTCGACAACGCGCTGGACGCCGACGCCTCCAGGATCGAGGTCGCGATCGATGGCGACGGCACCGATCGGATCCGCGTCGCCGACGACGGTCACGGCATGTCCCGTGCCGACGCTCGGCTCGCCGTGGAGCGACACGCGACGAGCAAGCTCGCGCCCGACGGAACCCCGGTCGGCGTCGCCTCGCTCGGGTTTCGCGGGGAAGCGCTGGCCGCCGTCGCCGACGCGGCCCGCCTCGAACTGGCGACCAACGACGGGGGCACGATCGGGACTCGAGTCGTCGTCGACCCTCACGACGATTCGACAGATGTCGACGACACGACGCCCGCTCCGGAGGTTTCCGATACCGGCCGAGCACGCGGGACCACCGTCGTCGTCCGTGACCTGTTCGCGACGCGCCCGGCCCGCCGGGAGGCGCTCGCCGAGTCACGCACCGAGTTCACGCGGATCTCCGATCTCGTCGGCGACTACGCGCTCGCGAACCCGGACGTCGCGTTCGTGCTCGAGCACGACGGGTCCACCACGCTGTCAACTCCAGGCACGGGCGTCACGGACGCCGTTCTCGGCGTCTACGATCGCGAGACTGCCAGCCGATCCACCGAGATTTCGGCGAGCGCCACCCTCGACGCCGGCGACGGGACGGTTCCGATCACCGTCTCCGGCGTCCTCGCGTATCCGTCGGTCACCCGCGCCTCGCGCGATCACGTCCGGATCTCGGTGAACGCCCGGCCGATCCGCGACGACCGTCTCGCCGGTGCGGTGCGGGCGGGATACGATCGGCTGCTCCCGGACGGTCGCGAGCCGGTCGCCGCGGTCGACGTCGGGGTTCCTCCGGATCGGGTCGACCCGAACGTCCACCCGGCGAAACGCGAGGTTGCCTTGCGGGACGCCGCCGCCGTCGCCGACGCGGTCGAATCGGCGGTCGCGGACGCGCTTACGGGGGCCGACCTCCGGCGGCAGGCCGAGGTGGAGACCGACCTCGAGACCGCCCTCGATCCGGTCGGCGAGGCGGACGGCTCGCGATCGGTACCCTTCGCGGACGCGGAGCCGATCGGGACGTTCCACGACCTGTACGCGCTCGTTGAGTCCGGCGACGATCTCCTCGTTATCGACACACACGCCGCCCACGAGCGGGTGAACTACGAGCGGCTGGCCCGTGCGTTCGCCGCCGATCCCGTGCCGACCGCCGAACTCGACCCCCCGGAACCGGTGTCGCTGTCGGCGACGGCGGCCGCGACCGCGGAGGCACACGTCGATGAGCTTGCCGCGCTCGGCTTCGAAACCGAGCCGTTCGGCGGCGGGACGCTCCGGCTTCGCTCCGTTCCCGTCCCGTTCGGTCGCACCGCCGATGTCGAGGCGTTCCGTGACGCGCTGGCGGCGGTGTCCGATAGCGGGTCGGGGCCGGACGGGGACGTCGCCGGTGGCGGCCGCGCCGCCCGCGAGCGACTCCTCGCCGACCTCGCGTGTCACCCGTCGTTGAAGCGCGGCGACACGATCGACACGGACGAGATCCGCGCGCTGCTCGATCGACTCGGGGAGTGTGAGCGTCCCTACGCCTGTCCGCACGGTCGACCGACGGTCCTCTCCGTGTCCGAGACGACGTTCGCCGCCGGGTTCGAGCGGGACCGGTAGCCGATCCTCGGGTCCGCCGAAGCCGGCACGACCGCGTCCGCAGCCGTGCTCCGGAACCGTTTTGCGTGCCTCCCGCGTTACTGTTCTCGTGCCGCTGGAGTCGAACGCCCGGATCGTTAGCGAACTGGCCAGCCGCGGGTACAACGCCGAACGCGAGGCTGTGACGCTACTCGCGGGAGCCGAGCGTCCTGCCGCGACCGTGGAAGCGGTCACCGATCACGCGCCCGACGACGCCCTTCGGATAACCGTCGACCACGTCCGCGCGGTGGTCGATGGCCGACCCGACGCCCCGGTCGACGGGTCCGACGCCGCGGGAACCGACTCGGCTACTCCTCGATCTGACTCCGTGTCGGCCGCGACGACCGAACCGACTGAAACCCACGATAGAGCCGGTACTCACGACGAATCTCCAGTCGAAACGAAGGGGTCGTCAGAGTTGGCGGGCCCCCGATCGAGTGCTCCTGCTGCGCCTGATTCCGGCGATACCCCTCCGATCATGGATCCGGATGCGGCAGAACCGGCTTCCGCGTCCGACTCCGACCGAGATCCCTCCCGCCGCGAGCTCGAGATCGCCAACGACATGACTGGCCATAGCACCGGCACCGGCGAGTACGACGATTTCGTCCGGACGTTCCGCGACCGCTACGAGCGGCTCTCGAAGCTGCTCCGCGGGCGGGTCAATCACCGACCGGCGGAGGCGATCGCGGACATGCCCGGCGGAAGCGAGGCGGCGATGATCGGGCTCGTCAACGACGTCCGCTCGACGAAGTCCGGTCACTGGCTTCTCGAGCTGGAGGACAGTACCGGAACGTTTCCCGCGCTGATCATGAAAGACAAGGGGCTCGCGGATATCGTCGACGAGATCCTGATGGACGAGTGTGTCGCGGTTGACGGCACGCTCGCCGATGACTCCGGGATCCTCTTTGCCGACTCGCTTCACTTCCCCGACATTCCTCGAACCCGTGTCACCGGCGGTGCCGACCGACACGTCCAGGCGGCACTCATCTCCGACGTTCACGTCGGCAGTGATGAGTTCATGCGGGACGCCTGGACGCGCTTCACCGACTGGCTCCACACGTCCGAGGCCGCACCGGTCGAGTACCTGCTGATCGCCGGCGATATGGTCGAAGGCGTCGGTGTCTATCCGAACCAGGACGAGGAGCTCGACATCGTCGACATCTACGACCAGTACGAGGTGTTCGCGGAGCATCTCAAGGAGGTGCCCGCCGATACCGAGATCGTCATGATTCCCGGAAACCACGACGCGGTTCGTCTCGCCGAGCCACAGCCCGGGTTTAACGAGGAGCTCCGGTCGATCATGGACGTCCACGACGCGCGGATCGTCTCGAATCCCGCCACGGTAACCATCGAGGGTGTCGACGTGCTGCTGTACCACGGCGTCTCGCTCGATGAGGTGATAGCGGAGCTCCCCGAGGAGAAGGCGAGCTACGACGAGCCGCACAAGGCGATGTACCAGCTACTGAAAAAACGCCACGTCGCCCCGCAGTTCGGAGGTCACACCCGCGTCGCACCCGAAGAGCGTGACTACCTCGTGATCGAGAACGTCCCGGACGTGTTCCATACCGGCCACGTCCACAAGCTAGGCTGGGGAAAGTACCACGACGTGCTCGCGGTCAACTCCGGCTGCTGGCAGGCCCAGACCGATTTTCAGAAGTCAGTCAACATCCAACCCGACGCCGGCTACGCCCCGATACTCGATCTCGACACGCTGGAGATGACCGTCCGGAAGTTCACCTGATCCGACCGTTTATACGCGATACCGCGGCCACTCCCTCCGTGACGTAGTCGTCGCCCGCGGCGTACTGGACGGGAGCGCGACGCCCCGCCGCGGACGGTCTCCGGTTCGCGTCGCCTGCTCGCCATTCGATCGACTGCTCATCGATACCCGATCGACTGCTCATCGATCTATCTCGACCCGCCCGCTCGTCGCGCTGTTGAGCCGCTCGATCAGCGGTTCGACCGCATCGACCGGCGTTCGAAGCTCGAACCGGACGCGTTCGCCGTAGTCGGCGTCGAACTCGACGCCTGACGACTCGATCAGCCCGCGGACGGTCCCGGAGTCGTCGTAGTCGGTCCGTACGACCAGCCGCCGGTGTGGCCGTTCCTCGACGACGCCGGCCTCGTCGACGACCTCCTTGATCGCCCGCGAGTACGCCCGTGCGAGGCCGCCGACGCCGAGGTTCGTCCCGCCATAGTACCGTGTCACCACGCAGGCGACGTTACGGATCTCCCGCTGCTGGAGGACGTTTAGCGCGGGTTTCCCGGCCGAGCCGCTCGGCTCGCCGTCGTCGTCGCCGTACTCCCGGAGCATCACCTCCGTCTCGGGCGTCCGCTCCGACGCCTCGCCGGCCGGAACCCGGTACGCCGGGACGTTGTGCGTCGCGTCCGCGTACTCCGTCTCGATAGCCTCGATGAACGCCTCCGCCTCGTCGACGGTGTCCGCGGGAGAGACGTGGCCGAGGAACTCCGAGCCTCGAACCTCGAAGGTGGCAGTCGCGCGGTCGGCGACCGTGCGATAGGTCTCGCTCACTACTCGCGAGCTCGCCGTCCCGGTAATAAGACGTATCGGTCATCCGTCGGACTCGTTCCCACCTTCCGTGGTACGGCGAGGTACGGCGTCGTCCGTGCCGTTCCGGCGACGCCCCAAGACGACGCTCGTCGGCGGTGCCAGTCGGTAGAGCGCGAGAAACGCGATCGCACCCAGGAGCTCCGCCCCCTTCCCAACGATCGCCAGCGGGTCGGTGGCCAGCGCGGCGACCGCGTCCGTACCGTGCCAGCCGATGTAGCCGATGAGAAACGCCGTGAGCGTCCCCGCGCCGAGCGCGTACAGTCGACGGTACTCGTCGGCTTTCAGCGTCGCCGCCGCGACGAGAACGGTGAGGGCGGCTGCGAGGACGAAGACGTACGGTCGCGGATCGGCGGGAGCCGCGAGCCGCGGCAACGCCCACAGCAGGTGGACCGCCGCGCTCAACACCGCCGCCTGGGCTGCGACCGCGCGGAGAAAACGCTTGCGAGCGTCGTCGCGGTCGGTCCACGCGGCGTTCCTCGGCCCGCCGCTCGACGATGGTTCCGTGCTCATCAGTTCACTCCCACGGGTGCCGACCGGGGGCGTCCGGCCACAGCGGATACCAGTACGACTCGTCGTCCTCGATCCCCAGCTCGCCGTCGAGGACGGACTGGAGTTTGAATTCCACCCGTTGGTTCCGACTGTTCGCGCCGTCGGGCGCGAACGGGTAGTACGCGCCGCGACGGAACGAGTAGATCCAATACGCGTCTCCGCCGTCGTCCTCGAACCCGAAGACGGCGGCGAGGAGCCGTGATCCGAATCCTTCCTCGATGAACTGGTCGGCAGCGAAGTGGATGCTAGTCACGAGGTCTTCGGGGTCGTCGTCTTCGAGGACGAACCAGTGGTAGCCGTGATCGTCCTCGTGACGGTGGAACCCCGTTCCGGTCTCGATTTCGCCCGCCTCGAGGATCTCCTCGACCATGCTCACGGCATCGTCGAAGCGGGTGCTGTCGACGCCGGAGAAACACAGCGCTGCCTCGCCACAGTGATCGTACCCGAGGTCGGCCTCCATCGTCATGTACGCGGTCGACATCCCGAAGAGGTCCTCCGGATCGGCCTCGCGGGTCGCACTCGCCTCCGCGTTCGTCCCGAGCACGGCCCGGATCGTATCGAAGATGCCCATTCGTTACGGGACGGTACGCGACGTGGGTTTTAGGGCGTTTCTACGTCGCCGCGTCGATCCGTCGGCTCCGTCGCGTTCCGGCTCCGAGGCCCGTCTCACTCGCCGACGCGATCGAGGTACGTCAACACGCCTCGAGCGTTCAGACTGGCATCCGCCCGCGCCCGCTCGCGATTCCAGAACTCCACGTCCGTGCTCGTCGACTCGAAGTGCTTGACGACCGCCTCGTCATCGTCGAGTTCCGCGCGTTTGGATCGGACCGCCTCGACCCACTCGACGTAGGCTCGCTTCGCGTCGCCGATCAAGGACTCGTCATACTTGCGGGGGCCGAAGTGGCCGAAACAGCAGAACTCCGGGTCCAGATCGGCGATCGTCCCGAGGTCCCGGAGACACTGGTCGAGGTCGAACTGCGGTGGCGGGGTCGTCTGGCGAACGGTGTCCACCTCCGGCACGTAGATACCGGCGGCGTCGGCGGTGAACACGACGCCCGCGTCGGGGTCGTGATACACCGCGTGGTGGGGTGCGTGTCCGGGTGCGTCGTGAACGACGAGCTCCCGGTCGCCGAGGTCGATCCGATCGCCGTCAGCGAGTCCCGTGATCCGATTCTCGGGAATCGGTTCCGGGTCGTCGTAGTAGCGCCACTGGTCCCCGACTGCCGACTTCGTGCCGGCAATGAGCGCACCGGGATCGACGAGGTGTCTAACGCCCTTTTCGGGGACGACGACCTCGGCTCCGGGGTAGCGCTTCGCGAGATGACCGGCACCGCCGGCGTGGTCGAGGTGGGCGTGCGTCGGAAGGATCCACGCGAGCTCGTCGCGGCCGATGCCGATCCCGTCGAGCGTCTCGAACAGTGCCTGTCGATTCGCGCCCGTACCCGTGTCGATCACGACGGGCTCGTCGGTGTCGTACACGTATACGGCTCCGTACTCGTCGGTGTCGAACATCCCGGTGTCGTGGACGTACAGGTCGGGTATGCCGTGAACCGACTCGAACTCGCCAGCGTTCATATCGGTTCGACGTCGGGCGTCGTCATTTATAGATCGGTCGATGTCGCTCCCTTCCGGGCCTTGACTGGTCGCCGATCGACGGTCCGTCCGGGATCGCACTCCGCCATCGACCGCTCGCTCGTGGCAGGGGCTTATGGTCGACTAGGCCGTGTATCACGTATGCGCGTTCTCGTCACTGGCGCGACCGGATTCGTGGGGGCTCGGCTCGTTCCGGCGCTCCTCGACCGCGGCCACGACGTCGTCACGCTCGTCCGCGACGCCGACGACTATCAGCCGCCGGACGGCGTCAGCGTCGTCGAGGGTGATCTCCTCGAACCGGAGACGCTTACTCCTGCCTTCGAGATAGCCGGGGACACCGTGGACGCGGCGTATTACCTCGTTCACTCGCTCGATGGCGGCCCCGGGTACGAGGAACGTGACCGGAACTGTGCGGACAACTTCGCGGCGTCGGCCTCCGCGGCGGGCGTCGACCGCGTGGTGTACCTCGGCGGGCTCGGCGAGGATCGTGAGGGACTCTCCGAACACCTCAGTTCCCGCCGCGAAGTGGAGCGATTGCTCGGCGGGGGTGCGTACGCGCTGACGACGCTGCGGGCCGCGATCGTCATCGGGGCGGGCAGTGCGAGCTTCGAGGTGATCCGCGGGCTCGCGGGTCGACTTCCGGTGATGATCACGCCCAAATGGGTCGACACGCTGTGCCAGCCGATCGCGATCGACGACGTCATCGGGTACCTGACCGGCGTTCTCGACGTCCCGGAAACCGCCGGTGAGACCTACGAGATCGGCGGGCCGGACGTGTTGACTTACGCGGAGATCCTCCGCCGGACCCGTCGACAGTTCGGTCATGGGCTCCGGATCGTCAGAGTTCCCGTCCTCAGCCCGGGGTTATCGGCCCGCTGGCTCCGACTGGTCACGGACGTGAACCCGTACCTCGCACGGTCACTCGTCGAAGGGCTTCGAAACACGGTCATCGTCGAGGACGACCGAATCCGGGAACTGGTGCCACTGGAGTTGACGCCATTCGATCTCGCGGTCGCGCGGGCGCTCACCGAGCCGTCCGGAACCACCGCGGTTGAGGGGGCTCCCTCGCCGTGAGCCGACGATACGGCGACACGTGGGTGTACGAAAGTCTCGTAAGCGGGATCCCCGGTATCGATATCTCCCGAACGCTCGCGGTCGCGATCCAGTTCGTGCTCTTTCAGGCCGGCGTCCTCGTCCTTGGCTGGTACTACGGGTTGTGGAACGCGGTGCTTGCGGGGACTGCGGCGGTCGTCGTCGCGGCCATCGGCAGCGTCGAGATGCACCGTCTCGGCGAGAAGAACCGCTTGCTGTCCACGCCGGAGGCACACAAACGCCTGCTTTTCGGGTCGAGCATCGAGATCGTGTTGGGGGTGCTGGCGTTCATCGCGCTGGTGACGTACCTGTTCGTCTGGGACGGCACGCTCCTCGAGCGGTTGTTCGGCGCGGACCCGCCGATCCCGGTCGTGTATCTCACGCTGTTGATCCTCTGGGATCTCACCTATCGGATCGGTACCTCGTGGTGGAGTGCGGTGGTCGCGCTCTGGCGAGCGGTCCACGTGGACCTCTCGCCAGAAGACGTCGCGAGCGTCCGCCGACTCGACGCGGAAAACGTCGGGTTCTCCGTGCTCCAGCTCGGGCTCGTTCCCTTCCTGCTGGCGGAGCCGATCCTGTTGGGAGCGGTCGTTGGTCACGTCCTCGCCGTCGCGATCGTCTGTTCGACGGCGATACTCCTCACGGGATCCTGACCGGCGGGACCGGAACCACGGAGAACGTGTCTCACCGCGTCGCGCGTCCGGCGCGTCGCGTTAGTCGTCTTTCAGCTCCTGAAACGCATCGAGGAGTGCCTCCGTCGAGTCGCCCGAGTCGTAGGTGAGTGACCCCGAATACTCCGGCCGCTCGGCATCGAAATCGGCGTCGACGACGCCAGTCTTCTGCGCACGGCGCTCGTGTTCGTCCTCGTCATAGGCACCCATTGACATGGTACGGGTTCACTTGCAGATCTCACGGTATATACCTGTCGACGGTCCCACGGTTTCGATCCTCCGTTCGTCCGGCTCCGCCACCGGACTCGTTGCCCACCGGAAGCCATTAGCCGGTTGCCCGGGTAGCGAAACCGTGGCACAACCGCTCCGATTCAGACGTTCGCCAGGTCGATGGGACCGGGAGCGGATCCGCACACGGATCGAACGCCCGCTCGATGACAACCTCGGCGCGGCAGCCGGTGATCCGTGGTTCGCGTCACCGCCCGGCTACGAGGCGCGCCGCTTCGACATGGATGACGGCTCAATGGCGCTGTTCTGCTGGACCGACGACGACTCCGACCCGCCGGCCGGCGCGAGCGCTGGCCCGGCAGGCTATTGGCTCGGCAACACGGAGACCCCGAGTGAGCTCTGGCGGACGGACAAGTACGGCTTCGACGAGGTCGCGTATCCCGTTTCCCGGTGGGCACAGCGGGAGCTACTCGCCGGTCTCCACGAGGACGAACCGTGGCTCGCCGACTACCCGCACGTCGCGTGGTACTTCCTGCCGGTGTTCTGCTCGAAGGACGGCTCGGCGACGACGCGGGCGTTCTTCCGCGATCACGCCGCCGGCTTCCCCGACGCGACGCGTGAGGAGGGCGTCGGCTACGTCGAGGCGCTCCTCCGTCCCGGGACCCTCGACGCGTATCGCGAAACGATGGCTGGCAAGCTCGGTACGTCGACGTCGATGGATCTCGTTCGAATGAGCGCGACGATGGCGGAGTTCACCGTCGCCAGTCTCCTCGACCGTGCCGGCTACGAGATCACTCCCGAGATCGAGGTGACGACGGGTCACTCGCTGGACTTCCGTGCGGCGGATCCCGATACGGAGGCCGCGTGGCTAGTCGAGGTGACGCGTCCACAGCCCGTCGCGACTCGGTCGGCGAACGACCCCGTCGACGCCGTCCGCGACACCGCACAGACGAAGACGAGCGGCCAGCTCGAGGCGCATGGTGGTGGTGCGACCCTGATCGTCGACTGTAGCTCGTTCCCGGCCGACGACTGGAACGCCGTCAAACGCGCGAAGCCGGCGGTTAGACACAAGCCCGCAGTCGTCCTTCGTGTGCGCCCGAACGGTCGGGTGGAGGGGTACCGGCACGGATCGGTGCCCGTGGACCTCTCTTCGGTCGTGGACTGGGTCGCTTGACTCACCGGGACACGGGTGGGTCGATCGACCCGTTCACTCCAGGGTCGCAAAAATCGGGTCGGTCGGCGCTCGCTCGGCCGTGCTCAAAACGAGACGGGCTGCGGGCCGGTCTCCCCTTCGGCGGTCGGGTCCCGATCCGAGTAGAACCGTCGACCGACGCCCCGGTGACAGACGCCGGCTCGTAGGGTGTCGAACACCTCCTGAGGGGCGTCGAAGGTCTGATCGCCGAACCGCTCGAGCACGGCACCGAGCCGCTCGGAGCCGTCAGCGAGCTCTACGGTCGCGTTTCCGTGAGCCGCGATGATCTCCTCCGAGGTGGTCGGAAACTGGTGCCGTTCGATCCGGTCGTCGACGCCGTTCAATCGCATCGATACGGGAAATTCGCCGACGGTTCTTAATGATTGTCCATGTAGGTCCTTAGTCGAGGAGTACTCCTTATATCCCCTAATATCAACTCGGCACACCGTCGTCCCTTAGTGAGGTGGCCCCGAACGGTCGGTATGACTACTGCTGTCGGGAGCGACGACGAGGCCGTCGTCGCCGACCTCCACACGCACACGACCGCCTCCGACGGGACGCTGACGATCGAGGAGGTGCCGGCGGCCGCCCGCGACGCCGGCCTCGACTGGGTCGCCGTCACCGATCACGACCGGATCCATCCCGGGCTCGCCGCGCCGGTCGTCGTTCACGACGGGATCCGTATCGTCCGCGGGATCGAGCTCCGCGTGGACGCCAGCTTCGAACGCCTCGATCTGCTCGGGTTCGCCGTCGAACGCACTGACCCCTTGGACGCCGAGATCGACCGTCTCCAAACCGATCGACGGGAGCGCGGTTCGCGGATACTCGCTCTCGTCGAGGAACGGCTGGGTATCGATCTCGATCTGGAGCCACGGCCGGGGATCGGCCGCCCGCACATCGCTCGTGCGATCGACGAGTCGTCCGCCCCGTACGACTACGCCGACGCGTTCGACGAGCTGATCGGAAACGACGGCCCCTGTTACGTCGCCCGTGACGTGACCGATCTCGACCGCGGCGTCTCGCTCCTCCGGGAGGCGTGTTCGGTCGTCGGGCTCGCACACCCGTTCCGCTACGACGACGTCGACGCCGCCCTCGACGTTGCCCGGGATCTCGACGCGATCGAGCGGTTCTACCCGTACGGCCGTCCCGTCGACGTCGAGCGCGTCGAGCGGGTCGCGGCCGAGGCGGGGCTCCTCGAGACCGGCGGCAGCGACGCACACGAGCGGATGCTCGGCGAGTCCGGGCTCTCGGCGCCGGCGTTCGAGCTGGTTCGTGAGCGGCTTCCGGATCCCTCCGAGGAACAGGGTTAACTTCCGTCGTGACCGAGAGTCGGCCATGCGGTGTCACTACTGCGACCGCGAGGCCGCGTTCGAGGCCGAACAGGCCGACGTCGTCGTCGGGTTGTGCTCGGATCACTTCCAAGAGCGGGTCGAGGAGCTGACCGAAGACGCCGGGTTGGAGGCGCTCCGCGACCGGATCGACGTGGAGTCCTCGGAGTAGGGAGACGAGGCAGGACTCGTCGATCGTTGCATCGATGGCGTGAACGCTTCGTCGACGGTGTGAGCGACCAGTCGGCGGCGCGAACGAATTATAAAAGACGGTCCGGGACGTACCGTCGTATATGTATCCGACCGACCGTCCGCGTCGACTCCGCACCGACGGTGTCCGTCCGCTCGTCAGCGAGTCGTCGCTGTCGGCGTCCGATCTCGTTGCCCCCGTCTTCGTCGACGCGACGACCGACGAGCGCCTTCCGATCGAGTCGATGCCCGGTCACGAGCGTGTCCCCGTCGACGAGACGGCCGCCCGCGTCGAGGAGGTTCGTGAGACCGGCGTCGAGGCGGTGATCCTGTTCGGTATCCCGGAGACCAAGGACGGCCAGGGAAGCCGTGCGTACGCCGACGACGGGGTCGTTCAGCGAGCGATCCGGCGGATATCGGCCGAGACGGACGCCTACGTGATCGGCGACGTCTGTCTGTGTGAGTACACCGATCACGGCCACTGCGGGGTCATCGAGGAGACGGCGGAAACGGATCCGACGTTGACGGTACGAAACGACGAGACGCTCGATCTGCTCGCGAGAACGGCGGTCTCACAGGCTAATGCCGGCGCGGACATGGTCGCACCCTCGGCGATGACCGACGGACAGGTGCGGACGATCCGGGAGGCGTTGGACGACGCGGGCCACGAGGGCGTCGCGCTCATGAGCTACGCCGCGAAGTACGAGTCGGCCTTCTATGGCCCGTTTCGGGACGCGGCCGACGGCGCGCCCGCGTTCGGCGATCGCCGCCACTACCAGATGGACCCCGCGAACCGCCGCGAGGCGGTTCGGGAGGCGCGCCTCGACGCGGACGAGGGAGCGGACGTTCTCATGGTAAAACCCGGCCTTCCGTACCTCGATATCGTCTCGGATCTCCGGCGGGAGTTCGACCGCCCTATCGCCGCCTACAACGTCTCGGGCGAGTACGCCATGCTCCATGCCGCCGCAGAAAAGGGCTGGCTGGATCCGGAGGCGACCGCCCACGAGTCGCTGCTCTCGCTCAAGCGCGCGGGTGCGGACCTGATCGTGACGTACTTCGCCGAGACGCTCGCCGAGCGGCTCTGAGCGTCCCGCCGTCACCATTCCCGGACGTACGCACGAACGAGCGATTTCCACCCGAAATGGAGGGGTGTAGCATCCACGAGTATGGATCGAAACCCGATCCAATCGTCCGATCGCCTCGGCAAAACGGCGCGATGAGGAAAGGGTTAACCTCGCGCCGGCGGTCCGTACGAGCATGAAGGTACTCGTTACGGACCCGATAGCCGATCCCGGCTTGGATCGGCTACGGGAAGCCGGCCACGAGGTCGAGACCGACTACGACGTCGCTGGTGACGCGCTCTTGGACGCCGTACGCGACGTTAACGGGCTGATCGTTCGCTCCGGAACCGAGGTCTCCCGGGCGGTGTTCGAGGCCGCCGAGGAGCTCGTGATCGTCGGCCGTGCCGGTATCGGCGTCGACAACATCGACATCGAGGCAGCCACCGACCACGGCGTTATCGTCGCCAACGCGCCGGAGGGCAACGTCCGTGCCGCCGCCGAGCACACGGTCGCGATGACGTTCGCCGCGGCACGCTCGATCCCGCAGGCACACGGCCGACTGAAGAACGGCGAGTGGGCGAAGGGGGCGTTTCTCGGAACCGAGGTGAACAACAAGACGCTCACGGTCGTCGGGCTCGGTCGTGTCGGTCAGGAGGTGGCCAAACGGCTCGACTCGCTGGGGATGGAACTCGTCGTCTACGACCCGTACATCTCACAGGAGCGTGCCGATCGGCTGGGTGCGGAGCTCGTGGAGGACCTCCACGAGGCGCTCGCCCGCGGCGATTTCGCCACGATCCACACCCCGTTGTTGCCGGAGACCGAGGGGATGATCGGCGAGGACGAGCTGGCACAGCTGGAGGGCGGTTACCTGATCAACTGTGCTCGCGGCGGCATCGTCGACGAGGCCGCGCTGGCCGAGGCGGTCGACGACGGTCTCATGGCGGGAGCCGCGCTCGATTCCTTCGCGGAGGAGCCGCTTTCCGAGGATTCGCCGCTTCTGGACGCCGAGGACGTCGTGGTCACGCCGCATCTGGGTGCGTCGACGGAGGCGGCCCAGGAGAACGTCGCCGTCGACACCGCGGAGGCCGTGCTCGCGGCGTTCAACGACGAACCGGTGTTGACCGCGCTCAACGCTCCGTCGGTCGACGAGACCGCGTTCCCGCGGATCGAGCCCTACATCGCGGTGGCGGAGACCGCGGGCAAGGTGGCCGCCCAACTGCTCGACGGTCGGATCACGAGCGTCGAGGTGACGTACGAGGGTGACATCGCTGCCGAGGACATCGATCTCGTCACGGCGTCGGCGCTGAAGGGCGTGTTCGAGCCGCTGGAGTGGCAGGTGAACGCGGTGAACGCTCCGCGGTTGGCCGAGGAGCGCGGGATCGAGGTGACGGAATCGAAGACGCGACAGACCGACGATTTCCAGAGTCTCGTGCGGGTCACCGTTCACAACGGCGACGACTCGCTCTCCGTCGAAGGGACGCTGTTCGCGGGCGAGGATCCGCGGATCGTCCGGATCGACGGGTTCCGGGTCGACGCGGTCCCGTACGGCCACATGCTCGTCGCGCGCAACACCGACGAGCCCGGCGTCATCGGACTGGTCGGCACCGTGCTCGGCGACCACGGCGTCAACATCGCCGGGATGTACAACGCCCGTGAGACGCAGGGCGGCGAGGCGCTTACCGTGTACGACCTCGACCACGACGTGCCCGACGAGGCGATCGAGGCCCTGCTCGGGGACGATCGGATCATCGAGGTGACGGAGATCACCCTCGACGACGAGGCGGCACGGAAAGCGGAGCTGTAAGCGACGGCGGCAATCTGGGGCTGAGTCCGTCTCGGAGAAACGGAACGGGTGGCGCTGTTGAACCCTTAGATAGTGATAGGTTTCGCGGGTTATGCGATGCCGATCTCGATCGGGGTTTCGGAGCTGAGATTGTCGCTGACTGGGCAGCGATCTTCGGTTCTAGCAAGCCACTCGCCCTTTTGTTCGTGGTCAACAGGCTCTCCATCAGCTGACAGTAGTTCAGCATCAATAGATGCTCGAATGGACTGATACCCTGCTCGAGTGTCTACATCTTTTCCTTGAAACTTCGCTGGATCTAGGTCCTCTTCCAGATCGATCGTGAGGTCTTTGAGCTCGAGTTCCATCTCGTCTGCGACACCATGGGCGACTATGCTGAGACAGCCGCCAAGCGAGCCTAACAGGTACTCAACTGGGTTCGGGCCTTCGTCCGTCCCACCAAGCGATTCAGGTTCGTCAATTACGAACTCGAAGTTTCGTGTCTGGACTTCTACACGGGTGGCGCCAGTCAACTCTGTACGTGCACCGAACGTCACCGCCGCTTCTGTGTTGTTTCCCATACCGAGTTCTTAGCTGGAACGGGGCTTAACATCAAAGCTGACTTTCAAAAATTGAAAAAGCGTCTCTGTTGAAATCCTTGGAGGGTGAGATCTTCAGTGGCCGTGCTGAGTGTAGAGGCTGTATTCAACCCGAGATTGGCGTTCGTTTCCACCCGATACGGTGAATGAACTGGTCACACGAACTGCGCATGTATAGATCGACACAGAGGGCGTATCAATACCTTTGGTGCTACGGCAAGCCATTCTGCGCGTTCAACAAGCTTTCATCATGATTCTTGACCGCTGTCCACCACGTCTTCAGCACAGCAATCGTAACGCGTTTTGGTGGTTGTTCAGCTCCGATACAGGATCGCTTGTGTGCGTCGAGATCACTAGGTGGGTGAAAATGTCGTACTGGTTTCTTGGTGTTCTTATTCGCTGCCTCGCGTCCGAATCTACATTCTAGTCCTTTTTCACGATAGTGATATTTGTAGTCTCCATTTTCCCACCACTGGATATCGAAATACCCGGCCTGCTTATAAATTCCAGGCGTGATAGTGACTCGGGCTGTTCTAACGTCTTTTCCGTCACGCGGTCTGAACGGTTGCCCCTTCCGGTATCGGAATCGCACTTTGACAACTCCTCCCCCGAGTTGTTGGTGTATCTGATTCACGCTCTCATCAATCGCTGCTGAATCGATTGGAGAGCCGTTCCCCATTCCCATTA
>LFFM01001025.1_pt1 | contig 19926 bp, 14 predicted proteins | sample 643131 | NCBI WGS metagenome assembly LFFM01 (sample SAMN03777445, study PRJNA286221) | soda lake metagenome | biome: soda lake; feature: Kulunda steppe; material: water; isolation source: sample Tc-Br brine of Tanatar trona crystallizer | place: Russia: Kulunda steppe | collected 2011-07
CCGTCTTCTAAGCCGTCGCATTTCCCACGCCCCACCGTTCCCCTCGGTCGAAACACCTATCCCCAACGCTTGATACTTTTTCCTCCTTCGCCCCTGCGCCTCTTTGCGGTTCACCGTCTTCTAAGCCTCTTTGCGGTCCCCCCTCTGTCCCACAGCGGTCTCAGTCGTAGCGAAGGCCGTCGACGGGATCCATCTTTGCGGCCCACCACGACGGTCCGATCGTCGCCAAAACGCAGATGATCATCGCCAGCGCCCCGACCAGCGCAAACTCCCAAAACACCAGCCGCACCGGCAGATGGTCGATCATGTAGATCTCGGCGTCGAGTCCGAACTCCGCCTGCCGTATCAACAGACAGATCACCAACCCGCCGATCAGCCCATTGAGCGTACCCACCAGGCCGATGATGGTCCCCTGGTACATAAAGGTCTTCATGATCTCGCCGTTGGTCGCCCCCATCGACTTCAGGATCGCGATCTCCTTGTTCTTTTCGAGGACGATCATGATCAGCGTACAGACGATATTGAAGCTGGCGACCAGGACGATAAAGCAAAATAACACGGCCAGCACGATGCGCTGGAGCCCCAGACTGGTAAATAAGTTGTGATTCAATTCCCGCCAGTCCAGAATCTGATAATCGGTCTCCGGCAGTTGCTCGCGAAGCTGTTCGGTCAGCGCCCCGACCCCGAAGACATCGTCGACCCGCACATCGACGCCGGTGACCGTATCGCCCTGTTCGAAAAACTCCTGGAGGGCCCGAAAGTCGGTGAGCACCATTCGATCGTCGTATTCGTGGAATCCACTGCGGTAGGTCCCGGCAATTTCAAAGCGCTGAATCGACGGTTGTCCCCCGCCGGCACTCAATCCCCCGGACTGCATTCCCTCCAGCGGACTGGTCAACTGCAGAGTATCTCCGGGTTCGACGTCCAGTCGTTCGGCCAGCGATTCTCCGATGAGAATGCGGGGAACGTCGACCTCACCGTCATCTGGAAAGCGATCGTATTCCAGATCGGAGACCACGCCCTCTTGCTGGGTGTACTGCGGTATATCGCTGACTTCTTCGGCCGTCGTCGGCTCAATGCCCTTGACCAGAATCCCCGCCGTTCGCCCTCCGTGACTTCCAATCATTTCGTGGAAGATAAAGGGACTGGTGGCCACCACTTCCTCGTACTCCTCGATCGTCTCCTGAACCTCGCGATAGTCCCGAAAATCGGAGCCGAATTGGCGAACGATAATATGGCTGTTGACCCCCAGAACCCGGTCCTGAAACGCCTGTTGGAAGCCGCCGGTGACGGCGAGGACGCTCGTCAGTGACGCCACACCCAAAAATACGCCCAAAATGGCGATCACGGTGATGGTCGACACAAATCCACTGCCCCGACTCTGCAGGTGGCGAATGGCAATAAAACGTTCGTACGACATGCGTTCCCGGCGTCTTTAGCTGGCTGAGGATGAGCCGGCGACAGTGATGCTCAGCGCCGACGCATACCCCAGATCTGGATCTGTGACAACTCAATGACCCCGCCGACTCATTCCATTGCAATCGATGGGCGCCCATCACTCGATTCCTCCGTGGAAAGCACAGTTCATTTTTGATAATTTCGTCGGCCCGAATCAGCGCTTACCTCGCGGAGGTCCCATGCCCACTGTGCAACGCCTGTCGATGCCCGCCATCGCTCTTGTGACCGTCTTTCTGGTGTCGAGTTGTGCATCGAGCGACGCGGTCTCCTGCGATATCGACGACGACTGCGACTCCGATCAATTCTGTACCACCGAGGGAGTCTGCGAGGACCTTGGCGATCCGCATGAAGACAACGACGACACGCCGCAATCCAACGACAATCAAGAAAACTCCAACGACAACGACGGCGATAACGATAACGACGATCCATTTGACAACAGCGAATTCCCAAATGGCGACCCCAATGATGGCAACGGGCAGCCGACCGACAATCCGCAGGTGCTCTCGATATCGCCCTCCGATGGCAGTACCGACGTCGACGTCGATACCGAAATTCGCGTCAGCTTCGATCAGGATATCGAGGATATTTTCCTGACGCCTGACGACGTCCCCATCAATTTCCCTTCCGGTCAATCCGTCGATACCGATATTGAATATCTGCCCGACGAGCGCGAGATCATCGTTACCCCCAACGAATCGCTTCGAGACGGCACCCTGTTTCGGATTCACGTCACCGACTCCCTGCGCTCCGATGAAAACACGCTGCCCGTCGAAGAAGTGGAGTCCACCTTCATTACCGACTGGGAGGCCGATGACGATGCGGCATCGCTGGCCGAAGAATTCGCCCCCGTCATCTACCAGGGCACGGAGTATACCTCGGGCTCCGATGTCCATCTCGATATCCCCACCACCGTCGATTTCGACGGCAATTTCGTCGGCAACGACAACCTCGATGCCGCCGAACAGAGCAATATCGATGTGCCGGCCACCGTCTACTACTCGACGAAGTCCACGGAGAGCCATCACTTTCTGCACTACATCCTGTACTACCCGGGACGTCGCTACGGCGATCCCTTCGACAGCGACACCTACGAACACGATATCACCGGCATCGTCGTCGCCGTCGATCGCGCCGACGACAGCGTAGTACTCGTCGACGGCGTCCACATCGGTGAGTCTGCAGGCGACGAACGCCGACTCGCCTACCTGCCCGATGACTCCGACGCATCGGCCCGCTCGCCCAATGAAAACCCCATCAACTTCTCGGCAGGCCAGCTCGAAGAGGGGGCGCACTATCCTCTTTTCGTGCCCAGCGGAGATCACGCCGCCTGTCACTGGTATGAACGCGAGGAGATCGGATTCACCACCGAGGCCTGTGTCGGCGATAGCGAAGATTTTATCGCCGACGACGGCATCGTACTGCGCGACGGCGACGCCGAGACCTACGACGAGGCGTCGATGGGCGATGACCATCTGGAGATGGAGTACGGACTCCAGCCGTTTTACAATCCATTCTGGATGCACCGCGGCGACTTTTCGTGCGGCCTATTCTCGAACTCCTGGGACGTCTATGAGCCAGACGCCGATCGGCCCCAGGGCGTCTCCGAAGCCTCCTCGCTGCTGCCGGTATCGCTGTGTTCGTCGGGAAGCCAGTCCTACGGCAGTCTCCCCTACCAGTGGCTGCCCCCGGAGAGCTCCGGCAGCGATGCCACGGCGGGCATGTGGTTTCTCGACCCCGCCTATTACCTGGACGTCAACTACGACTTCGGCGATGATTTTTCCTCCGACTACTGTTATCACAGCTACTTTCGAATCGACCGTCGCGACGAACCGGAATGCGGCGGAAGCTGATAGTTCTGATTTCGAGTCGAGCTTTCTATGGCCCTTCTTCGACACCGCCTTACCGCGCTGCTCATCGTAGTGGCCCTCGTCGGCTGTTCGACCGCCGCGCCGGTCGACGACGCCGCGCCCGATGACCGGGCCCACCAGCCCGTCGACGAGTGCGACGCCGTCGATGCCGATGAGCTCGCCGACCATCCCTGCGGCCAGTCCGACTGGGACGATCCGCCGCCGGCCGTCGGTGACGACTCACAATAAGCCCCGCCCCGGCCCAATTCTCCAGCACCACCCACTTCCTTTGACCCTCGGTACACCGATGTCGGATTATATCTCCGTCGACGACGCCCTGCAGTCTATTTTGCCGCACATCCCGGAGGCCGCAACGCAGCGCACTCAACTCGGCAATTGCCGCGCTCGCCACCTTGCAGAACCGGTCAACGCCCCCTGGAGTTCACCGCGCTTCGACAACTCGGCGATGGATGGCTACGCCCTTCAATTCGCCGATATCAAAGAGCTTCCGGCCACCCTTGAGATCGTCGGCGAGGCATCGGCCGGTGACCCGGCAGACGACGTGCTAACCGAAGGCCAGGCGATGCGCATTTCCACCGGTGCCGCCCTGCCCTCCGGCGCCGACACGGTGATCCGACAGGAGCGATGCCGCACCGGCGGCGACGGCACGGTGACCGTCGAACAACTCCCCTCCTCCGGGCGCGGCGCCAATATCCGACGCGCCGGCGTCTACCTCGACGCCGACCAACCGGCACTGGCGGTCGGAACTCGACTCGGCGGCGCCGAAATCGGTCTGCTGGCCAGTTTTGGCCAATCCGTGGTCACCACCTTCGCCTCGCCGCGGGTCGCCATCATCAGTACCGGCGATGAATTGGTGGAACTGGACACGGAACCCGGTCCCGGCCAGATCGTCAACAGCAATTCCTATATGCTCGAGGCGCTCTCCGAAGAATTCGGCGCCACGCCCCGCGTCTATCCGACAGCCCCCGACGATCGCCAGGCCATCGATGAGACCTACCGCCGGGCCATCGCCGAGTGCGACATGGTGCTCAGTTCTGGCGGCGTCTCCGTCGGCGACCACGACCACGTCGGCGCCGTACTCGACGAACTCTCTGACGGCATGTCGTTTTGGAAAGTCCGCATGAAGCCGGGCAAACCACTGGCCTTCGGCGTCGCTCATACCGACGCAAGCCCGGTTCCGCTGATCGGACTGCCCGGCAATCCGGCATCCAGTTTCGTCGGCTTTCATCTCTTCGTGCGTCCCGCTCTGGCCGTCGCCCAGGGTGTCGATGCCGCCGACGCCCCGCTGGCCCGCATCGACGCCACTCTTCGCGGTACCGCTCGCGGTTCCCGGGGACGCCGCGCCTACCTCGCTGGCAGCGCCCGGCCCACCGGCGACGGACTGAGCTTCGAGCCTCGAGTCCACCAAAGCTCCGGCAATCCGGCACTCTTTTCCGCCGCCAATGCACTGGGTATCGTCGACCGCGATATCGACGCTCTCGACGACGGCGCCACCATCCCGATTCACCTTCTATGTTCTCAAACTTCTTCACCACCGGCATAAAACCGGTGGGCGTGGGGGGAAAGCGGCCCCATCCGGCCTCGCGCCGGTGGGGAGCCAAGTTTGACAACCTACGTCACAGGTCTTCGATTTCGATTCCCTCCTGGCGAACCACGCTTCGAAGATGGTCAAATTGCTCTTCGTCCTGCTCCAAAAACCCCGTAATGCGCTGATTCTGACCGAGTCTTGGAACCTCGAACTCCTGCTGTGGATCGAAGTCCAGAAGGGCGTCTATCAACACATCGCGGTCGCCCTGTTCGGTGTGCTCGCCGACGGCCACCACGTCCTGAGGAAGTTGTCCGGTCTGAGCCAGTGTGCTGACACGCGCCGACGGAATGTCGTACTCATCGGCCGACAGGTAGGCCCCGGAATAGACGGCCGCCGCATCGCATTCACCGTCGATGAGGTCCCGCATACTCTGGAAGTGATCGCCACTCCAGTGAACACTGCCCACAAACTCATCGGGTTCGTATCCCTCGCGTCGGATGTGATGGCGGGGAAGCAACCGCCCCGATGTCGATGCCTGGTCGACGAAACAAAAACGGGCCCCCTCCAGGTCCTCCAGTTCACTGATACCCTCGCCGCGCCGAACCAAAAGGTGTCCGTCGCTCGACGCCGTCCCATCGAATTCTCGCATCGCCATAAACTCCACGTCCCGATCTTGTTCCGAGGTCAGCACGTATAGCGTCGGCGGAAATATCGCTGCCGTCACCTCGCCGCGGCGAAGCATACGGGACAACTCCGTATAATCGTCGGCGACGACCATCGGCACCGGCCGGCCCGTCTCGCGCTCCAGATACCGATGCAGCGGTGCCACTTCCTGCTCCAGCACCTCGCGATCGATGGTCGGTGCCCATCCAAGGGTGATCGGCTCTCCGGAGACCGATACATCGCCGATCATATCCACCAGCTCTTCTTCCTCACTGCTGGAGCCAAACTCCAGGATTCCCGTGCTCAAAAACAGTCCCAGCCCCACCACGATAGTCACCAGTGCCGCACCAAATAACACCGGCAGCCGATTGCCCGACAACGGGCCCTGGGCCTGATCGGATTGCGACAATTTCGTCTCCGTGATGCTCTTTTCCAGGCTCGGATCAGGCGCTGGAGACGAGGCCTGCCCATCGGTGCCTTCGTCACCTCCAGAATGTGTATCGGGTCGTTCCACCGCCGTCCGCTCCGAAGTATCGGAGGTCCCGGTCACCTCTTTGCGATCGGCCTCCACCAACTCCTGGATGCGATCGGCGGCTGCCTGCTGGGTCTTGTCCGTGCCTGTTGGCGTCTCGACGATCGTCGGACCACTGCCGGTCTGGGAGCCGGCCTCCGCTCGAGAACTGGTCCCCGTCATGTGCAACAGGCGGCGCCGTTCGGCCACCGTCAGCTCCCGCTCGCAGGCGCTCTCGACGGTAGCCTGACGCTCGGCAAGCCGCCCGCCGGCGATGTCGTTCAAAAAGGCGGCCACCCTCTTTTCATCGAGCTCCAGTCCACCGGTATTGGCGGCCGCAACCAACGCCTGGCGCATCTCTTCGGCGGTCTGGAATCGATCGTCGCGCTCCGTCGCCAGCGCCCGCAGCACCACGTCTTCCAATGCCTGTGGTACATCTTCTCGAAACCGCCCCGGCGGCGGAATATCACCGCCGATAATCGCCTGCATCATCTGCAACTCGGTCTTGCGCTTGAAGAGCCGACGCATCGTCAGCATCTCCCACATCACAATCCCAATCGCGAAGACATCGGAGCGCCGATCCAGTGGCTCGTGACGGCATTGCTCCGGCGACAGATAGGCAAACTTCCCCTTGAGATTCCCCGAATACGTCGCCTCCACACTGGCCGACGTCGACTTTGCAACACCGAAATCGAGCAATTTAATATGCCCGTCGGTGGTGCACATCAGGTTGTGGGGTGACACGTCCCGGTGGACCAACCCCAGGGGCTTTCCATCCAGGTCCTTGAGTTCATGAGCGGCCTCCAGCCCCCGGCAGGCCTGCTCGGCGACGGCCACGGCGACATCACAGGGCATCTGCGCATCGGACTTCTGGGCCAAAACCAGCAGTTCTCGGATCGTCGACCCGTGAATATACTCCATGGCAATGTGATACGACTCCGCCTCCTGGCCCAATTCGTAGATCTGGACGACATTGGGGTGAGACAGCCGGGCCACAATCCGGGCTTCCCGAAGAAACATCTCCACAAACGACGGCTCATCGGCCAGATGCGGCAAAATGCGCTTGACGACGACGAGCCGCTCCAGTCCCGCCAGCCCTCGCTCGCGAGCCAGAAATAGCTCCGCCATGCCTCCCGTCGCCAGGCGGGTCAGTAACTCGTACCGCCCGATGACGTTCGGCGCATTTCCCAGTTCGGCCACGAAGTTCCTCTTCCGTCACTGAATTCGCCGGCCCCGCGGGGCTCCGACGTCCATCGTTGACTCAAGTATTCACCGAGTTCCGACTGCTCGGGCTTTGACCTCTCGACGCACCGACGCTACCACATCTGTGGTACCCGCTGATTCTCTCCACGGATGGAACGCCATGAGACAGTCCCTCTTGTTCCCGTTCACCATTGCGATCGCCTTACTTCTGGCCCTCGGCGGCTGTCGCTCTCCTGAGTGCCAGCAAATGATCGACTGCTGTGATCAAATCGAAGATCTGGACGGCGTCGGTGGCGCCTGCGTCGATCTTGCCTCCGACACTCGCGACTCCCAGACTTGCCGAGACGTCGTCCGCACCATCGGGTATATGCTCGATGACCGCGACGAAGCGCTGCCCGAAGCCTGCCAGCGTTCAGCCGTCGAACCATGACGCTACCCGGAATTGGGCACGTCGTCGGCAATCCGAGGGACAACCAGCGACTCGAAGACCTCGACGAGTTCCGGGTCCAATTTGTCATCCTCCGACTCCAGATTCAAAATCTCGACGGCTCGATCTATGGTCGCCGCCTTGCGATAGGGGCGATCGCTGGCGGTGAGGGCATCGAAAATATCGGCGATCGTCAGCATCCGCACCTGGGGCAATAACTCCTTGCCCGCCAATCCACTGGGGTAGCCGCTGCCGTCGAGCTTTTCGTGGTGCGCCCCGGCGATACAGGGAATCCGCTGCAACTCATCACTCCAGGGAATCTGTGCCAGATAGGACTCGCTGAGTGCCGCGTGGCTCTTCATCTCCTCCCACTCATCCTGATTGAGCGTCCCCTTCTGAATACACAGGTTCTCGACTTCGGTGGGCGTCAAATATCGATGCTGCTGTCCGTCAGTACCGATGTAGGTCTTCTGACCCAGTGTTTTGACGCGTTCGATCTCTTCGTCCGCCAGGTATCCCTTCGATGAGATATGTTCCAGCCAGTCGTATAATTCGTCGAGTTCGCGACAAAAGCGATTGTAGCGCTCGTCGATATCCGCCAGATGCCCCGCATCGGGCTTGATATCACCGCCGTCGAGACTGCGGACGTGTTCGTACAACCAGGTGCGGTAGGTGACTTCCTGGATGGTATCGAATCGCTGTCGAATCAGCCTCATCCGCTCCGGGGGAAGACGGGTCCCTTTCTGGATGACGTCCTCGCCGACGGCAATTTTGCCGAAATCGTGCAGCAATGCCGCGTAGCGAAGCTCGCGCAACTCGTCGGGCTCCAACATCACGCCGCTCAGCGACCCGGTCTCAATGTCATTGACCACATCGGCCAACTCCAATGTGTAGTCGGCGACGCGCTCGGAGTGGCCGGCGGTCACCGGGTCCCGGGCCTCAATGGCATTGACGCTGGCGGCGACAAAGCCCTCGAACATCTCGACGATATCCTCTGTCAGCCGAGCCCGCTCGATTGCAAACGCGGCATTGGAGGCCAGAATATTGAATAACTCCAGATCCTGACGGGTAAATAACGAGCCCCGGCTGCGGGTATCGACCTGCATGACGCCGAGCAGCGACTTCTGACCGACCAGCGGAGCGCACATACAGGCCGTGATCTTGGCGTCGATGATGCTCTGAGTGATGTCCGTGCCCACCGAGTCCTTGGTAAACAGGATGCTCTCCTCGGACTCCGCGGCGCGCTCCACGATACTAGTGCTCAAAATCGGCGTCTCTTCATCTCCTGGAAAATCCCCGCGAGTCCGCGTCAAAAACGGGTCCTTTCCGCTGACCTCCTGGGGCGCCGATCCCATGGTCACCGCAAAGAAGTTCGCCGCCGGAAAGGCATCGAATGTCGACCCGACGATCAACTCCAAAATCTCGTCGAGACCGGTCAGCCCGTTGAGCTGCCCGGCGAGTTTAAAAAGCGCCGCCATGCGGGCGTCGCCACTCTCGAAGCGATCATTGAGCGTCTGGACTGGTTTATGCGAGGTGGTGATCAATTCTTCGCCGTCGTCGCCGGTGACCTCCGTGTGATCATCGACGTTCATCCGCGTGCTGCGCCGCACCTGGTCGGTGTGGTCGCGGCTCGACTCCGGCGCCGGTGAATAGCGCAACCGGATCAGTGTGGACCCGATCTGGATTTCGCAGCCACTGTCGACGCTCAGTTCGGTCTCGCGTTGATCATTCTGAAGTTTGCGCGACACATCATCGGTGACCACTGTGGAGCCGTGGCGACTCTTGAGATCGCGAAACTCCACATCCTCATCGCCCACGACGAACTCGGCGTGGCGACTGGAGACAAAGCCGTCGCTGAGCACAAAATCGTTGCGCGGATCACGTCCCACCGTAATCCTTCGCTGTCGGTAGCTCTTGGTCATGCCCTCATCGGGCCCGCTGATCACCGTCAGCGACACCGTCTGAGAAGCCACCTGTTGGGCCTTTGACTGCATCCAGTCCTCGATCTTGCGTTGCAATCACGTCGAGCGCCGTCACATCGACATCGGCTCACAACCGTTGCTCATCCGCTTGCCGGCTCCGTAAACAGTTTTAGTTTGTCATATCTGGTGCGCCTTGTACATTGGCGCTCGACGACGGCTGCGGGAATGTTGCCCGGCTCTCGACTTGTTCGCTCACCGCGAGCGTCGGGTTGCCCGACGTCGACGTCGAGACACTAACCACCGCCTTTTGGCTCTACGATTTTCAATGTCCCCGCCCCATGCCCCTGACGACAACGTACGAACCCTCGTCGACTCCGGCCTCGATGATTTGCAGGGGCCTTCGGATATCCATCAGATTAATTTCGCCTGGCTTATCCGACTGCGCTGGGCGGCCTTTGTTGGCCAGTCGGCGGTCATCATCGCCTCCGGACTTGGCCTCGGGCTGGCACTTCCGTACACCGTGCTGGTGGCGGTTTTGCTGTTGGAGGTCCTGTCGAACCTGGCGCTGATCGGCTGGGCAAAGACGGCGAGTGCTCACCGCGAAGCCATGGGCGCACTGGTGCTGATGGCGGATATCGTCTTTTTGACAGTCCTTCTATTTTTCACCGGTGGCCCGGCCAATCCGTTTAGCCTCTTGTACCTAATACACGTCGCCCTGGCGGCGTTGGTGCTGCGCCCACTGTGGACCTGGGCGGTCACCGTCATCAGCATCGTTGCCTTTGTCGGGCTTCATTTCGTGCCGACCACCGCCGACTCCCTGCCCTGGGCGCAGGCTCCCGACATCTGGCAACTCGAAACCCAGGGACGCTGGGTTGCCTTTGTGGTCAGTGCCTCGGTGATTGCCTTTTTTATCAACATGATTCAGCGAGCTCTCACCCAGCGCGACGAGGAATTACTTCGGGCGCGTCGGGAGCAGATGAAGAACGAAAAACTCGCCAGTTTGGCGACCCTCGCCGCCGGCGCTGCCCACGAATTTTCGACGCCGCTGTCGACGATTGCCATCGTCTCCAACGAGTTAAAGCGCGGCCTGGAATCACAGGACGCACCCCAGCGATTTGCCGACGACGCGGCGCTGATTCGCCAGCAGGTCGAGCGCTGCCGAGATATTCTCCAGCAGATGTCGGCCGACGCCGGCGAATCGATGGGTGAGATCGCTCGTCCCGTCGCCATCGAGACCCTCATCGACCACACCCTCGACGGCTGCCGCGATCCGGAGCGCGTCGACGTTCACATCGATTCCAATCGCGACGCCAAATTGACACTGCCTCCCACCGCGCTCGGACAGGCCCTGCGCGGCCTCGTCAACAACGCCCTGGAGGCCAGCGAACACGACCAGCCCATCGAATTTATCGCCCGAACCAACGACCATGAATTGATCCTCGAGATTTCCGACGACGGCACCGGAATGACCCCGGAAGTCCTCCAGCGCGTCGATGAGCCCTTCTTTACGACCAAGACCACCGGCGATGGCATGGGGCTCGGCGTCTTTTTGGCGCGCACACTGATCGAAAAAATCGACGGCACCATGTCCATCGACTCCGCCCCCGGCGTCGGCACGGAGGTCGTCATTCGCCTTCCCAACCCGCCAGACGCCGACTCACCACTTTCACCGGATCCACAACACTCGACGTTTTCCCCTCCACAACTCCAACAGGAGGTGTCTTGATGAGTTCCGATGACGCCCGCTCATTGTTGATTGTCGATGATAACGAAATCTTTCGCGACCGCCTGGCCCGCGCCTTCGCCGATCGCGGCTACGATGTGCGCCGGGCCGAAAACCACCAGGAAGCCGTCGCCAGCGCGCGAGACGATAGTCCGGAATGGGCCGTCGTCGACCTGCGCATGCCTGGGAAAAACGGTCTGGAAGTGGTGCGCGACCTCCAGGAGATCGACGAACAGACCAAGATCGTCGTGCTCACCGGCTACGGCTCGATTGCCACCGCCATCGACGCCGTGCGACTGGGGGCCCTCAATTATCTCCAAAAACCGGCCGATGCCGACGACATTATCGCCGCCTTTTCGCGCGGCGAGAAACCGCCGATGACGGGCTCCGAACACAGCTACGATGCCCCGTCGCTCGCCCGCGCCGAATGGGAGCATATCCAACGGGTTCTCGCCGACTGCGGCGGCAATATCTCGGAGGCGGCGCGGCGACTCGACATTCACCGCCGCACTCTGCAGCGCAAGCTCAATCGCTACCCGCCGCAGGAGTAACCCCCAGCACCCGATAATGACTGCCCGTAACTTTCCCTGCGACAAAATGCCCCATACAATTTTTCGCACCAACGGCTACATTGATTATGGTTAATGTAGGCACTTGTTCGCCGTTACTCCATCCACGAGGTCATTACGATGTCCGACGACAAACTCAACCGCCGCGAATTTCTTGAACGCGCTGCCGCCATCGGCGCCGCCGCCGTCGGCGCCGGCACCCTGCTTTCGGCCTGCGATCCACCGGAGCAGGACACTGAAGAGCAGGCGGCCGACGACTTTAGCTGCAACGACGATGCCGCCCTTGCCGATCTTTCGGAAGACGAGATCGCCCAGCGCGAATCCCACGACTACGTCGACGACTCCCCCGTCGAAGGTGAGTACTGCGACAACTGCATCTTCTGGCAGCCCGCCGAAGCCGGTGAGGACTGCGGAGGATGCGACATCCTGCCCGGCCCCTACCATCCCGACGGATGGTGCGATCAGTGGCAGGCCGCCGGCTGAGCTTCTGGTTTTCCCTACGTAGCATCGGCGCTGTCGATGAGCTTTGTACTTCGAAGGGCCTGTCCGAGGTCTCCGACGCCTTCGAAGCGAAGCTCCGACAGCGCTTTTTCATTGCCCTCCAGGTAGGCCTCGACCCCCGAGGCATTGCTGCGCGGCGCAATCGCTCTTTCAAAGCCCAGCTTCTGGGCCTCCACCAACCGGGCCGGCGCCCGAGACACAGCGCGCACTTCCCCGGTCAATCCCATCTCTCCAAATAGCACCGCGTCTTCCGCCACCGGACGATTGCGATAACTGGAGACAATCGCCGCCGCAATCCCCAGATCAGCGGCCGGCTCCGAGACCTCGACGCCTCCGGCGACGTTGACGAAGACATCGTGGTCCGTGATCTCCATGCCCGCCCGTTTCTCCAGAATATTGAGCAGTAGATTGACCCGATTTTGTTCCACACCGACAGTGGTGACGTTCGGGGGCCCGTAATTCGTGGAACTCACCAGCGCCTGCACCTCCACCAGCAACGGTCGCGTCCCCTCGACGACGGGAACCACCACGCTTCCCGGCGCCTCTTTCGGTCGCTCCGCCAGAAACATCGCCGACGGATTTTCCACCCCGTGCAACCCGTCGCCTCGCATCTCGAAGACTCCAATTTCATTGGTCGATCCGTAGCGGTTCTTGACGGCCCGCAAAATCCGGTAATTCATGCCCGTCTGGCCCTCAAAATACAGCACGGTATCGACCATATGCTCCAGCACTTTGGGCCCTGCAATCGCCCCCTGCTTCGTCACATGGCCCACCAGAATCGTCGGCATCCCCGTGCCCTTGGCCAACTGCGTGACCGTCCCTGTCACTTCCCGAAGCTGCACGACACTTCCCGGCGACGACGTCAATTCCTCGGTGGCCAATGTCTGAATGGAGTCCAAAATCAAGAAGTCCGGCTCCTCTTCATCGATCAACTGCTCGGCGCGCTCGAGCCTCGTCTCGCCGACGACGAGCACATCGTCAGTATCCGTAAACAGGCGGTCACCCCGCATCTTGAGCTGACCGAGACTCTCCTCGCCGGTGACATACAGCACCGTCAGATCTCGTTCGGCGAGCATTCCCGCGACCTGAAGTGACAGCGTCGATTTTCCGATCCCCGGATCGCCGCCCAGAAGCATGACGCCCCCGGCCACAAAGCCCCCGCCGAGGACCCGGTCGAGTTCCGAACTACCGCTGTGGAGCCGGTCGCGCGTCTGCATCTTCACCGATGACATCTTGACCGGCCCGTCGCCGCTCTCCGCGCCGTAGCCCCCGCGCTTTTGTTGTGAACTCTTTGAAGTCTTCTTGGATTTCTTGGATTTGTTGGAGGAGTTTCCTCCTCTGACCTCCTCTTTCAGGCTATTCCAGGCACCGCAATCACTGCATTTGCCGATCCATTTGGCCGTTTCGTAGCCACATTCCTTGCAGATGTAGACAGTCCGTGGTTTCGCCATATCGCATCTCTTTGGTTTGGTACGTTCACTGATCGGCGAACGCCGCAGCCGTTGTACTCCAACGCTGCGGCGTCCTGGATTCATCCCCCCGGCAAAACTGCCGTTATAATATCACTCCACGACGTGAAATTCGATCCGCCGGTTCATCGCTCGATTGCGACTCGACGTATTCGGCAGTACGGGCTGGTTGGCGCCGTAGCCCTCGGCATCGAGACGCTCCGGGCTGATTCCGCGGTCGATCAGCGCATCTCGCACCGACTCCGCCCGTTCCTGCGACAGCATCAGCAATTCCTCTTCGTCGCCATCGTCATCGGTGTGTCCCTGGATATCGATGCGCCCGAGTTCCGGATTCTCCAGAATTGCGGCCGCCAGATGGTCCAGAAGCTCATCCAATCCGTCGTGGAGAGTCGCCTCTCCACTCTCGAATTCGAAATCGCCATCGACATCGATCTGGTCATCATCCAATGCCGCCAGTCGCTCTTCGGCGGTCTGGAGCACAAACTCGAATTCCGACTCTTCGCCGGCCGCTACTTCCAGATACTCACCGACGGCCAGATATCCGTCGGCCACAGCGGCAACGGTGACGGCGCCGTCATCGGTCTCGACATCGAATCCTCCATCGGCATCGGTTTCGGCTTCCACAATTTCACCGCTGTCGCTGCGCACGAGGATCCGGACCGACTCCATCGGCTGTTCATCTGAATCCCGCACGACGCCCGTCAACCTCGCCCCCTCCGGAAGGGGCTCCAGCATCACCTCGCGCTCCGCCGTCCCCGCTTCGACGTCCCATTCGACAGACGCCGTCTCGTAGTCCGGGTGGGTGAACTCCAGGACCAATTGCTGGCCGGGACTGAATTCGTAGGACTGAAGCCGCCCGCTCTCGGATGCCGTCAACTGCTCGTTGACGTCGAGATCGGCATAACGAATGCGGGCGCCCTCGACGGGCTCTCCGCTCTCCTCGTTGATGGCCACAGCATGCAGCACGCCGCGCTCCGGTTCGACTTCCACTTCCTCCAGTCTCGGTTCGGCACTGGCCGTGGAATCGATATTCCAACTGACGCCGAAGTGAAATTCGTAGGGCACCGTCGCCGGCAGTCCCTCGGCCTGCTCACCGGTCAATCCGATATCCATGCCCAGGTGAAGTCCCAGATTGTCGACCGGTTCGCCCTTTGCGCCCAGCGATAGTCGCTGGGGAAATGCGGCGCCGCCGATATCAGAGACGCAATCCAATGCTCGTTCGTCGGCACAGACCCCGACATCGGCGTTGACCGGCACTCCCAGCGTCCATCCCAGAAAAGGTGTGACGTAGGGCAGCGGAAATTCCGCGCCGACGCCAAACTCGACCAAATCGTAGGCCGATACGCCGTAAGCATAGCGCTCGATGCGGTTAATTTCGGCACCGGAGGCGAGCATATTCTCGCTGTTATCGATGCGGTAGCCGATATTGGCGTGGGCAATCACGGGGATATACGTCTCGTCTTGAGCGCCCGCGATCTCATCGATATCGAAGCTCGCCAGCGCTCGAGGTCGCACCGACGCCGACGGGACTTCAAACCCCACGCCGCCAAAGCTGGAGGGCACATAAAAGCTGAGATCACCGCCCACCGAAATTCCATCGTACACCGGATAGCGACCGGTCAGCCCCAGATTGAGATCGCCCTGGGACAGCATCGCCTGTGGACGGCCGTAGGTGTTGACATTGTTCCGGGCCTGAATCCCGAGGTGTGCGCCGAAATACTCGTGAAATGAGGCATTGACCAACACGGTACCGGTCCAGGAGGCGTGCTCGTCGTTTTGCCGGAGAAAACTCTGTCCACCCGTGGCCTGTCCGAGCAACCCGACCTGAAAATTCATTTCCCCCGGGCTCAGTGCCGAAGCGATGCCGTGAAACCCCATGCTTCCCTCCCGGTTGAGCACCGGAGAGATCCGATTCCGGAGGGGGTTTTCCCAGTCCTCGTCAACCGCTTCTTCGCTGGAGTCTGCCTCTCCGTCGGAGTCTTCTTCGCTGGAGTCTGCCTCTTCGGAATCGGCTTCTTCATCGGCGTCGCCGTCATGCTCTGCGCGAAGTTCCTCATCATCGGAATCGACTTCGGCTTCCGCATCTTCCGCGTTATCCTCGCCGTCATCGCCCAGTTCTTCGGCGCGCAACTCATCGACATCGGCGCCACCGATCTCGTCGAGTTCATCGGACTCCGGGCCCTCATCGGCGACAGCCGTGCTGCCGGCGGCCACCAGCGCCGCGATCAGAACGATTCCAACTACTCGATATCGAAAATTATTCATGGAATGATCCCGTCTGAACCCGCCGACGATGAGTGTCGGCCTGTTGTTGCTTCCTATCGGTTCGCGCAGTATGCAGGGGACGGCGTTGAATTTCCAGCTCCCCGCGCGACCCGATAGTCTGGTGGAGCCGACACACAGTCGCAAGTTTCCTCCATAATTCCCGTCAACATACATTCCAATCGATGGCCGATGACCGAGACATTTTGCGGTGGGGTAGCGTCGGCCCCGTATTGCTCGTCGGTCACCGCGGCGCCGGCAAATCAACGCTGGGCCGCCGCGTCGCCCACCGACTGAGTCGTCCCTTTGTGGACCTCGACGAGGCCATCGCCGGGCGCTTCGGCGACACTCCCGCCGACCTCATCGACTCCGACCTCGACGAATTCCGCCGCCGTGAGCTCCAGACCTTGCGAAAGTGCTGTCAGCACGACCCGGCGCCGATTATCGCCTGCGGGGGGGGCGTCGACACCATCCCTCCCAACGCCTTGACCCTGTGGCTCGACCGCGCGGATTGGCGTCGCGAGGTACGTGAATCGGATCGCCCACGCATTCGACCGGACATCGACGAAACCGAGGAATGGAATTGGATGGAGCGCACCCGCACGCCGCGCTGGCGCCGGGCCGCTCATCTGCGCCTCACCATCCCCCGCGGCCGCAGCGTCGACGACAGCGCCCGACAATTGGCGACGCTGCTGCGATGGACCGCTGCAGCATCTCACAGCACGCTCACTCAAAAGACCTGGCTGGTCCCGGCAGCCCCCGGCGATCTCGAGCGCGCCAGCATCGATGTTCAGCGCCTCGGATTCGCCGGTATCGAACTTCGCAGCGATGTCTTCTCGACGCCTCCCAAACTCCCGGGCTCCTCGCCCTGCATCGCCAGCCTCCGCCACGACGACCCGCAGTGGCTCGACGGCGCCGGTGGTGCCACCTGGTGGGATATCGACGCCGAATTGACCTCCGCCGTCGCCTCCGCCAACCTCGCACACCGTCCATCCCGGCTCATCGTCTCCGCGCACCCCGACCAGGTGGCTCACCGCCAGATCGACGAGCTTCAGCGCTCTGCTGCCCGACTGGCGACAACACTCGACATCGCCACCGACGACATGGTCCTCAAATACGCCCCGGAGATCTCCGATTTCGATGAATTAGGCCGATTTATTGAACTGACGAAGCGGCTTCGCGCCACCGAATACGCCACGACAATTCTGACGCCGACCCGCCGCTTTGCCTGGATTCGCCCCATCTTCGCCCGGCGCAACAACACGGCGTACCTTCCGGTCGGCCTCCGCGACCGCCAACCGGGCCATCCGTGCCCAGTCGACTTTCAGACCATGCTGCCCCATCTGGCGGGCCCGGCCCCCCGGCAATTCGACGCCCTTGTCGGCAACCCCGTCGACCACAGCCGAGGCGATATGTGGCATCGCCGCGCCGCCCTCAACGATGGCGAACGGCACCGGGGCTATCTCAAAACACCCGCCAGTCGCGGCGAACTCGACAACGCCCTGGAAGTCCTGGATGCGCTTCCAATTCGCGGTATCTCCGTCACATCGCCACTCAAGCGAGAAGCCGCCGGGAGTGATCTCGTGGCAAATTGCGAGCAACTACCGGCGCTCAACACCCTGCTTCGCACACCGGGCGCCGACCACGACTGGAGTGGCACCGATACCGACCAACTGGGGATGGCCCGCACACTCGAGTATATCGAGGCCCGCGGCATCGGCCCCGGCGACGCCGTCGTCTTCGGTCGCGGCGGTGCGAGCCATGCCGTCCTTCGAGCCCTCGACAGCCGCCGCTGGAATCTGGTGGAACATATTTCCGCCCGGCAGGGGTGGCGCCGAGAACACCGCGATCTGTCGCCCGTCGACCTCATCGTCAACGCCGCCGGCCCCGACGCCACGGACGGCAAAAATACGCCGACATGCCGGGCCTGGCTCGACTTGCACTACACCGACGTCGACCCCCGCCCCGACAACCCCCTTCATATTCAGGGCGATCTCTTCTTCGTCGCCCAGGCTCGGGCTCAGCGCCAATTCTGGAACGGCACTCCACTCTCACCCAGCAATTAGAGGATGCCATGCACGCCAATACCTTCGGAAGTCTGCTCTCATTGACGACCTTCGGCGAATCCCACGGCCCGGCCATGGGCGCGGTCATCGACGGCTTTCCGGCCGGTGTTCCCGTCGACATCGACGAGGATATTCAGCCCCACCTCAACCGGCGGCGACCGGGCCAGTCCAAACTGACGACCTCGCGCTCCGAGGGCGACCGCGCCGAGGTCTTGAGCGGTGTCTTCGAGGGCAAGACGATTGGCTCGCCAATTGCCGTCATCGTCTGGAATAACAACGCCAAAAGTGAGGACTACGACCCGAATTACTACCGCGCTGGCCACGCCGACCGAACCTGGGAGGAAAAGTACGAACACCGCGACTACCGCGGCGGTGGCCGGGCCTCTGGTCGGGAGACGGTCTCCCGCGTCATCGGCGGCTCCTTTGCACGGCTTCTGCTTCCGGACGACGTCTCCATCGTCGGCTTCACGCGCCGCATCGGTGAACACGTGGCCACCGATCTCCCCGACGAGTTGACCATCGACGACGTCGACCGCCATCCCACCCGATGTCCCGACCTCCAGGTCGCCGACGACATCACCGACACCCTCAAAGACTGCAAAGAAGCCGGCGACTCCCGCGGCGGCATCATCGAATTGTGGATCGACGGCGTTCCGCCGGGACTGGGCGATCCGGTCTTCAAAAAGATGAAAAACCGTTTGGGCGGCGCCTTCATGAGCATCGGCGCCGTCGTCGGCGCCGGACTCGGCGACGCCCCTAAAGCCTGCCGTGCCCACGGCGCCGATTTCCACACCGGCATCGCCGGTAGCGGTCCCAACGCCGGCGTCAGCCCTGCTGCCGAGGGCATCCAGGGCGGCATCACCAACGGCCGACGCATCCGCATGCAGGTCTACTTCAAACCGGCCAGCACTGTGGGCTCCATGGCCAAAAAGGGACGCCACGACCCCTGCATCGTCCCCCGCGCCATCCCCGTCGTCGAATCCATGGCCGCCCTGGTCCTGGCCGACCACTTCATGGCGCGCAAATTGGACCGGCGGTAACCGTTACGCACCTCGCCCCCTCGATGACGGTATGAGGTTGCTGGAGACGGAAGCGTCCCCGCTTTCGGCTGTCTCGTTGTGGTATCTGCTCATTCCGGAACACATCGCTTCCACGTCGACCCCTCTGACTTCACTCGCTGATGCTCGCTCAGCAATCTCCTTTATGCTCGTATGAGTGCCGCGGTGCGGTGGAGGGGCTTGGTGTTGTCGTTATTCGCTTGCTGACGGCCGAAATGCATCTCCGACGTACATGCATCGGGCAGTAATGACGAGAAAATGCGAGGTTCTGAAGGGCTATTGCTTTGTTGGAGACGGAAGCGTCCCCGCTTTCGGCAGTGTCGTTGTGGTATCTAATCATTCCGGAACACATCGCTTCCACGTCGACCCCTCCGACTTCCCCGCGGTGCAGTGGAGGAGCGTGGCGTCGGCCGAAATGCATCTCCGACGTAGGCCGAAATGCATCTCCGACGTACATGCATCGGGCAGTAATGACGGGAAAATGCGAGGTTCTGAAGGGCTATTGCTTTGTTGGAGACGGAAGCGTCCCCGCTTTCGATAGTGTCGTTGTGGTATCTAATCATTCCGGAACACATCGCTTCCACGTCGACCCCTCCGACTTCCCCGCGGTGCAGTGGAGGAGCGTGGCGTCGGCGCTGGTCGGCTGCTGCCAACGCCCCCTCCGACCGCCGAGGCCTTCCGAAAACGTGTTCCTC